>ERZ507057.962-NODE-962-length-7013-cov-78.1651_pt1 | contig 7013 bp, 5 predicted proteins | sample MGYA00512289_ERZ507057 | MGnify/ENA metagenome assembly ERZ507057 | reverse complement strand
CGATGGCGTCGATGATGTTGGTAGAAGGTTGCATTTCGAGCTGGCGGGCAGAAACGAAGGAGATGGGTGCGGGCGATTGCTTCAGTTTCTGGCTGCCCGTCAAGCCTGTTACTACCACTTCGTTCAGTTTCACGCTTGATTCCGTCAGCGGCTGGTGTATGGTAGAATCGTTTGCTTCCTCTTCATGAATGTTTGCTTCCTTCTTATCATGATTTGCTCTGTTTATAGCCATAGCAGGGGCTGTTGCCGATGAGCACAGACTCATCAGCAATATTGATTTCAATATTGTTCTCATTATGTTATTTGTTACCTTATTCTGTTAATATTCAATTATTTATAAAAACAGAGAATAAGGTGGAGCACGGGTAGATTTTACCCCCTTCGCCCTGCACAGGCAAGGAGAGCAGAAGGCACGGCGAGGGGAGAGATGGAGCACGGTGATGGCAACCCATACCACGAGGGATGGAGCCAGATAAGGTGTGCTTTGCAATTGGCAAAGCACACAGTCGTGCATGGTATTCTGCAGGGCTATCAGATGGCCGTCGTGATGAACATGATGGGCGCAATCTGCACAATAGAAATCAGCATGAGTTCCCTGCGCTTCACCATGATGGTGAAACGTAACGGCAAGCAGCATTGGTAGGTAAACCAATAGCAGCAGCCAGGAAATCCTGATTCTCTTATGCGTTATCCTCTGCATTTAACAATATTTATTTTCTGCAATTATCTACAGTCTTCTGATTTTTCCGTTTGCAAAGTTAATCATTTCTTCCTAAAATGCTGCATTTCCCAATTATTTTTGTACTTTTGCAACAAAATTTTTAAAATAGGCGTACCCGATTCCAGGGGGATGTTGTATTATGAACAAAGTAGAATCATAAAAACAAGAAAAATGATGAAAAGAACGACTTCCCTTATACTGTGTCTTGTCTTGAGCATTTCCCTATTTGCTCAAAGCAGAGGTATGACCTTTCAGGTGCATAACGAAACGCTTACTTCCGTGTTGAAGAAGATTGAAAAGGCGGGCGAGAAGAATATCCTCTTTGCCTATCAGGCTACCGACCAATATCGCGTTACAGCCAATATCCAGGCTAAGCGCCAGAAGGAAGCCCTGGAGATGGTGCTGCAAGGGAAACCTTTCTCCTTCGTAGAGCACAACACCTATTTTGCCGTTCAATACACGGGCAAGACAACCCGGGTGGAACAGATCAAGGGCAGGGTGGTGGATGAGCACCAGAAGCCTCTGCCTTTTGCCAACGTGGTGTTGATTTCCTCCGTCAGCAAGGCTTATGTGGCCGGTTGCGTAACGGCGGAGGATGGAAGTTTCGTGCTTCCTTATGCCGATAAGGATGTGATGCTGAAGGTTTCGTTTGTGGGCTATAAGTCGCAGACCCTGGCCTGCAAGCCTACCATGCACATCGGTCTGCATCCTGACACCCAGCAGCTGAAGGCGGTAACCATCAAGAGTACCCGCCCCAATGTGGTGTATAAGGACGGCGCCTTCACTACCCTGGTATCCGGTACCATCCTAGGCGAACTGGGTTCTGCAGAAGATATGATCAGCCAGTTGCCATTCGTTTCGGGCGAAGCGGGCAGTTGGGAAATCATCGGTCGTGGAGCGCCCGAGATTTATCTCAACGGCAGGAAATTGGAGAATCTGAACGAACTCAAGCGATTGAGCGCCAAGGATATTCTGAAGGCAGAAATCGTTACCGTTCCCGGAGCGCAGTATAGTTCCAAGACCAATGCCGTAATCCGTCTGCGTGCCGTTCGCAAGCGCGGACAGGGCTTGAGCGGAAGCCTTTATTCTGAATATATACAGGGTCGTTATTCGCCTCATGGCTATGAGGATGTGCAGTTGAACTACCGCACGGGCGGACTCGATATCTTCGGCGAAGTGGGAGCGGGATTGGAACGCTCGCACACCACCGCCCATTCCGAAACCCAGCTCCATACTACCAGCGACTGGGAATTCAACAGCCGTAGAACCACGAAAACCCTTGGTGGAGAGATTCTTATGAACGCAGGTTTCAACTATGAGATTTCCGAGCAGCAATCGCTGGGTATGCGCTATGAGACAACCAACATGATAGGAAACAACTACACCCACAGCTGGGGAGCAACCGATGTGTGGGAGGATGGCAAACTGATGGAAAGCATGGGCGTAGATCTGTTTTCGAAAAGCAAGCCCCATTGGTCGCATAGCGTGAATGCCTATTATAATGGCGATTTCGGCAAATGGAACATCAACTTCAATGGCGACTTCTATAATAAGGTGAGCCAGAGCACCCAGACGGCGATAAACGACGGAAAGCTGGATGCGGAATCAGAGAGCAAGGTGAGGAGTAATCTCTATGCTGCCAAGCTGGTGGTGTCGGGACCATTGTGGAAGGGTAGGCTTTCCTTCGGAACGGAAGAGATGTTTACCAACCGCCGCAACGACTTCACCCAGAGCGGCTTTTCTGCCGATGCCTTCAACCACATCCGCCAGTCTATCTATGCCGGATTCCTGCAGTATTATCTGAACATAGGGCGCATGAATTATGGAGCCGGTTTGCGATACGAATATCAGAAGACCGATTATTACGAGAAGGATGTGCTGCAGGCAGAACAGAGTCCCAGCTACAGGGATTGGATTCCATTTGCATCCATCGGCTACAGCAAGGATAATCTGAATCTTGCCTTCTCCTATCGTCTGAACAAGTACAGTCCTATCTACGTCATGCTTCAGAGCAGCATCGACTACGAAAGCAAGTACGAGTACAAGTCCGGTGACCCTCATCTCAAGCCTCAGAAGCAGCACAGCTTCAATCTCTCGGGCAATTACAAGTGGCTGTCGTTCATGGCCTACTACAATTATGTACTCGACATGTACATGACCTGGTACAAGCCTTACGATGAGGTGAACCATCCTAGTGTGCTTTTGCAGACGATGGCTTCGGAGCCTCATTCCTACTATTGTGGAGCCAATATCCGTGTGGCGCCTTCGTTTGGAATTTGGTATCCTAACCTCACGGCGAGTGTCTACTACAGTCATCAGAATGTAGATCATCTCAATATTCCCGAGTTTGGCAGCCAGCCTCAGTTTACATTCAGCATGAACAACAATCTGAGGCTTCCCCACCGATGGTTCATGAATCTTTCGGGCAATGTCAGCACGAATGCAGAGATGGGACACGGAAGGAGGAAATGTATGGGCAACATGCAGTTCCGGGTTTCCAAGAATTTCATGAAGAATGATGCCCTCAAGGTGATGTTTGTATTGCGAGACCTCTTGCATACAGGATATTATTATTTCGAGGCAAACGGCACGCAGTCGCATCGCACGTTAACCCGATATGCAGATAATCAGAAAATTCTCATGAATGTGAGATACACATTCAATGCAACAAGAAATAAATATAAAGGTAGTGGCGCAGGACAGAGCGAAAGACAACGACTTTAAGCAGCTATTCCTGGAAATGTATCCTCGATTGGTGCGTTATGCCGTGTCCCTTTTGGGAGACGGCAACGAGGCCCGTGACATTGTGGGAGATGTTTTCGAGAAGGCGTGGAACCAATTCTCCTCCTTGCAGATGGAAACAAGGAGGAGCTGGCTCTACGCATCGGTGAGAAATGCCTGCCTCAACTGGCTCAAGCACCAGCAGGTGGAACAGACCAACGTGGAGGCGCTGATAGAGGCCACCCGGTATGATATGAGTACCCGGTATGAGGAGCACGAGCGCCTGTTGCAACAGGCGGAGCAGATAGCGAGGGAACTGAAGGAACCCACCTGCACGATTCTCCGCCTCTGCTATTTCGAGCATCTCACCTATCAGCAGGCAGCCGACAGGCTGGGCATCAGTCCCAACACCGTTAAGAAGCATATTTCCAAGGCACTTGCCATCTTGCGCGAGCGAATGAAGTATACAAACATAGAGAATTAGGAGGAAAAATCATGAATAAGAATCAAGATCAAGAACTGGATTATAGAATGGATTCTGTATCAGAAAATGTTTCTGAGAATGCTTCTGAGAAAGTTTCAGAAAATGTTTCTGATGCCCGGCTTTCCCAGATATTCGGGGAAGCCTTGGGCGATGAGCCTTCGAAGGAAGAAACGCTGGCGGCTTGGGAAGCTTTCGAGAAGAAGCATATTTCTTCAGAGAAGGAACATCTACAGAAGGCAGAAGATGAATTGTCTGAGAAAAAGATAGAGGATGAAATCGGAGGTGAATCTTCATCCAGAAAGATTTCTAAAGCCCGAATCCTGGCTTGGATTACTGCCTCAGTTGCAGTAGCGGCAAGCCTCTTCCTTTTTATATTCCGCTCATCTCAGGAGATTTCTCAACCTACGGAGTTCTCCATGGAGCTTTTCTCAGAGGTCACTTCTCCCAAGCAGGTGGAGCAGACCCTGAGCGATGGCTATTGCGTGGTTTCTACCCCGGCAGCAACCACCACATTGGTAACGCTGAGCGATGGCACCAGGGTGATGCTCAACGCCAATTCTACGCTCGAATATCCTGCATCTTTCGATGATGCAGAAGTCCGGGAAGTCCGTCTGAAGGGCGAGGCTCATTTCGAAGTAACCAAGAATCCTCATCGTCCTTTCGTGGTAAAGGCAGGAGAGATGCAGACGCAGGTATTAGGTACCATATTCGACGTGAAAGCCTATCGCAAGGATGCCCCAAAGGTTACGCTGATGCAGGGCAAGGTGAAGGTGAGCAATGCCGATACGGAGGTAGAAATGCGCCCGGGGCAGACAGCTACGCTCCAGTCGGATAAGATAGTAGTGTCTAAGGCTTCTCCTTCAGCCTCCGACTGGCTGGAAGGCGATTTCGATATGGATCAAGTTACACTGGCAGAGGCGATGAGCGATATCGGAGCCTGGTACAACAAGACCGTGGTCTTCCAGTCTCAGGCGAATATGGATAAGCTCATCCACTTCCGCTTCTCCCGCAGGGCAAGTCTGCAGGAAATCATCACGGCGCTGAACGAGATGGGTGTGGCAAAAGTCAGAATAGAAAAGGGCAAGATCATGGTGCTTTGAGCCATGGTCTTGCCCCTTTTCCTATTTCATCAAAATCGATTCCTGCAATCAGCTGCAAATGTAGAAAGTTTCCTTTAAAAAAGGAAAGAAATCGGCAATTATTTCCTTTTTAGAAGGAAAACTATCTGTTTTTTATCTGAAATCTCTTTTCTACTTTAAAACATTGTACTACCTTTGTGCTATCTTCCTGAAGATTGGGATTTGAGCCATGGCCTAGCCCCCTTTTCTTATTCTAAAGCTCTAGTTGTTGTCTTGCAGTAGCCATTTCCAGATAGGTACTACCTCTATCGTATAGCCATCTGCCATTATTTGGGTCTGGTAATCACGGGTGATGATGTAGCCGTGATAGCCTGGAAAGGCTTTCAGAAATTTAATCAGTCCTCCTACTTCTCGCTCGTAGGTTGCCTCATCATTCAGATTGTAAGATACCTGGATGGCCAACTGGGCAGAAGGAACGCAGAAATCTATCTCTACGTTCTTGTTGAAATAATAGAGCAAGGTTTCTTCTGTCGTGTTTCTGAATCTTCTGTTCAGTTCTATCGCCACCATATTCTCCAACAGCTTCGTTTCTCCCTGAAACAGAAAGAGATTGAGTATTCCATTATCGGCAACGTATCTTTTTTGAAGTGTTGCCTGTTCTGTCATAGGTGAAACCAGATTCGGAATCGGGAAGAAGAGATACGCATCTTGCATGTATTCCAGGTAATCCTTCAGGGCTGGCAAACTGATGGTGTCTCCGGTAGATTTCACCATGTGTTGCAATCTGGTCAGGGATGAAGGCTGCATCACGCTATCGGCAAGTTTTTTAGCTAGAAAGCGGAATATTCTTGAATTGCGAATGCTGTTTCTCTCCACGATGTCGCCAATCAGAATTTTCTGATACAGGGCATTGAGATATTCCCGCTTGTCGGGTTGCTCAAACGATTCAGCTATTCCCCCTTCGTAAAAGTAGGAATCAAAATAGTTGGATATTATTGATTTTATCTGCTGGTTGTATTCCCAGTTTTCACCTAGTTCCACTTGATGATAGGTTAGGTATTCTGCAAAGGAAAAAGGAAAGATTTCCTTCGGAATGTATCTTCCTCCAAGTGTAGAATACATTTCCTTGCCCAGCATCTTGGCGTTGCTGCCTGTAATCATCACGCGATATTGGGAGTCAGCCAGGCGGCGGGCAAATTTCTCCCAACCTTCTATATTCTGAATCTCATCAAGATAGACGAAGGGCTGTTTGCCTGGATATAGTTCCATGTAGGAATCCAGAATAATGCCCAGTTCTTCTGCCTTGAGGGGTGACAAGCGCTCATCCTCAAAGTTGATGTAGAGAATATCTTGGGCCGACAGTTCTCCTTTGTTGAGTCTGGTCTGAATATCCTGATACAGTAAGTAGGATTTTCCTGCTCGTCTGATACCTACGAGAATATAATTCGACTTGTCGCCGAAAAGGAAATCTCGGTGAACCAGTTTGTAGTTCGGGATGGCTATTTGCTTCTCGATGATGATATTTTTGATAATTTGCTTGTCCATACAGAAATATTTTAAAGTATACTTTGCAAAAATACGAAAATATTTCTAACTATACTTCGAAATAATCCTAGAAAGCGGTTTGTTTAAGGAAAATTAATGTTTTTCCTATGATTTTCTGTTCCTAAGGTGAAAAGCAAATGGATTGGGCTTGCCTTCTAGAGAAGAGGGGATTTCCCTGGGGCTGCGTTCCAATTAGCTTGCTCCAGTTGTTCCAATTGATTTGAAAAATCTCAGTCTCAGTTGTCTCAGTAAAAAAATAAGGGGGTATCATTTTCCCATTTTTCTCTTTCTTTTCTTTTTGCTGTTTTTGTAACTTATTGATTATTAATTAATTATATAAGTAAGTGATCTAAATTATTTATATATATCAGTACTAATATGGTTCATTTTCCGTTTTATAGAAAAAATAGAATTATGAAACCAATAAAAGTACTTGAATTATCAGAGGTTGATCGCCTCAAAT
>ERZ507057.961-NODE-961-length-7021-cov-9.37252_pt1 | contig 7021 bp, 3 predicted proteins | sample MGYA00512289_ERZ507057 | MGnify/ENA metagenome assembly ERZ507057 | reverse complement strand
ATGACAAGAAACTTAAAAAGCTTGGCAAACTTACCTGTTAACCCGTTAACTTGTCAACTTGTTTACTAATTCCGCCAACGCGTTTTATATAATAATGTTTAGAATGAGTCGATATGCCTTGGCGCACTCTTTCGCCCATAAACATAGGTTTCATCGGTCACGTAGTCTGCTATGCTCCCTTTTCAACCTATGTTTATGAACGAAATACAGCACCCATTCATATCAACCAATTTTAAACACCTACTTAGGGGTTAGAATTTGATAATGCGTGAGCCGTCCTCTTGCTCTTCGATAGTAACCTTAACGGCATCGCCTGGCAAGATTTCTTCAATTAATTCAGGCCATTCAATAAAGCATACAGCTCCTGAGTAGAAGTAGTCTTCATAGCCCATGTCGTATACCTCCTCTAACTTTTTAATGCGATAAAAGTCGAAGTGGTAAATAAGTTCACCCGTTTCGTCGGAACGGTATTCGTTGACAATGCTAAAGGTAGGCGAGTTGACGATGTCAGTAACGCCAAGAGCCTCACAAACGGCTTTAATAAAAGTAGTTTTGCCAGCACCCATTTTGCCATAGAAGGCAAAAACGGTGCTTTGGTCCATAGCATCAATAAAGGTTTTGGCAGCGGCAGGCATGTCGGCCAATGTGTTTATTTTAATTTCCATAGTGGTGTGTAAACCTATTTTACGTTTAATAAGTGGAGTAATTGTTGTACGCTCTCTTCGATAGGCAGTTTTGATGTGTCAAGATTAAGAGCAGGGTGTTGTGGAGCCTCAAAAGGTGCTGAAATGCCAGTAAAGTTTTTAACCTCGCCTCGGCGTGCTCGAGCATATAACCCTTTTACATCGCGTCGTTCGCACTCTTCGATGGGTGTAGACACATAAATTTCTTTAAAGTCATCTTTACCAATAATTTGTTCAGCGAGTTGTCGCAGTTCTTCGGTAGGGCTGACAAAGGCCGCAATGGTAATGATGCCCGTGTCGACAAAAAGTTTGGCAACTTCAGCTACGCGTCGAATATTTTCGCGTCGATCATCAGCACTAAAGCCGAGGTTGGCATTAATGCCCGAGCGAATGTTGTCGCCATCGAGAATGCGGCAGAGCAGTCCGCGTTTGTGAAGTTCGCGTTCAAGAGCAATGGCTATAGTGCTTTTACCACTGCCGCTAAGTCCCGTAAACCACAACATAACACCTTTTTGGTGGAGGAGTTCTTCCTTATCCTCACGTTGCAGCATACGATCGAATATGGGGTAAATATTTTCTTGCTTGTCCATAATGTGGGCAAAGATAGTGCAAGGCGAGCGTAATACAAAATAAAAGGCAGAAAGACTTTTATTTTTATTACCGAGCCGCCGCCTATCTTGGCGAAGCAAAGTAGTGCAAGGCGAGCGTAATACAAAATAAAAGGCAGAAAGACTTTTATTTTTATTACCGAGCCGCCGCCTATCTTGGCGAAGCAAAGTAGTGCAAGGCGAGCGTAATACAAAATAAAAGGCAGAAAGACTTTTATTTTTATTACCGAGCCGCTGCCTATCTTGGCGAAGCAAAGTAGTGCAAGGCGAGCGTAATACAAAATAAAAGACTGAAAGACTTTTAATTTTATTACCGAGCCGCCGCCTATCTTGGCGAAGCAAAGAAAATAAATTGAAAAAATATAGCTCAAAAATTTGCTATTTAATAAAAAAGTAGTACTTTTGCACTCGCAATTCGGGGTGTAGCTCAGCCCGGTTAGAGTACGCGTCTGGGGGGCGTGTGGTCGCTGGTTCGAATCCAGTCACCCCGACTTGAATTGTACGGCAGGTAGTCAGTAATGATTATCTGCCTTTTTTGCGTTTATTTTTAATCAAAAAAGTGAACGAAAAAAAGACTCGCCATTTTGAAGAACTTGTTTTTAAAGAATTCTTCAAAATGGCGAGTCAGTTGTTTATGTAAACATCAAAAGAAGATGTGTTACTTCAGAATTTTGTGAACACGCTTTTGACCATTTGTTTCAATCACTACCAAATAAGAACCAACAGGTTGACCAACCAAAGGCAATGTAAGCAGTTGTGAATGTGCTGTAGCTTTGGTTTGTGCTAAAAGGATACCACCCACGTTGTAGAGTCGGGCAGTAGTGCCTTGGGCAATAGCACCGCTAATGCTAACAGCAACATCGTTGTGCGTAATCTTTAAGTCGTCAACTGCTTGTGAGGCATTGTTAATGCCATCAGTGATAGAGTTTGAGGTGCTAAAACGCAAAGTGTAACCATAAGTGCCTGAAGTGGGAACTGCATATTTAGTCAGCACATCAGGACCGCAGCTACCAGAGCCAACACCACGTTGTACATAGTCAAAGTGTGTATAGATGGTGCGGTCGGCTTCGTTCTGAGGCAAGGTCAACTCCCAGTTATGATAAGCATTCTTGAGTTGTTGATCGCTCCAATAAAGAGTAGAGAATGCTACTTGCCCCAATGTTTCAACATGAATGCGGTTGCCCTCATTGTCGGCCAAAACCAAGTTGCGTAAGTCTTGACGGTTACCCATTGACTGTGGACGCAAATAATATTCATTCATGTCGCTCACCGTAGTGGTGTAATGACCGAGGAAAGAACCTGTTTGACGGTCGGTGTAGTTCTCTAATGGACCACGTGCATAATAGCTGATGTTGCTAAATTCACCAGGGAACTGCATCATAAGACCTAAACGGCGAATGGCGCGTTGGTAACCTGTGTTGGCAACCTGTGGTGTAAACTGCGTTTTAAGGTCAACCACACCATTATTATATATGGTGTAAGTAAACACGTAGTTGGCCCATGAACCAGTACCTTTAATGGTAACAGTGCCTTTGCTACCATCAGATGTTACACCAGCATTGCTAAGTGTACGGCTGCTAATGCCATTGTCGCTATTGTAGTAAGGATCGTTGCCGTAAGGTGCATCGTTTTCAATCCAACGATAGTTTTCATAGTCGGGTGAAGTGCCTTCCTTTACAACTTTAATTCCATTCTGAGTCCAGCTGGTGAGTAAGCCAGTAGTGTTGTTAAAGCTCAATGAAACCTTGTCATTGCTGATAGTGGTAAGGTTGCCTGAACGTGTGAGCTTTAATGCTGCATTATTGTTCGTGTTGACAGCGGCCAATGAAGTGGCACGTTGCTGCAATGTAAACTGGCCATTGGCAATAACATAATCAGCAGGAGCATACGTTGTGGCTTCGGGGTTAGCAATAGAAACATTCAGTAATACTTCTTTGCCCTCGGCAGCTGTAGCATCATATTGAGCATCTAACTGAACTGTTGCAGTGCTACCTGCAGCAATGTCAGAGAGTGTGAGCTGACCATTGCTTACTTGCTTGCCATCAATGGTAACATTGTAAAGCAATGTTTTGCCATTGAGTGAAGTGAAATCGTAAACGTTACGCAACGTGAGAGTGCTTGTAGCAGCGTCAAACTTTTCAAAACGTACATATTGGTACACCTTCTTTAATTCGTCAAGTTTAGCACTCCAAGTGCGGTCGGCATTGATAATACCATTGTTAACGAAGTTGCCTTGATGAGGAGCAGCGGGGTAGTCGTAACCAGTGCGGTATTTATTAAAGCCGTTTTCGGTTAGTGTATTGTTCTTAATGTCATCGGCAGCTACGATGGATTGGTCAACCCAGTCCCAAACACAACCGCCTATACCATACTTGCTGCTTTCTATAACATCCCAATACTCTTGCAGGTTACCCAACGAGTTACCCATGGCGTGATCGTACTCACACATAAAGTAAGGCTGTTGAGCCCAGTTGCTGTTAGCATCGTAGTTCACAGATTTGGTGTTACCCTCAAGATAAGGGTACATCATGCTCCAAAGGTCAGTGGCAGTGTTTTTGCCAGCATTGGTAGCACCTTCGTAGTGAACAATGCGGTTGTCAAGCTGCTTCACCATGTTGTATTCAGCCTCATGGTTAACACCATAGCCGCTTTCGTTGCCTAAACTCCAGAAGATAACAGAAGGGAAGTTGCGGTCGCGCAATACCATGCGGCGAGCGCGGTCAAGGTAAGCAGGTTGCCAACTGGTGTCGGCTGATAAGCCTGTTGAGGTGCCGCTATTATAGCCAGTGCCATGGTCACCCCAGTTTTTGTGACATTCAAGGTCAGCCTCGTCCATCACGTAAAGTCCGTAGTAGTCGAACATGGCATTCATTTTGGCTTGACGTGGGTAGTGGCTGGTGCGCACAGTGTTAACATTGGCCTGCTTCATGAGTGTAATGTCCTTGAGCATGGTGGCTACGTCAATGGCACGACCACGAGTGGGGTGCGTGTCTTGCGTGTTAACACCTCTAAAGTAAACCTGCTTGCCGTTGATGTAAACTCGGTGGTCGTTGGCGGGAATTTCGATGTGGCGGAAACCATATTTTGTAGCAAAGGCTTCCTCTTCATTTCCGTTGGCATCAAGTTGAGCCAATTCAACGGTGTAAAGATGGGGTTGTTCAGCACTCCACAATTCAAGGTTTGACAAACCAGTGAAGCTCAACGTTTGTGTTTGTTCAGTTTCGCCATTTGCCGTAAAGTTGAATTGAGCCGTTTGTTCGGCTAATTGAGAACCTTCAGGATTCATTAAGCGTACGCGAACTTGCTTGCTTGTGGCTTGAGCGTCGCGGTTGTTCATGGTCAAGGCCACGTTCATTGTGCCACTGGTATAGTTAGAACTTGCATCAAGCGTGCTGCTAATGTAGTGGTCGCGCAAGTAAGTTTTAGGAGTAGCAAAGAGGTAAACATCACGGTGAATACCACTCATGTGCCACATATCTTGTCCTTCAAGATATGAACCATCAGTAAAGCGGAAAACTTGAACACTCAAGTTGTTCTCGCCCTCGTGTACATAAGGAGTGACATCGAACTCGGCATCATTGTTAGAGCCTTGTGTGTAGCCCACCTTTTGGCCGTTAACCCAAACGTAGGCACCACTATAAATACCATCGAAGTGAAGGAAGATGCGGTTGCCCGTCCACCCAGAAGGTAGAGTGAAGCTACGGCGCAAAGAACTTACAGAGTTGTAAAGTCCACTCTTCATATTAATGTATGGAGGTTGGTCTTCAAATGGGTAGTCAACATTTACATACCAAGGGTCGCCATAGCCCTTCATTTCAACACATGAAGGAACTTCAATATCTTCCCATGATGAAACGTTTACATCGTTTCCGTAAAAGTCTTCTTCGCCTGGACGTTGGTCGGGTGAAGTGACAAAGTTAATCTTCCAAGTACCATTTAAGGTCATCCAACGATCGCTCTGTGGGTCAAGCCAAGGCTGTGCGTAACGTTTGGCATCGGCACGTAAGGCAGTGGTGTTGGCATAAGGCATGTAGGTGGCATGGCCTTCCTCCTTGTTTACGGCAAACACCTTTTGGTTTTCCCAGTCGTTAAGCACGGGCACGTAAGCATCGGTGTAGTCAAGCGTGAAGTAAGTAGACTCATCGTCTGCATCGGTAACCATGCGTGTGTCACCTTTCTCGTTGGCCGAAATATAATAAGTGGTACCATTATATTTATAGGCAATACGATAAACCCCATTTTGACCATCAACGGCAACAAAGTTTACTTGCTGGTTTGCGTTGCTGGCATTGAGTGCATATTGCAAAGGTACTTTGTTACCATTTAAACCAGCATCAATAGCATAGTTATATTTAGCATTGTAAAGTACGGCAGCGTAAAGTGTGTTATTGCCGCTTTTGTACTCTACATTGCGGTATTGCCAATGTTGCCCATAGTACCCCTCTTGGTAATCTTCGGCATAAATAAGTGCGGCTGAAGTGCGACTTTCAGCGTTGCTTAACACCTTGCCTGTTTTTTGATTACGTAGCAAGTAGGTGTAGCCTTTGATGGGTTGAGTAATCTTTTTGTCGGTAGCTTGCAGTGTAAAGTAGCTATTGGCTGCAGTTAAATCTTCGTCCATGTAAATAGAACCATCGGCACGTAGTGTCATAACACGATTGCCTGCTATGTTCATAAACTGGAACTCGTCGTCATTGACAGCCTTAATAAGGAACTGCTGATTGGAGTCTGTAAACTTGGCATCCCATTGCAGCAGTCGATAAGGTTTGGCAGCGGTGGGTGCCATGTCAATGCCCATGTCACAATTAGGATTGTAGAAGGCATAAATGCCATCACTGGCCGATACGGGTACAATCATCCAATCCTGTCCTTCAGAATTGTTGTCAATGTTGGCTGTGGTGAGGTAGGTGTCGTGTTCACTTTTGTCACCATTTGTTACAGCTTGACCATTTGTCTTGCATACAATGCGGTAAACTACACCGGGATCGTCAATGTTGACAGCTTGCATTATACTTGCTGCCATACATAGCAATAGGGTAGTAAGCGCACTGCGTAAGTGGCTTAAATGTTTCATTGAAAAAAATATTGATAATTAATTGTCTTTTTTTATGTGGTATCAGGTGTAAGAGAAGCACATGTATGCTTTCTCCTAAAAAAAAACTTTAGAGTAGCTCTAATAATTCTGATAAGTTGATTGTGTATTTTTTTGTTAGTGAACGTACGAGCATAGCGGGCTATGTGACTGAGTGAACTGACAAATAGGGTGCAAGGCGAATGCAATCAAACATGTTTGAATTGCTGAGCCGCAGCCCATGTTCTCAAAGAAAAAAAGACACATGCGATAAGGTGCAAAGCAACTATTTGAATTTTAGAATATTAAAATCAGAATTTTTAGAACCATCCTTCAGTCGGTCGATTTCACACTAAGTGAAGTTTTATTGTCTATTTGGGGTGCAAGTTACTAAATTCTTTTATAATGGAAAAATGTTTTGAATGAAATGTGTGTGGAAACAATAGAATTGGGTTGTAATGATGGGCTAAGTACACTCTCGTATGTGTCTTTTTTTTCTTTGAGAACATGGGCTGCGGCTCAGCAATTCAAACATATTTGATTGCATTCGCCTTGCACCATGTTTCTTTGAGAACATGGGCTGCGGCTCAGCAATTCAAACATGTTTGATTGCATTCGCCTTGCACCATGTTTCTTTGAGAACATGGGCTGCGGCTCAG
>ERZ507057.888-NODE-888-length-7418-cov-7.7224_pt1 | contig 7418 bp, 8 predicted proteins | sample MGYA00512289_ERZ507057 | MGnify/ENA metagenome assembly ERZ507057 | reverse complement strand
CTTGGTTCCGCCATTCGGTGATGGCTGACCTTCTGAAAGCGCTCTCACAGCGCGACTGTAAGATTATTCTCACCACCGACCATGGCAGTATTCGCGCCTCGAAGCCGGTGAAGATAGTTGGCGACCGCAACACCAACACCAACCTAAGGTATAAGCTCGGCAAGAATCTGAACTGCCAATCGAAGGAGGTATTCGTTATAAAGAATCCGCAAGAAGCTCAGTTGCCTGCGCCGAACATCTCCACTTCGTACGTCTTCGCTACGGGCAACACGTTCTTCGCTTACCCCAACAACTACAATTACTACGTATCTTACTATCGCGACACGTTCCAGCACGGTGGCATTTCGATGGAAGAGATGCTCATTCCGCTGATAACGCTGAGCCCGAGAAAGAAGTAAAACGACAACAACAATAAAACCGTAAACGGATAATACATATATTTATGGAAATCAGAATCAATTCCCTGGCAGACATAAACGAGGCTGCCAAGCAGTTCATTGCCAATATGGGCAACGGCAAGGTATTTGCTTTCTATGGCAAGATGGGAGCCGGAAAGACCACCTTCATCAAGGCTATATGTGAGGAGATGGGCGTAGAGGACGTGATAACGTCGCCCACTTTCGCCATCGTAAACGAATATACAAGCCAGAAGACAGGCGATACCATCTACCACTTCGACTTCTATCGCATCAAGAAACTGGAAGAAGTGTATGATATGGGCTATGAAGACTACTTCTATGGTGGCAGTATCTGCTTCCTTGAGTGGCCCGAACTCATAGAAGACCTGCTTCCTGAGGATGCCGTAAAGGTAAGCATAGAGGAAACGGAGGACGGCGGAAGAATCGTAAAGTTCTAACTGTCGTTACAAAAAAAAATCCGCAACGCTAACAGAATGGCGTTGCGGATTTTTTTTGTTATTCCCTTATAAGGCCATAAAAGACCATTGATAAGGTCATAAGAGATTATCTATAAGGTTATGAAAGCCTATTCGATGACCAACTCCACGGGGCAATGGTCGCTGCCGAACACCTCGTTATGTATGGATGCTGCAGTCACACGGCTCATCAGTCGCTCCGATACGATGAAGTAATCGATGCGCCATCCAGCGTTCTTCTCGCGTGCCTTGAATCGGTAAGACCACCACGAATAGGTAGGATCGTCGGGGTGAAGCGTTCTGAACGTATCGACAAAGCCCTCTGAAAGAAACCTTGTCATCTTCGCACGCTCCTCGTCCGTGAATCCGGCGTTCTTGCGATTGGTCTTCGGATTCTTCAGGTCAATCTCCTCGTGCGCCACATTAAGGTCGCCACAGAGAATGACTGGCTTGCGGGCGTCAAGCGTCTTGATGTACGCAAGGAAGTCGTCCTCCCATGTCATGCGGTAGTCCAGACGGCGCAGACCGTCCTGCGAGTTGGGTGTATAGCACGTTACGAGGAAGAAATCGTCCATCTCCAACGTGATGACACGGCCCTCATGGTTGTGTTCGTCCTTCTCTTCTCCTATGCCATAGCTGACCGACAACGGCTTGAGACGCGTATAGATGGCAGTTCCTGAATAGCCTTTCTTGTCGGCATAGTTCCAGTATGAGCTGTAGCCTTCAAACTGAAGGTCTAACTGTCCCGCCTGCATCTTCGTCTCCTGAAGGCAGAAGAAGTCGGCACCAAGCGTACGGAAAGACTCCTCAAAGCCTTTCTGCACACAGGCGCGCAGTCCGTTGACATTCCATGAGATAAACTTCATAATTACTTAGAAAGACAGGTGAATAAGAGATTGCGGAAGAACTGTTTTGACACCTGATTGTTGAAGTCAACCGGAGCCTTGTCGAACGTAATCGAGTTGAGGTACATGTTGAACTCGAAGGTGCGTGTCGTGTAGTTGTAGTTGCCTCCGAAATTGTTGGTAAGGAACACGAAGTAGACGTCGTGCTTGCCACCGTCATACTCGAGAGTCTGCTTGAAGTAGATCGGATTGACGAAGAACGAGATGGCTGAACTGGTCACGAATGACGTTGTGGGCACATAATAGTAGCACTTGAGGTCAAGCTTTGTGTCCAGCTTACCGATTGCCTCCTTAAGGCTGCGAAGCTTCTGAACCTCCTGGTTGTTTGATCCAGCGTAAGGAGTGTTAAGGTTGATGCATGAGTCGAGCACGCTTACGGGGAAGTCAGACACGGTCAGCGTAGAGTCAGTACGCACGGTCCAGCGTGTCTGAACAGAGTCGTACTTCACGTACTGCTGCTTCTGAGCGTCGGCATAATAGACGCGCATCTTACCAGAATACATATTAGCCATAGTCGACTGGTACTGCTTCTGGGTCTGATAGTCGATGGAATAGTCCGTCGAGTCAGTGTTGCACGATGTGAAGGAGATGGCGATGGCCATCATTCCGAATACAGACAATAGAATAGTCTTGAGATTTTTCATTGTTCTTTGTTTTTTTTTAGTTGTTAATCTATACATTAAATGCACGATTAACGTATATCTTGCCTGTGGAAGTCAAGTTTTTTTAGAATTTATGCGAGTTTGAATTGACCAGCTCCATAAACTCCTGTCTTGTCTTGGCCTGCTCGAAAGCGCCACAGAAGTCGGACGTAACGGTTATGGAGTTCTGCTTCTCCACGCCGCGCATCTGCATGCACATGTGCTTTGCCTCTATCACAACCATGACGCCAAGCGGATGAAGTGTCTCCTCAATGCACTCGCGAATCTGCTGCGTAAGGCGCTCCTGCACTTGCAGACGGTGCGAGAAAATGTCAACAACACGGGCTATCTTGCTTAGTCCGGTGATGTATCCGTTGGGGATGTAAGCCACGTGTGCCTTGCCATAGAAGGGCAGCATGTGATGCTCGCAAAGCGAGAAGAGGTCGATGTCCTTCACCACCACCATCTGATTGTAGTCTTCCTTGAAGAGTGCGTCCGTCAATACCTTTTTAGGGTCCTGCGTATATCCGCGTGTGAGTACCTGCATGGCCTTAGCCACACGCATCGGTGTCTTCACAAGTCCTTCGCGTTCCACGTCTTCTCCAAGCAGCGTGAGAATGCTCTTATAGTGTGATGCAAGGTCGTCCAGACCTTCTCTGTATTCCGGATTATCCATATTTTGAGTTTTGAGTTTTTAATTATGAATTTTGAATTATTCTCGGCTACGCCTTTAAGATTTTTGAATTTTGAGTTTTGAATTATGAGTTATTCTCGGCTACGCCTGCGATTTTGAATTTATGAGTTTTGAATTATCTATCAATTCAAAATTGATAAATTCCTAATTGCGGCGCATGCCGCAACAATTCAAAATTCAAAACTCCTAATTCCTAACTCCTAATTCCCGTAGGGTTTAATACGCTACGTTTATTTTTCCGCTGACGATGCACGCCTGTCTATATCCGAGTTTCTTCACCAGCGAGAGCACGCGGTTGGCCTCTTGGTATGAGCGGTAGTTGCCTACACGGCAAATCCATCGCGGAGAATAGAAATGCACGTACACCGGCTGGTCCGGCATGGCACGCTTTACGGCGTAGCCCGCCTTCTGCGCTTTCAGCTTGTCAGCCCTTGAATTGCCGCCGGCAAACACCTGCACACGGTAACCGTTCACCTTATACGAGCGTCTCATCACCTTCTTGCTTGTGTCTACGTAAGGCTCCTCGGTCTTCGTTTCGGGCTGCGTCTGCTCATGCTTCTCCTTAGGAGGCTGTGCTTCATGATGCTCCTTGGCATCGTTATGCTTGGCAGATTCGGCGTCATGATGCTTGGCAGAGTCTGGCTCGTGCTTAAGAGTTTCGTTCTTATGAGGTGTCTGTGCCTCATGACGAGTCTTTGAAGAGTCGGCATGCTCTGTCGGCTTCTTCGTCACGTGTTGCTGCTCCTGCTTCGCCGCGCTGACGTCAGCCTTATTCACAAGGTCTTCTATCTCTTTGCTCTGTGTCACGGTTACGCTTCCCTTCGCCTGCTTCTTTTCCTGCAGATGCTGGGTGAACGATTGCGCTCCGGCTGTAGTCGTGATGCAGAGTGCTAATGTCAGAGTGTAGAAGATGCGTCTGATGTTGGTTTTCATATCGTGCTTAATAAACGGAAAATCAGTGGGACGACGGAATCCGTGTCCGCTGTCCCACTGTTTTTGTTAAATTCAATGAAGTGATGATATGTTCATCCCTCTTCGCTGATTACTTCTTCCAAGCGTCGATGATGCCCTTGAAGTCAGCGCACTTCAGAGAAGCGCCACCGATCAAGCCACCGTCGATGTTGGGCTTAGAGAAGAGCTCAGGAGCGTTGCTTGCCTTGCAGCTGCCACCGTAGAGGATAGATGTATCCTCAGCAGCCTCCTTGCCGTACTTCTCAGCAACGATAGAGCGGATGTATGCGAGCATTTCCTCAGCCTGATCAGATGTGGCAGTCTTGCCAGTACCGATAGCCCAAATCGGCTCGTAAGCGATGATGATGTTCTTCCAAGCCTCAGCGTCAAGGTGGAATACAGAGCCAACGAGCTCAGCCTTCACTACCTCGTTCTGCTTCTCAGCCTCACGCTCCTCGAGAGTCTCGCCGCAGCAGAAGATAACCTTCAGACCGTTAGCAAGAGCGAGGTCTACCTTCTCCTTCAGGATCTCAGCTGTCTCGCCGTAGTACTGGCGACGCTCTGAGTGACCGAGGATAACATACTGTGCACCTGTGCTCTTTACCATAGAGGCAGAAACCTCGCCTGTGTAAGCACCCTTCTCCTTATTGGCGCAGTTCTCAGCACCAAGACCTACTACTGAAGCGTCGAGCACCTGAGCTACTGAAGCGAGGTGAACGAACGGTGTGCAGATTACAACGTCACAGTTGGGCTTCTCAGCTGCGAGAGCCTCGTTGATTTCCTTTGCAAGTGCTACACCCTCCTGCAGGTTAAGATTCATCTTCCAGTTACCTGCTACAATTTTCTTTCTCATTTTCCTATTGTTTTTAAAGAATTGATATAATTTGTTTGACTTTTCCTTGTTTCTTACCCACTTGCTCCATGCCCACATTCTGTCGGCTATGGTCAGCAAGAGCAGCGGCAGCACGAAGGTCATGAGCACCTTCAGTATGCGCGACGCTGTGTTGTCCTTCGGCATCTGCCCTATCTCAAGCTTGCCGAGCGGTGCGGTCAGCTCGTCGGTGGTGGGCAGCTGGTTGTGGCTCCACTTTCCTATTATCACTCCGTCCTTGAGGAGGAGCAGTCCCGGATTGCTTCTTATGACGGTCTTGAGCGTACGTTCGTCTGTGGTGCAGAAGGGATATTCGGCTCCCGTCATGTCTATCCAACGCTGGATGTCCTTCTCCGTACTTGCCGTGAGGCAATAGAAGGGCACCTTATAGTCCGTGGCATATTCGTATATCTGGTCTATGTTGCCGAAGTTAGAGTCGTCGGCATAGCCGAGATGCGGCGATATAAGCAGGAAGGTGTAGCCCTTATGACTGAGCACCGCCTCCGTGATGTCCTCTCCCGTGCTGTTGAGCGTTATGGAGAAGTCGTGGATGGGCGGCTCATATCCTGCCTTTGTCTGCACGGTCTTCGAGTCGACGAACTCCCATGTGGAGTCGGGATAGTTCTCAAGCGTGAATTCCTTCGTCTGTCCGTCCTTCTTCATGATGAAGGTGGTGACAAACTCCGGTTGTTCTGCTCCCTCCGGTATCTCCATACCTTTCTTTATGTCCGTGCCCACACGATAGGGACGGAAGTCGAATGTGGGGAGGGCATAGAGGCAATAGAGGCTTGTGAGCACGATGTAGATGACCGTATAGTTCAGCACTATCCACTGGTTGCTCTTCGATATGAGTCTCTTCATGTCCTTGCGCCACCTTGCCACAACTATGGCACAGACGAGCAGCACGATGTTCTTCGCCAGCGTCTCGCCATTGGTAAGCTTTATGGCATCACCGAAGCATCCGCAGTCTTTCACCGGGTCGGCGGCGTAAATCCATACCGTCAGCGCTGTCATAAACACCATCATCGCCAATATCAGGCGCGGCACAATGCGGCGACGGACTGAGAAGAGCAGGAAGATGCCGAGCGAAAACTCGAGGGCGGCAAGCCCGACGGCACCGCCAAGCGTAACAAAGTCCGGCACATAGTCAGACAGCGACATCGCAATCAGATAGTCGTCCAGCTTGTATTGCGTGCCAAGCGGGTCGACTGCCTTCACGTATCCTGACAGTATGAACGTCAGCGCGAGCAAGAGCCGGCATATATTCACGATTATGATACGCAGCTTCTTCATGTCCTTACGTTTTACGGTTTACTGACCTTCCACGGTCTTTATGGCTCCGAAGCAGGCATAATTGATGATGTCCATGTAGTTGGAGTCGATGCCTTCGGAGACGAGCGTGCCTTCCTGAAGATCTTCCATCTCCTTTACACGCTGTATCTTGGTGAGTATGAAGTCGGTATAGCTGCTCACACGCATGTCGCGCCACGCCTCGTTATAGTCGTGATTCTTGCGGAGCATCAGTTCAAGGCATTCCTTGGCGTGGCGGTCATACATCTCCATAGCCTGTGCAGGATTGATGTCCACGGTGTCCACGAAGCCATGCTCGAGCTGTATCAGCCCGATTATACCATAATTAATAAGTGCGATAAATTCTGGGCGTATGCCCTCTCCGACGAGCGATGTGCCCGTCGTTTCAAGTGAGCGGATGCGCTTTGCCTTGATAAAAAGTTGGTCTGTGAGGGACGACGGACGCAATATGCGCCACGAAGCTCCATAATCATGAAGTTTCTTCTCGAAGAGCGTACGACACTCCTGCATCACGGCTCTGAATTGTTCCTCTGTTTTAGTTGTATCCATAATTCGGCGCAAAAATACGAAATTCTCTCGATATGAGCAAGAAAAGGCTGATTTTTACTGCTGTTTCTGCCTCATTCGTATCATTCTTACCACTCCGCACATCGCTTCATAACGTGCCTGTAGCGAATCTCGCTTTGCTCCGAGCAATGCGCGTTTCAGTCTGTCCGTCTCGTTTTCCGCCATGCGGATGGCCTCCTGCAGTCTTACGTCAGTCTCAGCCACGTCCTTCTGCGCCATCTTCAGCGAAGCGTCCTGCCATATCTTCAGCGCCTTCTTACGAGCCTCCACCGCCATCGGGAAGCGTTCGCGCAGCGACGTAATGGAGTCGAGCGTCGCAGCATACTTGCCCTCAGCATACAACTTTTCAATGTTATCGAGCGTAGGCTGAGCCTTCTCGTCTTCAGTCGGAGCGCAAGCCACAAGCGCCGTTCCGACCATGAATGTAAGCAATATTCTTTTCATTACGTCGACAAAAGTACAACAATATCACGCAAACGACAAGAAAATTCCATTTTTTAACTATCATTTATAGCCCAAGAAATTCATAGTATATGTCCTTCATGTCCACCATGCAAATATCGTACAAAGAGTAAAAATCTGTTACAAAATAAAAATTGATTCT
>ERZ507057.876-NODE-876-length-7517-cov-5.95122_pt1 | contig 7517 bp, 6 predicted proteins | sample MGYA00512289_ERZ507057 | MGnify/ENA metagenome assembly ERZ507057 | reverse complement strand
AATTGCAAACATTCTTTGTTACAATACCAAACAACTGATGGGAAGATTGTGTCTTTCGATGGAAACAAAGACTTTGGTGCCAACATTCTATCGCATACAGTTGATAAAACTGGGAATTGCGTGATAGAATTTGACGGACCTATAACAACAATACCAGATCATGCATTTTACTTAAAAAATCTATGTAATAGTATTTACATTCCGTCTACTGTAAAATCAATTGGCGAAAATGCCTTCTATAAATGTAAACTTAGTGGTAAACTTACCATTCCAAATTCTGTAACTAAAATCGGCTCAAATGCGTTTTATAAATGCTCTGGTTTAACAGGGAAACTTACCATCCCTAATTCTGTAAATGAAATCGGCCATCATGCGTTTTCTGGTTGCTCAGGTTTTAATGGTAAATTGACTTTATCAGATAAATTAGTAAAAATTGAAGCTTGTGTGTTTGATAATTGCTCAGGTTTAACAGGTGCCCTCACCATCCCCAATTCTGTAACTGAAATTGCTGGAAGTGCGTTTTATAATTGCTCAAGTTTTACAGGGGATCTTACCATCCCCAATTCTGTAACTAAAATCGGCTCAAATGCGTTTTATAATTGCTCTGGTTTTAATGGAAAGTTGAGTTTATCTAATAAATTAATTAATATTGGATATAGAGCTTTTGAAAATTGCTCAGGTTTTACAGGTGCCCTCACCATTCCCAATTCTGTAACTGAAATTGGTGGAAGTGCGTTTTATAAATGCTCAGGTTTTACAGGTACCCTCACAATCTCCAATTCTGTAACTGAAATTGGTGGAAGTGCGTTTTATAATTGCTCAAGTTTTACAGGTGCCCTCACCATCCCTAATTCTGTAACTGAAATCGGCTCATATGCGTTTTGTAAATGCTCAAGTTTTACAGGTGCCCTCACCATTCCCAATTCTGTAACTAAAATTGGTGAATATGCGTTTTCTGGTTGCTCAGGATTTACAGGTGCCCTCACCATCCCTAATTCTGTAACTGAAATCGGCTCAAAAGCGTTTAGTTATTGCTCAGGTTTTAAAGATAAATTGACTTTATCAAATAAATTAGCAAAAATTGAAACTTATTCTTTTTGTTATTGCACAGGTCTTACTGGCGACCTCATTATACCTAATTCTGTTTCTGTTTCTGTCACTGTTCGTTCAAAAACATTATCGTAGTCCTGGCAAATCAAAGAGAGACATCATTTCGCAAGAACAGTATAGAAAGTGATAGATACGTCTCGAAAAAGAACACATTAGAGGACCATTTAATACTACTCAACATGAAACATTTTTGTCATAAAATATGCTTGGTCGTACTAGCATGCTTTTCTTACTTATCGGCATCTGCTTATGATTTCGAGGCAGATGGTCTATACTTTACAATAACCTCCCTTAAGGATCTAACTGTAAGTGTAGACGGAGCCTTTAGCTTCGGGGATAAATTAGTTATACCTCAAACCGTTGCTTATAAAGGCAGGACTCTTACTGTTACAAGTGTTGGAAATAAAGCTTTTTCCGGTGCGAGTTACGTTTATGCCAGCCCCTTACACTCCGTGTCACTTCCTAATACAATATTGTCAATAGGTGACTACGCATTTTCTGATAATATAAATTTGACTGAAGTCGTGCTGCCAGAACAATTATTGGAAATAGGAAGATACGCATTTTCGTATACCTCAATAAAAGACATAAGGTTTCCATCATCATTAACATCAATAGGGGAATCCGCATTTAGCCGCACTAAACTTTGTTCTATTGCTCTGCCAGATAATATGGAAGATATTCCACCTTATTGTTTTTACGATTGCGATTCTTTGAAATCCATACAATTGCCAAAACGACTTAGATCTATTGATTACTGTGCTTTTGAAGGTTGTAGAGCACTGACGAATTTTACTATTCCACCTAGTGTTGTAAAAATATCGCCTTCTATTATCTGGGGTTGCTCGAATATATCAAAATTGACTATTGGGAAAGGGTTGAACGGCCTACCCTTCTCCCATAGTCTTTATAATGGTTATGTTTATGGAGCATCATCACTCGAAACTCATTATGAGCGAGGGGAGGAAACCTCGTACTTTTCAAATAAACTCGACACTGTAATCATAGAGGACGCACCCGATGAATTCAGTATAAAAGGATACATAAGCAATTATGGTTGTTATGATGATAATGATTATCTTACCTACCCCGCATTTAGTAATGGGCTAGACTATTTTTATGTGGGGCGTCCTTTGATAGATATAAGTAAATGGGATGATTTTGAGGTAGCTAAGGTTCATACTGGAACTATTAAAAAACTAGAGATTGCTGGCACATGTACAGAAAATCCACGGTTCTATCAATGGGTTGATACGCTAATATTAGGAAAAAACATAGCGTCTTTTTATGTAGATAGATTAAACGAATATGATTTGGATATGATTATCTGTAAATCTACTACTCCTCCTGTTGTTTGCAATGGGCCGTTTTTGAATAAAGTATATGCTGGTGCTACACTATATGTCCCCAAAGGTTGTAAAGATGCTTATAGTAAAGACTCTGAATGGGGCATATTCTGGGATATTCAGGAATTCGAAGACGATTGTAATACAGAAATGACGAATGTAACAAATGTAACAGACACCCCCAAAGACATATCAATAACCACCCAAAATGGCTCAATCATAGTAAGCAACGCACCTCATAACACTCTTGTACAAGTCTATGATTTACAGGGCGCATTAGTTGCAAAATCACAACGTAGTGTAATAAGCGGACTATCTAAAGGTGCTTATCTTGTAAATGTCGGAGGCAAGACTTTCAAGGTTGCTCTTTAACAAAAATTATGTAATAAAGGATATAGCTAATAGACTAAAGTCTCTCACCTCTAGAAATAGAGGTGAGAAACTTTAGTACCTTTCATACAATAAACATAAAAATGACAGGATAATGGACATAAAAGAACTAGTAAACATACTCTCGAATAACTTGCCTGCAAATTATGAAGGTGTTAGTTTTTATGATTTTGCAAAAAACAAGTTAGAGGAATATGTTACATTGTTGTCTGCTACCGATAAAAATGAATTCGACAATTTGCTTGAAGCTACAGGTGATTTGGGCCTAAATAAAAACAAAACGCAGAGACGTTTTGTTAATCTTATAAAGGTGATAAATCAAACATGCTTGAAAATTTTGCAATTAGCTTATAAGGGCGATATGTATAATGCTATTTCTACATTGTCAAAATTAATGACCGTATCTAAAGCAACAAAAGGGTATCTTGCAGATCGGTACTTATCCTATCTGAAGTTTGCAGCTGACGATGGGCGAATTTACTATAGGTGCCTTAAATTAAATTCTAATATAGAACCGAAAAATTGCAATCATCTACCTTATAATCTTCGACGCCATGCAAGTCCTAATCGGTTTAATCAAATAGGATTCCCGTGTTTGTATGTTGCTTCATCTTTAGATATTGCAGAAAAAGAGTCTAATTGTAAAGTTTCTGAACATGTATATGTTGGCGAGTTTAAGTCCAAAAAGAATTTATACTATCTAAACTTTTGTATTCCCACTAAAGAGGAAAGAGAACAGATGGCAGCATATGACACCTTCGAATATCTTGTTACATATCCACTTTTGTTTCTTAGTCTTATAACCAAAAGCAATAAAGATTGTACTGGATTTTGTGAAGAATATCTATTCTCACAACTATTCTTTCATCTCTTATTCACAACAAAACGTGATGATATTGAGTATTGGGATGGAATACGGTACACATCAACATTGGACAGGAACGGATATAACATTGTGGTGCCTGCTTCATATAAACAGCAAGAACCACTAACAGGTGACACAATAAGTGATTTTATTGAAGAACGTTTCGAACAAATTCGGCAATATAAAAAAGATACACTATAAATAAGATATGGTTTACTAATATTTGAACAATAACTCAATAAACAAAAAACGACTATGAAGGAAAATACATTCAACAAAGGAATCATGACTCTCATGCTCTTAATGCTAATTTGCTTTGTGAGCTGTAAAGAAGATGAGGACTTCCAGCAAACAGATGTAGTCATCAACTTGACGAAAGCTGGAACATTACCCAACAAAATTTCTCAAAACAAGATGTACCACCAAATTACTAGCTTGAAGATAGTTGGTGAGATAAATGGTACTGATTTGTGTTTTATACGTGATGCGTCAAGATTTAGCAACACACTTTCCATCTTGGACTTGTCAGAAGCAAGAATTGTGGAAGGAGGTAAAGCTTATTGTCGAGAAGGTGATAACTATTACTATACTAGTAATAATAAACTAGGAGATTATATTTTCGATGCCTGCAGTCCACTGAAAAATATATATATTCCATTAAGTGTGACTGAGATAGGAAAATATGCTTTTTGGGGTTGCGATTCATTGACAAGTATATATATTCCGTCAAGCGTAGCGAAAATAGGAGAATGGGCCTTTAGATATTGCGAATCTCTAACAAGTATAACTATTTCGTCAGACGTGACAGATATTGGAAAGTATGCTTTTTGTGATTGCAGTTCATTGAAAAGTGTAAGTATTTCAACAGGTGTGACAGAGATTAAAGAGGGAACTTTTTCAGATTGCTCTTCTTTGAAAAGTGTAGAGATTCCATCAAGCGTAACGAAAATCGGAGATATTGCCTTTGATGGCTGCAATTCATTGTCAAGTATAAGGATACCATCAAGCGTAACATCTATAGGGTGTCAAGCCTTCCAAAACTGCAAGAGCTTAAATTTAATTTATGTATACGCAAAAAAGGTTCCTAGTACGGGGCTAAATTCTCCTTATAGAATAGCGTCGTTTGGAGGTTGCGATTCAAAGAACTGCTTCGTTTACGTTCCTAAAGGCACATATGACGCATACAAGCGATCAGAATTTGGCTACTTTGAACACATCATAGAGTTCGATGCCAATAGTATGCACAAAACAATCGCAACGGCAGAAGTTAAAGATACATCAAGTTGCGTTATGAAGAAATAAATTTCAAATAAAAACAGAATCATTTGGTGCAATAATCCACGTGAACAAGATTCAGAAATAAAATCAGTAGTGCAGAATTCATTACAATTAGCGAACTCTAATAGTAGGCCCTACTTTTAAAATCGCATATGGTTCTATGATTTATCGAGAATGGGGTAATAGCATGTGCGTGGAAATGCGGTTCCTTATGTATGTTAAACATAAAAACTCTGGAGCTAATGAATTAGAAAAAACTTCTATAGGCGGTTGTTGCTATGATTTGTGTTTTTATATCCAATCCTGGACTAAGTCTATTAGTAAATATAGTTGCTGAGATTGCTATAGACTTATATTACCGCAAAAGATAAAATCAGCAACAGTTTGAATTGATCTATAAGGCCTAAGTGGCTTTAATCCTTTTAAATAGGACTTATGCCGCATCATAAGCCCGATTCAACAAATGAAAAATATTTTTAATCATTAAACCTATCAACAATGGAAAAAAACAACATCAAAAGGTATTTCAAGGCTGTATTAACGGCTTTATTACTCTGTATTCCTTTTTCATTTCTACAGTCGTGCAGTGATGATGATGAGAAACAGAACGAATTCGAAAAGATTATCACACGAGGTGCATGGGCACAAGATGGTGACAACGATATCTTCATCTTTAACTCTGATGGTACGTGGTATACTTATGAATGTCCTGAAGAATTTGGAGATAAAGAAGCTGGAGGATATGCAGGCACTTGGACATACTCTAAAAATACCCTAGCACTCAGACTATTGTATGAATGGTATGATGATGTAAAAGAACCTGTAGAAGACGACCGAAGAAGTATAGATGTGTACACCGTAACAATTTTTTCAAAAGACTTCTTTTCATGTACACAAATTTCTCCAAAAGAAGAGAAAGATAGGGTGTGGAATTTTACGCGATTTAAGTAAACTAGAGTTTCTACTCCATATTTCTGGAAGTATACACTTTGGTTTTAATGCCACAAAGAGATTGGGTATAATCAAGAGCTATTTTTAGTTGTTGGTTTTGTGGCACCACTAGACGATATTAAAAGAATAAATGAGTCAAAGTCTTATACAAACGGCTCATTTACTCTTTCTGTAGCACTCCTCAGCAGTTGGGCATTTCCAATAGCTCCGATCCTAAGCGCAAAGTTGAGTATTTATTATTTAAGGGTGGTTCTAAGAATTCTGTTTTTTGAGTTTTGCTATTCTGAAATGCGATTTGCACACTCACGGAAGTGTCTTTCTGAAAGTTTGTTCGGTCACATAGCCCGCTATGCTCCCTCTCAGACTTTCAAAAAAGACACTTCTGATAGCGCACAAATCCCTATTTCAGAATTATTAGAACCACCCTTAAGACAATGGCATTTTCTAAGTAGGGGTTCAAAATTATTTTTACATTGAAAGTGCATTATCGGGGCGCAGATGTTTCCTTCGGGTGAGGGAGCATAGCGGGCTATGTGACCGAGGCTGAAGGGAACAGATGCGCCTCGAGAATGTGCTTTCAATGTGAAAATGACACCTACTGATTGTATAAAATAATTTTGAATACCTACTTACCATAAAATTTAGGGGTTAAGGTGATGCATACACGAAGCATATAAAAAGGCATCAAACAACACCTCAACTGAAAAATAAGAACTTCCACATTGCTATTTCACGGTAGCTGCTCAATGCCTCTGTTTTTGCTTACTTTACTTGTCATTATGTATTTTGACGCTGCAAAAATACAACTCTTCGCACTCTGTTACAAGCATATTGGCGTTGATTGTACAAAATGTGCGATTATTGTATGAGTTGCTGCGCTGGAAGTGTTTTTGTAATAGATGCTACCCAAAGCAGACGATGCGACACCGCGGATACCACGTGCTGGGGCAATCGCGCGTTGTGAGGAAATGGGAATTGAAAGACCCTTCATCACTTGAAAAGTCCTTAGGCATATACTTTCTATGCACCAATATCTGTACCCTTGATGAAAAGACTACATGGGAATACTATAACCTTATTAGGGAAATAGAATGTACCAATCGTCAATTAAAGAATGATCTCAATCTACGCCCTATATACCATCAGAAAGATGAAAGTAGTGATGCACATCTATTCTTTGGCTTATTAGCCTGTTGGGTAGTCAACACCATAAGGTACGAGCTAAAACAATCAAACATAAAATGTTATTGGACAGAAATTACCAGACGTATGTCTACTCAAAAGTTAGTAACCACAAATGCCACGAATGCTTTAGGAGAAGCCATTGTTTTTAGACTATGTAGTTGTCCAAGCAAATCAGCAAAAGATATCTATGATGCGCTAAAGTTCAAACATGCGCCCTTTAAGAAAATACAAATTTGTAGGACAGAAAGTTAATCTCTAATGATTGGATTTGCCCATGACAGCAAGAGTTGTAATATTAGGGGTGTGAAAGTTGGGTTAAGGGGGCTTACTTTACCCGTTGGCGGAATTTCAGGTTAACGGGTTAACAAGTTGACAGGTTAACAAGTAAGTAT
>ERZ507057.840-NODE-840-length-7720-cov-13.3129_pt1 | contig 7720 bp, 10 predicted proteins | sample MGYA00512289_ERZ507057 | MGnify/ENA metagenome assembly ERZ507057 | reverse complement strand
TGTTTGTGGAGCGCAATCAGGGATTGAAAGGTATGCGCCTATCCATGTCACCTTACAGGGAGCAGGATTGGCTTGACAATTATCCTTTATATTCCGTATCTGCAATATTCGGATAAATAACAAAGTTCACAAGGTTGTGGTCCACAACCTTGTGAACTTTTAATAGTATATTGTAAATCAGGTGTTTAAATGTGTTTGTTTTTTTTTGATGCCTGCGGGAATAAACGCAAAAAAAGAGGAAAGCAATGCTGCTTTCCTCTTTTTTAAGTGTTCTGGGTGGAAGGTGGGACTCGAACCCACGACATTCAGAACCACAATCTGACGCTCTAACCAACTGAACTACGTCCACCATTTTTTAAGCGAGTGCAAAGGTACGGAAAAAATTTGGTTCCACCAAATATTTCCGTACTTTTTTACATTTTTTTTATTTTGCAGGGCTGCTTGGCACTACAGGAGCTGCCTTTTCTGCTGCTGCAGGGGCTGCTTTCTCTGCACCGGCTGCTGCTGGAGCTGCCTTCTGAGCACCGGCTGCTGCATCCTTGCTGGCACCTGGCATAGCAGGAAGAGCGGTCTGCTCCTGGGTAGCACCCTCCATAACGCTGCTCTCGCCCACAGCCTGTGGAGCTACGTAAGCGCAAGCTACGCTGATTACTACCATCAGACCGGCAAGGGTCCATGTGATCTTTTCTACTACATCGGTGGTCTTGCGAACACCCATGATAGAGTTAGTTGAAGAGAAGTTAGATGCCAATCCACCTCCCTTTGACTCCTGGATCAGAACGATGAGTACCATCAAGATGGATACCAGGACGATCAATACTACAAATAATGTGTAAATCATTTTTTTAAAACTAGTTTTATTATTATTATTTATTTTCTTTTCTTCTCGTTAAGCATCAGTTTTTCGAGGAAGCGGAGCTGATCTATATAGAACGCACTCTTCTGTGGATGCTGCTTGTACAGGCGGTCGATAATCTGATAGGCTCGCTCGTACTTGCCCTGCTTGATGTAGATTCGGGCAAGGGTCTCCGTAAAGATACCACCGTTTTCTGAGGCAGCTTGGGCTTCGGAAGAATCTGCTTCTGCAGTTTCCTTCTTCTCTTCCTTCTCTTCCTTCTCTTCCTTTTCTTCCTTCTTCTCCATTACCTCGCTCTCCTGATCCTCCTCCTTATCCTTGTGGAGTTTGAATCCGCCTTCTTCTATGAAGTCGTCGATGAGGGCGATGGTTCTTGATGGCTGCTCGTGCTCGGTTTCCGTCTCCGTCTCCATCAGATAGGCCACATAGTCAACGGCGGCATCGGCTGGCGTTGGCTTGCGCTTCTCTTCCGGTTCCTTCTCCCTTTCCTCTGCTTCGGTTGGGATGGAGTGGAGGAAGTGGTCGATGAGACTGCTGGTGCGGTCGCTCTTCGGCTTGCCTTCCACTGCTTCGTGGCGGTTTGTGTTCTGGCTCTTGAGCTGATAGTGGGCTGCCTCTACCATCTGGAAGATGACCTTGCGGTCGGATATGTAGATGGCGGCACGCCGTAGTTCCTCGTCGAAGCTCGGGTCGTGAAGCAGGTACAGGTTCTGCAACATCAGAAGGCGAGCCGTCTGATAGTACGGATAGAGAGCCAGGAGGGCGCGCAAATCATAGAGCGTCTCCCGGTTCATTTCCTCAGGATGTTGTATCAATCTGTTTAGTTCCACGATATTATTAACTTTAAACTATAAACTATTAACTCGAAATTCTACTACCAGTTTGCCACGGTGGCGTTGAAGATCTGGTCAACCAGGTCTTTTACCATCTGCGTTACCAACTCTTCCTGCACAGAGGCGAGGCTCTGGGTGGTATCGTAGGTCTTGGCAGAGGTGAACTGGCGCTCGAAATCCTCGTTGTGGTTCTTGGTGTTGGTGAAGCGTACGTTCACCGTGATGCTCAGCTCGGTCTGGGCTGAATATCCCTCGGCACTCACCGACTTGTTGCGCTGTGAGTATTGGGTAATCTCGCCCTCTATCTTCAGGTCGCCATTGCGGCTCACCTGGCGGAGCTGGGTGTTGCTGGCAAACTTATCCTTCAGTTCGTTGTTGAACATCGGACCCATCGGACCCCATACATAGGAGCTGCGGATAGGGAAGTCGGCCAACTGGATGGTCTTGGTCGTGGTGTAGTTGATGCTGGCACCGTTGAACTTGTAGCTCACGGAGCAGGCTGCTGTGACACCCATCACCAGGACGATGCCTATTATATATATGTACGCGCGTAGATGCTTCATAAATTGTATTTTTTAATTCTTCTGTAGAGCGTTCTGTCTGAGATGCCCAGTTCCTCGGCCGCCTTCTTGCGGTTGCCATTGTTGCGTTCCAGGGCGCGCTCTATCATCTGTCGGCTCAGTTCATTGAGGTTGAGCGATTCGTTCTCGCTCTCATTCTCATTCTCCATGTCCTTGATTTCCTCTGCCTCGATATCCTCGGCATCCCGTCTTGGCTCGGCATAGATTCTGCCTTCCTGCAGATTGCCGAATTCGGAAGGGTAGTGGGGTTCAGGCATTCCCGAAACCGATGGGGATGTGATTTCCGAAACCGATGCTGGCATTCCTGTAACTGATGGTACACCTGAAACCGTGGCTGGAGGCATGCCTGAGATGTTTTTCGGATGGCTGAAGCCATTGGCACCGCTGAGTCCCCGAGCTTCATCTAGCTGGTCGCGCAGCGATTTCATCTCTCTTCGCAGGTCGCTCACGTTGCCCCTGAGTTCGTAGAGAATCTTGTAGAGCATCTCCCGCTCGCTTTCGTAGCTATGCTGCTCGTTTCCGGCTTGCGGAATGGTGGCGAGCTGGGTAGTTTCCTCATCTCTTGGGATGAACTGCGAGAGGGTTTCGAGATTGATTTCCCTTTCCCGGCTCAGCACCGACATCTGTTCGGTGATGTTCTTGAGCTGTCGCACGTTGCCTGGCCACTTATATTTCAGCATGAGCGCCTTGGCATCCTCGGTGAGTGAAATCTTAGGCAATCGATATTTCTCAGCCATCTGCATTGCAAAGAGGCGGAAGAGCAGGAGAATGTCGTTGCCACGTTCACGCAGCGGAGGCATCTGGATGGGGATGGTATTCAAGCGATAGTAGAGGTCTTCGCGGAATTTTCCCTCGCTCACAGCCTTGCGCATGTTGACGTTGGTGGCTGCCACAATTCTCACATCAGTCTTTCTGATTTCGGTGCCGCCCACACGGATGTATTCACCCGTTTCGAGCACACGAAGCAGCCGGGCCTGCGTCTGTATCGGCAGTTCACCCACCTCGTCGAGGAAGATGGTACCCTTGTTGGCGATGCCGAAATATCCTTCGCTTTCGCCGATGGCTCCGGTGAAGGAACCTTTCTCATGACCGAAGAGTTCGCTGTCGATAGTTCCCTCTGGGATACTGCCGCAGTTGATGGCGAAATATCTTTCGCGTCTTCTCGGCGAGTTATCGTGAATGACTCGTGGGATGATTTCCTTACCCACACCGCTCTCTCCGATGATAAGCACGGAAAGGTCGGTCGGTGCCACTTGTAGGGCGACATCGAGAGCACGGTTCAATCCGTCGCTATTTCCGACGATATTGTAGCGTTGTTTTATTTTCTGTAGTTCAGAATTATCCATTTAGCTGCCAAAATTACACATTTTTTTTGAATTAACTGCCTTTTTTGCCCAAAAAGTGGGTGTAATAAGGTAGAAAATAGGCGAAAATGTGATATTTCGCCTATTCTCTACGTATTTCGAGCCTATTCTGCTGGTTGTGGAGCAGGCTGTTCTGCTGGCTTCTGAGGAGCTGGCTGCGCCTGCTTTTCGGTAGGATTAGGCTGCTGTGTCAACTTTTTGTCAGTCTGCTGGGCAGGCTGAGGGGCGTTGTTGTTGGCATTACCATTGTTGCCACCATTGTTATTGCCGTTGTTTCCCTTAGGGGCATTCTGCTCGTTGTTTCCCTTGGTGCCGTTCTGCTTGTTTCCGCCCTTTGGAGGAAATGGGGAAGGAACGTGCTTCTTTGGGATGGAGAAGCGAACCTTCTCGCTCTCGTCACGCTTCTCGTGGTAGAGCTTTGGCAGCGGGTTCTGGTAAGCCTCTTCGCAGGTTTCGCGATGGCGGAAGGCATCGAGTGCCAGGAAGATGGCGTGGCGGAACGAGATGGCATCTGCCTCGTTGTAGCCTGCCATATAGTAGCATGGGGTGGTGTTGGCTGCTGTATGGATGATAGGGAGACCAGCGGTATAGAGCACGCCATCCTCGTTGAAGAGGGAGTGGAATGGTACGGCTGCCTGGTCGTGGTACATCGCCATGACGCCATCGAACTCGTTGTAGTATCCGTTGCCGAAGAAATCGTCGGCTGGGTAAGGACCGAATGCCTGGATGCCCTTCTCGGCGAGTGCATCGATGGCTGGGATGATGATGTTGCGCTCCTCGGTGCCGCAGCTCTGTTCCTCGTTGATGCTTGGGTTGAGGGCGAGCACAGCGATGCGTGGGTTGGTGAGGAGGAAGTCGCGCTTCAGGGTGTGCCAGAGCAGGGTGGTTTTCTCCACGATGCTTTCCTGGGTGATTGACTTGGCCACCTGGGTGAGTGGTGTCTTGCCGGTGACGGAGGCAATGCGCAGGTCGTCGCCTACGAGCAGGCTCAGGGCATGGCTGCCGTCGCCCAGACAGGTTTCGATGTAGTCTTTGTGATCCACGAAGGTGTAGCCTTCAATCTTGATGTTCTGGCTGCTTACCGGGGCAGTGACGAGCACATCGTAGAGACCGTCGCGATAGTCGGTCATGGCACGGTCGAGTGCCTTGACTGCTGCTGCTCCTGATTCCGGAGTAGGCATACCCATATCCACCTTTACTTCCTCTTCTACGGCAGCGAGGAGGTTGATTCTTCCATCCTCAGCATCTTCAGCTTTCTGGATGATGGAGAACTGGGCTGGCAGGTTCATCGCCTTGCGATAGTAGGCTGCCACTTTTGGCGAGCCGTAGATGATAGGGGTGCAATACTCCAGCATCTCCGGTTCGTTGAATGCCTTAAAAATGAGTTCATATCCGATACCGTTGGTATCGCCGTGGGTGATAGCCACTTTGATTCTTTTGTTGTCCATGAAATTTTATTTTATAGTAGAAATCGCAGCTTCGAGCTGCTTGATTAATATTTTCTTTTTCATTTCGGGTGCATAGACGAAGGCGATGATGTAGAGGTTATTATGAATGCGACGCATCACATAAGGGCCTCCCATGGCATCCCCTTTCATCTCCCAGAGTCCTCTTTCTGAAAGATGAGGAATCACCATATACATGCTGTCGGTTTCACCCGGCATATTGGTTCGGAGAATGCTGTCAATCTGCGCCTTATCATTAACATGAAAAGCATTTGAATTCTTCATTCTTCGTTCTTCACTCTTCACTTTCATTATGAGCAGGTTCTGCATGCCCGAGCTGACGTTGTTCGAGATCCAGATGAAGTCTTTCGCCTTTTTGCTGGCGTTCATCGCTGCAGGAATCTTCATGTCGATTCCGAACATCTTTTTGATTTCGTCCTGCATCTCCCTGTTTTGTTTGCTGGGGTTGCCGGAGATGATATCTGCCAGATGTTTCAGTTCCACTTCATCTACGATGTGGCGGAGTTTCTCGCCATTGAGCCTTTCCCGCAATTGCTGTGCCGATTGGGCGGTTATGCGAATGATATTCTGTGGCGCTGCATTCTCGTCGTGATGAAGTGTGACGGAGAAATCCCGCTCTCCGATATTCTGTTCTCCGAAATCCCGTTCTCCGATATTCACGACGATTCGGGTTCTTACGAGCAGATAGTTTCCCCGGGTCTTGCACTTCTTTACCTGAATCAGTCGGCAGAGTGGTTCGGGTTGGGGCAGTCCTGTCACATCCTCCGTCAGCATCTTGGTTACGATGCTGTCGGTATCTCCCTCAAGCACCACCTCGTAAGGCATTCCCGTGCTTTTGGGCAGTTTCCCATTTCGCCCTCCTGTGCTGCAGCTTGCCAGGAAGAGTAACAGGAGGCAAATGATTGGTAAGAATCTTATATGATACATGTTATTACATGTCCTCTAAGAACTTCTTTCCTCTAGGAGTATAGAGGAAAACCAATATGCATAAGCCTATAAAAGCTAGGCTTGCCATTGTTAATACTAATGAATCCATAATTCTATTTTAAAGATTCTCTAACCATTTCTTTCCTGGTTTTGTATAAAGCCAAGCCAGAAAGCTGACTGCAATTACTAAGTAACCAGTCATTGTCAACGCTAAGTATTCCATATCTTGGTAAATCTTATTGCTTTTCTAACCACTTTTTTCCAGATTTTGTATATAGCCAACTGACGAGGGAAACGGCGACAATGGCAAAAACCAATAATGTAAATGTGAATGTATCCATTTTCTTATTTATTTAAAATTTTGTTTCCAACAATAAAGAAGCCTACTGTCATAACGAGTCCAAGTATTGTACCGAAGATACTCATCAGGGTTAAGGCTCCATCTTTGAAGATTAAGGCCAAATTGCCTAGTACGGTTATAGAGAAAGACGCTTTGCTTAAGTCATAGAAGTATTTACCCGTCTCAGACCTTTTTGTTCTTTCCTTTTCTTTTCTTTCATTTTTTGTATCCATTTGTACCATATTCCCCCTCCTTTCTTATCCCTTTCCATGCTTCTGCTCCTCATCCTCGTGCTGTCGGATTTCTCCAATCTTCTTCGAGGTGCTGAGCAAGCCGCAGGCGGCGTAGATGTCCTGGCCGCGGCTGGCACGGATGGTGGTGAAAACACCATGCTGGGTGAGGTAATCACGGAACTGCTCCATCTTCTCGTCGTTCACACCCTGCAACGGGATGTCGGGAATCTGATGGAAACGGATGAGATTGAAACGGCAATCCAGACCCTTCACCAGCTTGATGATGGCCTTGGCATGCTGCATGCTGTCGTTCACGCCCTTGAACACGATGTACTCGAAACTCAGGCGGCGCTGATGAGAGAAATCGTAGTTCTTCAGCAACTCCACCACCTGCTCGATACCCATGCCCCTTTCGGCAGGCATCAGTTCGGCACGCTCCGATGGAATAGGGTCGTGCATCGAAATCGCTACATGGCACTCGCTCTCTTCCAGGAATCGCTTCAGCTTGTTCTTCACGCCCACAGAACTTACCGTGATGCGCTTTGGACTCCACGCCCAACCGTAATCGGCGGTGAGAATCTCGGTGGCACGAAGCACATTGTCGAGATTGTCCATCGGCTCGCCCTGTCCCATGAATACGATGTTGGTGAGCTTATCCACCTCAGGCAGCGAGTAAATCTGGTTCAGAATGTCGCCGGCAGGCAAACTCCCCTCGAATCCCTGCTTTCCGGTCTGGCAGAAGAGGCAGTTCATCTTGCAGCCCACCTGCGAAGAGACGCAGAGCGTGGCGCGGTCCTTATCAGGAATATACACCGTTTCCACGAACTTTCCGCTTCGGGTAGGGAAGAGATACTTGATGGTACCATCCACAGAATGTTGTGCGTCAGAATATTCTGCGCATCCTATTTCGTATTCGGCAGCGAGTTTGGCACGGTTGGCCTTCGAGATGTTGGTCATCTCATCAATGCTCTTCACATGCTGCTCATAGAGCCACTTCGCCATCTGTCCGCCGGTGAAGGCAGGCATGCCGAGATCCTTAGCCACCTGCTTCAATTCGGCAAATGTAAGGCCCAAAAGATATTTTTTTTCATTATTCATACTGCAAAGATAGTGTTTTTTG
>ERZ507057.829-NODE-829-length-7796-cov-5.38303_pt1 | contig 7796 bp, 7 predicted proteins | sample MGYA00512289_ERZ507057 | MGnify/ENA metagenome assembly ERZ507057 | reverse complement strand
TGTCAACTTGTTTACTAATTCCGCCAACGCGTAAATCTATTATTTCAGAATTAATAGAACATCTTTATAAACTTTTCAACTCCTCAACTATTCAACCTTTTTTAAAGTTAGGCTGCGGTTCGGAAGAGCAAAAAGAAAATTTTTTGATTTTCTTTTTGCTCTTCTCTCACCTTGCACTAACTTTGTCCCCTGAAACAAACTAGCACATACTTATAATATATTATGAGCAAGAATATTAGCTTAGAAATAGGCAAAGCTACACAGTTTGTAGCTGCTGGTGCCGTAGAGGCACTCGAACCTCGTGTAAAGGCTGCACAGAAAGCACTTGAAGAATGTACTTGTGCAGGTAATGATTTTTTGGGTTGGATGCATTTGGCATCAAGTATAACCCCAGAACACTTGGCAGACTTGAAAGCTACGGCACAAGTGTTGCGTGAAAATTGTGATACGATTGTTGTAGCAGGCATTGGTGGTAGCTATTTAGGCGCACGTGCTGTTATTGAAGCATTGGGCAATAGCTTTGAATGGCTGACTAATGATGGCAAAAATCCTATCATGCTCTTTGCTGGTAACAATATTGGCGAAGATTATCTTTATGAACTTACTGAATATTTGAAGGGACGCAAGTTTGGCGTAATCAATATTTCAAAGAGTGGCACCACTACCGAAACTGCTTTGGCCTTCCGTTTGCTTCGCAAGCAATGTGAAGAGCAACGTGGCATTGAAATGGCACGTAAGGTAATTGTGGCCGTAACTGATGCTAAAAAAGGTGCAGCTCGCGTAACTGCTGATAAGGAAGGCTATAAGAGCTTTATTATTCCTGATAACGTGGGTGGCCGTTTCTCTGTTCTTACTCCTGTAGGATTATTGCCTATTGCATGTGCTGGCTTTGACATCGAAGCTTTGGTAAAGGGTGCTGCCGATATGGAGAAATTAACTGCTCCTGAAGTTCCTTTTGCTGAAAACCCTGCCGAACAATATGCTGCTGTGCGTAATGCTTTGTATGCTGCAGGCAAAAAAACGGAGATATTGGTAAACTTCCAACCTAAACTTCATTACATGAACGAGTGGTGGAAACAACTCTATGGTGAAAGTGAAGGCAAGGATGGTAAGGGTATTTTCCCCGCAGCCGTTGACTTTACAACAGACCTCCACTCAATGGGACAATGGATTCAAGAGGGTGAACGCACCATTTTTGAAACTGTGGTTTCAATTGAAAACCCTGAACACAAGGTGCTCTTCCCGCATGATGATGAGAACCTTGATGGCTTGAACTTCCTTGAAGGTAAGCGTGTTGACGAAGTTAACAAAATGGCTGAATTAGGTACTCAGTTGGCTCACGTTGATGGTGGGGTGCCTAACATGCGTTTGGTTGTAGAGCGCTTGGATGAATATCACTTAGGACAGATGATTTACTTCTTTGAACGTGCTTGTGGCATTAGCGGTTTGCTCTTGGAGGTAAATCCGTTTAACCAACCTGGTGTTGAAGCTTACAAAAAGAATATGTTTGCTTTGCTCGGTAAACCTGGTTACGAAAAGGAAACGGAAGCCATTAAGGCTAAGTTAGCTTAATATTTCTCTACTTAATGTAAAAACGCAGAACTCACGGATTTTGCGGAGCGTAAAAAAGACGGACTCTGTACATTCTTTCGTGAGTTCTGTGTTTTCTTTGTTTGTCGAAAAATCTTTAAAAATGACATTTCAACAACAGATAGAGGCATACCGAAGTAGTGTAGGAATGTCTGTTCCTCATTGTTTGAAGGCGGTGTTGTTTGACATGGATGGTGTGTTGTTCGACTCAATGCCTCATCATGCTACGTCATGGTCAAAGGTGTGTGGTGAGTTTGGCTTAGCCATATCTCCTGAAGAGGTTTATATGAATGAAGGAAGAACAGGGGCTTCGACTATTAACATGTTGACGCATCGTTATTGGAATAGAGATGCCACAACTGATGAAATAGAACAGATATATCAAGAGAAGTGCCGACTATTCAACGCTTGTCCTGAGGCTCCTAAAATGCCTGGAGCTGAACAAGTGCTGCAGTTAGTAAAAGATGCTGGCTTGACCATTGTTGTGGTGACGGGAAGCGGGCAAAAGTCTTTGCTTGACCGCTTAGAACACAATTACCCAGGCTTTTTTCATTCTGAATTAGTTGTGTCGAGCAAGGATGTAAAGCATGGCAAGCCACACCCTGAACCTTACTTGATGGGATTAGAAAAGGCGGGTGTAAAGCCTTATGAGGCAATGGTGGTGGAGAATGCTCCTTTAGGTGTGCGTGCAGCAGTAGCTGCGGGCGTATTTACTATAGCAGTAAACACAGGACCTCTACCCGAGCATGCTTTGACTGATGAGGGGGCAAATGTTCTGTTTCCATCAATGATGGCTTTGGCCGAAAACTTTAACCAACTGAAACAAGCATGGGAAGTATAGAAAAAGCTATATATAATCGTTCAGAACGTTTGTTAGGAGCTGAAACAATGGATTATTTGGCTCAAAAGCGTGTCATCATTTTTGGTGTAGGTGGCGTGGGCAGTTGGTGTGCTGAGAGTTTGGTGCGTTCAGGTATTAAGCATTTGACTATAGTTGACTCTGATCGTGTATGCATAACTAACGTTAATAGGCAAATCATGGCTACCATGAAAACGGTGGGCATGGTAAAGGTTGATGCGCTCAAAGAGCGTTTGCTCAGCATAAACCCTAAAGCTGACATAACAGCGCTTCAAAAAATATACACAGAGTCAACGGCCGATGATTTTGGTATTGAAAATTATGATTATATAGTTGATGCCATTGACTCTTTGCAAGATAAAGCTTTGCTCATATTGCGTGCATGTCGCACCAAGGCCAAGTTCTTTTCATCAATGGGAGCTGCCTTAAAGTTAGATCCGACCAAAATACAAGTGGCTGAATTTTGGAAGGTAAAGGGGTGCCCTTTAGGTGCAGCCTTGCGGCGTAGGTTTAAACGCGATAAAACGTTCCCTTCACGTAAATTCAAGTGCGTGTATAGTGAAGAGTTGTTGCCTAACTTAGGAAAGAGTCATGCTTGCGGAACTGCTGCTTGTTTGTGTCCAAAGGCTGAGAATGGATCTGGCGATCCTGAGCTGTTGAATCATGAATGGTGCAGCTCAAAGGCTCAAATTAATGGTAGCTTGTCTCATATAACTGCCATATTTGGCTTTACCATAGCTGGCATGATTATGCAAGATGCTATACAGAAAATGAACGAGTAATGTAAACGGGTGAGGTGCATAAGGGCGTAAATATAGAAATGGGCGTCTTGAACGAATCTTGAGTTTTTTGTTGAAGTTAGGCTTCACCTTGGCAATAAAAATAAAAGTCTTTCAGCCTTTTATTTTGTATTGCGCTCGGTTTGCACTACTTTGCTATCGCGAAGTAGGCTTCACCTTGGCAATAAAAATAAAAGTCTTTTAGCCTTTTATTTTGTATTGCGCTCGGTTTGCACTACTTTGCTATCGCGAAGTAGGCTTCACCTTGGCAATAAAAATAAAAGTCTTTTAGCCTTTTATTTTGTATTGCGCTCGGTTTGCACTACTTTGCTATCGCGAAGTAGGCTTCACCTTGGCAATAAAAATAAAAGTCTTTTAGCCTTTTATTTTGTATTGCGCTCGGTTTGCACTATCTTTGTGGCCAATTTAGAATGTAATACCAATTTGTTATGGTTAAAATCACTTTTCCGGACGGATCTGTACGCGAATATGAAAATGGCGTAACAGGCCTCCAAATTGCAGAAAGCATCTCGCAGCGCTTAGCGCAAGATGTGCTGGCTTGCGGTGTAAATGGTGAAACGGTTGAACTAAATCGTCCCATTACCGAAGACGCTACTATCAATCTTTATAAATGGGATGATGAGCAGGGTAAGCATGCCTTTTGGCATACATCAGCCCACCTTATGGCTGAGGCTATGCAGGAATTGTGGCCTGGCACTCAGTTTGGCATAGGACCTGCTATCGAAAATGGTTTCTATTATGACGTTATGCCTCCCGAAGGCGTGGCTATCAGCGAAGCCGACTTTTCAAAAATAGAAAAGAAAATGCTTGAGTTGGCTCAGAAAAAGGAGAGCCTCGTTCGTAAAGATATTTCAAAGGCTGACGCTTTGAAGTTCTTTGCGGAGCGTGGACAAACTTACAAAAATGAGCTGATTGAAGAGCTTGAGGATGGACACATCACTACATATACTCAAGGCAACTATACTGACTTGTGTCGTGGTCCGCACTTATTGAGCACAGCCCCTATCAAGGCTATTAAGGTGACCGCAGTAAGTTCTGCTTATTGGCGTGGTGATGAAAAGCGCCCCATGATGACGCGTGTTTATGGCATCAGCTTCCCCAAGAAAAAACTGCTTGATGAATATTTGCAGATGTTAGAGGAGGCAAAGCGTCGTGACCACCGTAAGATAGGTAAGGAAATGGAGCTCTTCATGTTCTCTGACCTTGTAGGTAAAGGCTTGCCAATGTGGTTGCCAAAGGGTACAGCATTGCGCTTGCGCTTGGAGGACTTTTTGAAGAAAATTCAAAAGCGTTATGGCTATCAACAGGTTATGACCCCACATATTGGTTCAAAGAACTTGTATGTAACTTCAGGTCACTACGCTAAGTATGGTAAGGACTCATTCCAACCTATTCATACTCCTGAAGAGGGTGAAGAGTACATGTTGAAACCAATGAACTGCCCTCACCATTGTGCTATCTTTGCATGGAAACCACGTTCATATAAGGAACTTCCCTTCCGTTGTGCAGAGTTCGGTACCGTTTATCGTTATGAGCAGAGTGGTGAATTGCATGGTCTAACTCGTGTGCGCGGCTTTACTCAAGATGATGCACACATCTTCTGTGCTCCAGAACAAGTAAAGGATGAATTCTTGCGTGTAATGGATATCATTATGATTATCTTTAAGGCTTTGAAGTTCGATAAGTTCGAAGCTCAAATTTCATTGCGCGATAAGGTTCATCGTGAAAAGTATATCGGATCAGAAGAAAATTGGGAACGTGCTGAGCGAGCCATTATTGAGGCTTGTAAAGAAAAGGGACTTACCGCACACATTGAGTATGGTGAGGCTGCCTTCTATGGACCTAAACTCGACTTCATGGTAAAGGATGCATTGGGTCGTCGTTGGCAGTTAGGTACTATTCAGGTAGACTATAACTTGCCTGAACGCTTCCAACTTGAATATACTGGTGCAGATAATCAAAAGCATCGTCCTGTTATGATTCACCGTGCTCCATTCGGATCAATGGAACGATTCGTAGCCGTGTTAATTGAGCATACAGCAGGTCACTTCCCCTTGTGGTTGACACCTGATCAAGTAGCTATTCTGCCTATCTCTGATAAATTTAATGATTACGCAAAGAAGGTAAGCGAAGAGTTGAATGCGCAAGATGTACGTGCCTATGTTGATGACCGTTCTGAAAAGATAGGACGTAAGATTCGTGATAACGAAATGAAACATGTTCCTTACCTTTTGGTAGTGGGTGAAAAAGAGGCTGCTAACGGAACCGTAGCTGTGCGTAAGCAAGGCGAGGGCGACCAAGGTGTACTCAGTATAGCCGATTTTGCTAAGAAGGTGAACGATGAAGTAAAGGAAATGACTGAAAACTTCTAAAAAAGATATTTCATCGGTTAAGCATAAAAATGCTGTAAATGCTCGTATGGGCGTTTGCAGCATTTTTTTGATATAGCAGGGCTGCTACCTTTCAAAAAAAAGGAGGTAGGTGCGCTTAAAATGTGTTTGAAGGCTTGAAAATAAATGGGGACATCCACTTAATGGTGTTGTTATCAGCAAAAAACACAATAATACCTTTGATATTAAAAAAAGAAGATGTAAATTTGCACCCGATTAAAAATCAAAGAAAATAAAAGTTGTAAGGTGCTATAATAAAATAAAAAGAGGACAGATGTCACTTTGCAGATTGTAGCATGCTTGTACAAATAAACTTAACATAAAGCAAATTAATGCCAGCACCGCAGAAGAATAATCGCCGCGATCGTAATAATAACAAACCACAACATCGCATCAATGAGCAAATTCGTTGTCGCGAGGTACGTATCGTGGGTGATGACATAGAGTCAGAAGTAATGGCCACTCGCCAGGCAATTCAACTCGCACAGCAGAAGGGAGTAGATCTTGTTGAGATTTCGCCAAATGCTGTGCCGCCCGTGTGTCGCCTTATTAACTACTCAAAATTCCTTTATCAACAAAAGAAACGCCAAAAAGAGCTAAAAGCTAAACAGGTGAAGATTGAGGTGAAGGAAATTCGCTTCGGACCGCAGACTGACGAGCATGATTACAACTTTAAGTTGAAACATGCCAAAGAGTTCCTTTCTGAAGGCGATAAGGTGAAGGCTTATGTGTTCTTCCGCGGCCGTTCAATTCTTTTCAAGGAACAAGGCGAAGTACTTTTGCTTCGCTTCGCTAACGACCTTGAAGAATATGGCAAGGTTGAGCAAATGCCTGTACTTGAAGGCAAACGCATGATTCTCTTTATTGCGCCTAAAAAAACTGCCGCTTCTAAAAAAACTGAGGCTGCGAATGAAAACGCAGACGAAGAAACTGAAGTTGCAAAGCCTGTTAAAAGAGCTCCTCAAGTAAAAGCAAAGAAGGAGTATTCGGGTCCCTATGTTGAGGGCGAAGATTTCTAATGTTGGGCGTAAGTGCTTTCTTCGTCCCTAAGTGATATTTTTTTGATGAGCACTTTTCTTGCATAAGTAGCGAAGATAAGGGACATCAAGGAATACACATCTTTGTAAACGCTTGCGCGCTGCGTTCGGTATCTCACGTAGCCGCAGTTGATATATTAACTATATAATAACAAAAGAAAATGCCAAAAGTAAAGACTAATTCTGGTGCTAAGAAGCGTTTCGCTCTCACTGGAACGGGTAAGATCAAAAGACGTCATGCTTACCACAGTCACATTCTGACTAAGAAGACTAAGAAGCAGAAGCGTAACCTCGACCACGTAGCTATTATCGATAGCACAAACCGCCGTCAGGTTCGTGAACTCCTTTGCCTCCGTTAATCTTCTTATCGGAACAAGTACTGTAGCGTCGGTTACGACGCAACTTTTCATCTTTCACATTAAAGTCTAACCGGATGTTTAGCTTCCAAGTTCGTCTCTAAAAAGTGATATACACATAGGCGGCGCTAACTTCCAAAATGTAACAACAAAATGCCAAGATCAGTAAATCACGTAGCTTCAAGAGCAAAACGTAAGAGAATTCTCAAACTCACCCGCGGTTACTATGGTGCCCGCAAGAATGTTTGGACCGTAGCCAAGAATACTTGGGAGAAGGGTCTGACTTATGCTTTCCGCGATCGTCGTAACAAAAAGCGCAACTTCCGTGCTCTTTGGATTCAGCGTATCAATGCAGCAGCTCGTCTCGAAGGTCTCTCTTACTCTCAGCTCATGGGTGGTTTGAAGAAGGCTGGTATCGAGATTAACCGTAAGGTGCTCGCTGACCTCGCTGTCAACAATCCTCAGGCTTTCAAGGCCATCGTAGCTAAGGCTAAGTAAATAAAGCGATAAGCCTCTTTTACGAGAAGAGAAAAAGGAGAAAGTATCCCACTTGTTTTTTATAGGTGGAAACTTTCTCCTTTTTTTGTGTTTAGTAGATGTATGATAGCCCCCAGCGAAGTAGGTGAAGTAGGTGCTCAAAATTATTTTTAGACGAATTCAATATACATTTTACATTACGCAAACTATCTATATGTAGAGATATTATGCGTTGGCGGAATTAGTAAACAAGTTGACAAGTTAACGGGTTAACAGGTAAGTTTGCC
>ERZ507057.806-NODE-806-length-7963-cov-3.64871_pt1 | contig 7963 bp, 6 predicted proteins | sample MGYA00512289_ERZ507057 | MGnify/ENA metagenome assembly ERZ507057 | reverse complement strand
CCTCCTTGAGGATTGCGCCGTCGGAATTGTCGACGTTGGGGTCGAACAGCGCGGTCACGTGCATCTGCGGAGCACGTTCCTTGAACAGATGGTAATAGCTGATCGCCTCGGGAATGGAACTCGTGGCCAGCATCGCATGGAATTTGTTGCCTCTGCTCAGCAAGGGGAATTGGTCGAGAATATCCTCCACGACCTTGTCTTCATGTGGCGTGCCTTGCGCATACTGCGCTGCGGTCAGATAGTCCTCAATGCCTTTGACATGTTCTCCGGCCTGCGTTTCCATGGGTCCCATCGGCATTTGCTTCGGATCCATGTAATGGTAGAACACCTCAGCTTTCGCCGGGTCTACCTGGGCTTCCTCAACCGTCGCGGCTTTCGCTTTCTCCAATGCGACCGCTTGACGAACGTCCTTATCTCGGTAGGTCAACACCATGTACGGGTCGAATCCGAGCACATTGCCATCGCGGATGCCGTCGGCGATGCTGTATCGGTGAAGGCAATCGCCGAACACCATTGATGTGGTCGCGCCCTTCTTACGGTTCTCCTCATGAATCGGAGTGCCCGTGAAACCGAAATACAACGCGTTCGGGAAGGAATGGCGAATATCCTGCAGCATCTCGCCGAACGTGGAACGATGGCATTCGTCGATAATGAATACGATGCGTTTGCCAGCGAGCTTCTTCACTTCCTCTTCGGTGATATGCCCCTCGCCCGCTTTGATGTTGCTCATTTTCTGGATGGAGGTGACGATGAGTGTGTCTTTGGGGTCGATGCTTGCCAGTTTCGATTTGAGCACATCCGTGTTTTCCGTGCCCTGCACATCATCGGCATCATCCGCGAACGACCGGTATTCCAGCAGCGACTGCGTGCCCAATTCGACACGGTCCATGAGGAAGACCACCTTGTCGGCATCTTTCGAGCCAGCGATGAGCTGCGCAGCCTTGAAGCTGGTCATGGTTTTGCCCGAGCCAGTGGTGTGCCACACATAACCGCCCGGACGGCCCGGCGTGCCGCTTGGCACCGGCTCATCCCATTTGCAGGTGCGTACACGGTCGGAAATGGCGTTCACCGCCTGGTATTGGTAGCTGCGTAGCACTTTGAGGCATCCGTCTGCGGAATCGGCGACCGTATAGAACCCGATGAGCTGGTGTGCCATGGGAATGGATAGCAGATCAGATGTGAAACGCTTCCATTCATCCTGCCCGACATGGTTGTTCGCCGCTATGGGCTCATTGTTGAAGTCAGCCCAGTGGAAGAAGTAGTTGCTGTTGAAATCGCCTTCACCGGGATTGGCGAAGTACACGGCATCATCCGGATTCATGGCCACGAAGACCTGCACGAGTCTGAACAGCCCGGTGAACACGCCTTCATGCGCGTATTTGGCGATTTGATTGGTGGCCTGGCTTATGGGAATGCCGCTTTTCTTCAGTTCGATATGGATGACCGGCATGCCGTTGATAAGCAGGCAAACATCTCCTCTACGATCGTTCAGCATCTTGCTTTTCGCCGGATAAATAGGCTGTCTTGCGATTTGGTACCGGCTTTGCCCCGCTGCTATTTCCTGGCGATCGTAGATCTTCAGGCTGATTTCCTTGCCGAAATGCGCTGTGTCTGCGGGATTGTCACGTTTGATGGACACGGTTTTGCCGTTGATGAAGGAATTCAACGCCAATGGCGTGCGCAATGTTTCGATCTGTTCAAGGATCTGCGCCATCTCACCCTTGGTAAGGCGCTGCCCGTTCAGGCGATCGATGCCTTTGTTGTTGTCGAATAGGATGTTGGCCCAGTTATCGATGAGATCCTGTTCAGTCGGGTATTCCAACACACCATCGGTCCACCCGTGGCGTTTCAGCACCGCGACCAGATCGTCTTCGAAATCCGATTCCTTATCGTAGAACATGTTTCATCTCCCCGAACGCACCGTCACTTTCTGAGCCCAATCTTACGAGCGCAACCCCTAACATCCAAGAAGCAACACCACAATACTTACGCTGATGAAGGGTGATGAGCGAGTCCAGACGGTCGAAGAACGCGCCGATTCGGCGCTGCTCTGGCAAAGATGGAACGAGAATTTCCTGCTTAAGAAAATCTTCTACAACTAATTCGTTCATCATAGTGCCGCTTTTTGTGGAATTCACAAGAATTGGCCGCATAACTTTCTCGCTGTGAATAAAGTACTTCCAAAATGAGTACTCCTGTTCAACAATTGGCCGCAAACAAGTGAATCTTGGTGACATGATGCCGTTTCCAGCATCATTAAGCACGAACCTTCCATAAGCAAATTCTTTATTAGTATGTCCTTCAAATGCGATATCGCCTAATCGAAGACGTTTGTAGTTCGGCAAGGAAGAATCATCAGCTCCGTTGCCTGCAGAATTAAACGTCATTGAAGCAACAGATAAAGTTCGCTCAGACCCTAAACCATCAGTATTTCGCTCGTCATTTTTCTGGTATAGCTCTCCCAGCTTACGCTGTTCCCAAGCGGGGGCAATTAAAACCAGGAAAACAGCCGTATTACCGTCAATCTATACGGCTGAGCTTCCTTCTTGTGAGCATTAGAGCGTATCCGAGCAGGTTCCGACCGCGCCATTGCCTCGGATTGAACCTGTCTGGGTCATGCATCGACAGGCCGATGCCCCAGATGCGGTCTTTGACGGCGCATTCCGCCAGCAGCGCGGTGCCGGTTACCTCAAGCCGTGCCCCAAGTTCGGCGTTCTGGCTGAATTTGGCAAGTAATCCTTCATAAACTTCGATTTGACGAACACCATTCCACACGTGATCGTCATAACCGGTCACCAATCGGCCAAGCCGTTTGATTTCGGCCACGTCGTCGGTTTCAAGGATTCGCGCAGCTGTTTCAGCGTCATTGAAACAGCAGGCCTTGCGATGCATCATGTACTGCTCCATCGAGGAGAATTCAATGCCGTTCATAACGAAATGCGACGGATACCAGTTGCTCAGATATCCGTTTACCTCATCGGGATTGTGGAAACAGATAACTTCTGTCATTCCTTGCCGACTTTCCGCACCGCAAGCTCCAGATCGAGATCATGCAGCCCGAAATAGGCTTTTTCCAGGAATTCCAATGGTACTTGGGCAATCACCTTGGCGCTTGGAATGCCATAGAACCACTGATAGTAGGCGTAGAACTCACCGATCCAATCGGGCATGAACCCTTTAAGCGCCTTGCCGTCCTTCAACTGGTATTGCTCGGTCTCGGTGAAATATTCCCACAGCTCTTCCGCATCCATCGTATTGACGTAGGCTTTGGCTTCATCAATGCTTTTGCGTGTTTTGCTCGTCATATACGTGGCGATGAAATCCTCCGTGCTCTTGTTAGGGAACGACTGCGCCACGTAGTCGAAAAGCTTGCCCTGGCTTTCCACCACATCATCCCGGTAGACCTCTGGATATGCCCGCATTGTCACCACCCCTAGAGCAACGTGCTGAACACGTTGGTCACCGTATTGGCATCGGAATCGATGAGATCACGCATGTTCTGCCGTGCCTCGACATCCCTCTGATTGTATTTGTCGTTGAATTCGCTGTAGCTGACGGAAAGCAGGCCGTCCGGGACTTCGCGCAGTTGCCTGTACGCCTTTGCGGTCTTGACGCAATACTGGATGCCCAGACCTCCAAGCGACAGCAGTTCCTCCAAGATATCGACGTCCACATTGTCGCGGACGAATTCTTTGGCGATATAAAAATACGAGGCGTTCGCACGCCAGCCTTTGATGACGTCATAGCCGCTGGCATCGATGCCGTATTTGGCGATGAACTTCGCAGCCAGCACGCGATAACGCTTGGAATCAGCGGCATCACGATGCTTCATCAGCTCAGCCAGCCAGGTAAGCACGCTATGTTCCTGAAAATCCAGGATGCGCAGCCCATTCGTGTCCAGTTCGTACTGGTGGACCCAGCCATTGGACTCATCCGGCCGGCACACGGCCCATTCCTTGGCCAGTTCCACATTCGCGGTCAGATAGAAACCACGCCCGTAGTCGTGTTTGTCGTTGCCTAAACCGTATTCGGGGGTCACGGATTCGTACGGAGAACCGTGAAATAACGTGATTATTGCCATGAACACCCCTATACAAACATCTTGTCGAGCATGGATTTCTTGATATTCCGGAGTAATTCGAGCTTACGCTGATGAAGGGTGATGAGCGAGTCCAGACGGTCGAAGAATGCACCGATTCGGCGCTGCTCCATCAGGGATGGCAGAGGCAAAAGGAGATCTGAATATTCTTGCGCGTTGATGCCGGGCTGCCCTGAACGCTGAGAAGTAAGCAAAACAAACTGCTTATACCGTTCAGTCAGTGTGCTCTGAAAGATGAAACCAGCATCTGCCTCATCTGAAACATGCGCTCGAATAAGGAAACCGGCATAATACGTTTTCCCGTCTGATGCCTTATACAGGTAGGTTTTACCTACGCTGGCCCCGGTTCGTGCAAATAATATATCGCCTTCTTTGAGTAGATACCTGTCATCAATCGGATTATTGATATCAGGCGAAGATAAATCATCCGTACGGAATTCACGAGTTTGATCATCTATATCAGTGATTCGAAGATACTTTTTCTCACCATCGAAATCCGAAGCAGCCGCATTCAAACCGTACTCGAATCCAGAAGCAACTTCCCCCAGCTTACGCTGTTCCCAAGGGTCAGTGAAACCGGCAAAACGAATCTCCGGATACAGCGAACCCCCTTTAGGGAACATTTTGTCGAGCATGGATTTTTTCAGCACGCAAAGCTTGTCATACTTACGCTGATGAAGGGTGATGAGCGAATCCAGACGGTCGAAGAATGCACCGATTCGGCGCTGCTCGGCGATGTTTGGATGGCCAAAAAACACATTCGCAATATCTTCATTGTGAATGTGCACGACAGATTTGCCTTGAGCTCTTTTCGCTAAATCGAAATGCGGCTTTCCATAAGATAATTCCAGAGCAAGAAAAACCGGATCGATGTCGGCTGAAGACGTTATGACATTTAGGTCGCCGCCTAGGATAATCCCAGGTTTTTCAACGACTGACGCAATGGATATGTCCTCAGCCGTTTCTCCGGAGGCAGGAATGATAACCTCTCCACCTTCGCTGTAAACAGAATTTTCAAGAGGTTTTACGAAAGTATCAACGGAATGTATCTGAGTCTCGTAATTTGTATACAACCTGCCATACAAAATAATTGGAGTGCCCTGATCTCTCAGATCGTTCTTCGAATACCCACATCCCTTAGAAAAAGAACACAGTTCCCCCAGCTTACGCTGTTCCCAAGGGTCAGTGAAACCAGTGAAACGAATCTGCGGAACCAACGCTTTTTCATGCTGTTCGGCCATATCATTCACCCCCGAGCAGTGCTTTGAGCTCTTCCAAACCCGCCATATCGCGAGCATTGCCGGTCAAATCGCCCAGCATTCCGGCCAATTCCTTCTCCGCTTCATCGATTTGGCCGCATACATCGGCATATGTGGTGGCGTATTTGTTCTTCAACGCGTTCACTTTGCCGATGAACTCGTCGATCACGGCATTCGGCAATGCCTCCAGCTGCTTCTGCAATGGTGTGATCCACTTGGCTTCCAGCAACCTTCTGGCTTCGTCATCGCCCAACGCCTTGATCGCATCGCAGGTCTTCTCCTCCAACGCATTTCGCTTGGTTTTGATACCGGACTTCAGTTTCTTTGACTCATCGAACAGCTTTTGGGCCTGCACCAAGCCGCGCTCAAAATCAGAAGCCGGATTCTTGCCGATCGCCTTAACCGCTTTCTTCAACTCGGCAGCAACGAAGGCATCACCGTCCTGATTAACCGCATCACTATTCTGCTTGTCATCCTCATCGAAACCTTCCAAAATGGTTTCAATCTCGGAATCAATGTCCTGCACACGGCGTTCGTCCGCCTCGATCGCGGCCAAATCATCGTGCAGCAGCTCACGCTGAACCAAGTCGAAGGGCAGAACGCGGCCAATCCAGCCATCCTGCACTTCCACATCCTTGCCGCCTTTTTTCTTGATGACCATGTTCGGGTCCACGGCTCTTACCGCATCGAAACCTTCGGAACCCAGGACTTCCAAATCAATAGAGATACCGTTCCATGCATCATCAAGCTTCTGATAGGCGTCATACGGGTCGATCAGCGCGGTATCGGCAATCATCGCATCCAATTCCTTGCCAATGGCCGTTTCCTGCCCGAGCGCATCCACCTGTTCGGGATGTTCCACCAAACGGGAGCGCAAGTCAGCAGGCAGGTCGGAAATGGCTTGTCCATACGAGGCAATGAACGCCTGTACGTCGGCATTATTGCGAACCACAGTGGCGATATCATCGTGATCGCAGGCATAGCAGGCACCATTATCACGGAACAGCTCAGCCTTCAGACTCGGCCAGGCGTTCCAATATTCCCCAAGCTGCTCGACTTCGCTCTTCGGAACGCCTCCGAACATCGAAGCGTACACATCCCATGTCTCCGCATTCTCAGATGAATCGACATACCGGGGAATGTTGAGGTTGTAATCATTGGCGCGAATCTCGTCAATGGACACCAGACGGCTGAATTTGGGCACCGTGCGGTTGTTCGACACCACGTCGACAATGCGTTTGATGTCAGAAGCCTGTAGCTTGTTGTTCTTGCCGTCCTTGATGAAATGTTTCGACGCGTCAACAATGAGCACCCTGTCGTCATCGCGTTTCTTGCGCAGCACCATCACGATGGTGGGGATACCCGTACCGAAGAAAATATTCGCCGGAAGGCCGATAATCGCCTGAATATGGTGGTTTTCAATCAGATTCTTACGAATCTGGCCTTCCTCGCCACCGCGGAACAGCACACCGTGCGGCAGAACGATGGTCATGATGCCATCGGCACGCAGATGGTACAAGTCATGGAGCAGGAACGCATAATCCGCCTTGGACTTCGGTGCTATGCCATAGCTGAAGCGTGGATCGATCTCCTTGTCAGTGGGATCCCAATTCTGCGAGTAGGGCGGGTTGGAAACCACCGCATCCACGAACAACGGATTGTATGTTTCCTCCTTGTTCTCCAACGTGTCGAACCACGGCCAGTCGTCTTCCAACGTGTCACCGTTGCGGGCAACGATGTTGTCGGGAAGAATACCGCGCATCACCAGATTCATACGCGTCAGGTTGTAGGTGTTCTCCTTGAGTTCCTGCGCGTAATACATGATGGAATCCGGATTGCCATTGCGCCGAGCCACAGACTGGCCAATATGAATCAGCAAAGAGCCGGAACCGGATGTTGGATCGTAGATCTTGATCTGCTCGCGCCCCTGCAAATGCCATGCGACGATTTCGCTCATCAGCTGGGAGACCTCGGACGGTGTGTAGAATTCACCGGCCTTCTTGCCCGCATTGGCGGCAAAATTGCTGATGAGATATTCGTAAATGAATCCGAGCACGTCATAATCCTGACGGCTATCCATCGGAATGTCCTTAATGAGATAAATCAGGTCTCGCGCGGCCTTGGACTGGCTCCTCGCATCGGTGCCAAGCTTGGAAAGTCCGGTCTGCAGGGTGTCGAAAATACCGTCGAACACTCTCTTACGCGCCGGATTGATGTTGCGGGAGAACGCCGAAAGCGCATCACGCACGTTGGAAATCTCGAAATCGTTGCCCTTTTTGACCCATGTGGAGAACAGGTTGTCATAGGAGATGAAGTAGCCGCATTCATCCTGTACGCCTTCCACAATGTCCGGATTATCCTCCGTAAGCAGCAGCAGGTCATCCTCGGTGAAATCGGTGTCCTTCAAGCGCATCAGCTCGTTTTCTGAAAGGAATTTGTAGAAGATGAAGCCAAGAATGTAATCCTTGTATTCGTTCGCCTCAATCTTGGAACGCATCTTATTGGCGGATTCCCAAATCTTCGAAGCGAGCTGCTGCTTGTTCATCTATCCCTCCTCATTGCGGCACCGGAAAAGCTCGGTTCCACGAGCGACTGCACATCTTTC
>ERZ507057.799-NODE-799-length-7979-cov-4.65661_pt1 | contig 7979 bp, 7 predicted proteins | sample MGYA00512289_ERZ507057 | MGnify/ENA metagenome assembly ERZ507057 | reverse complement strand
GGACTTGATGAGCAGCGAGCGCTTGCCTTCTTCTATATGGCCGACAATCTGAGCCTCGATATTGAAACTCTTGCTTATCTCCATTACCTTCTCTGCCACTTCCGGACGTACGTAGATTTCCATGCGATGACCCATGTTGAACACCTTGTACATCTCCTTCCAGTCTGTGCCACTCTGCTCCTGAATGGTCTTGAAGAGTGGGGGAACGGGGAACATGTTGTCCTTGATAACGCGGCAGTTATCGCCTACGAAATGGAGCACCTTTGTCTGAGCACCACCCGTGCAATGAACCATACCGTGAATCTCCTCGCGCATTTCATCCAAAAGCTTCTTGATAACAGGAGCGTAAGTACGGGTGGGGGAGAGCACCAGCTGGCCTGCGTTGATAGGCGAATCTTCCACATTATCGTCCAGACGGAGTTTTCCGCTGTAAACCAATTCTTCGGGTACAGCATGATCGTAGCTCTCGGGATATTTCTCAGCGAGGTACTTTGAGAAGACATCGTGGCGTGCACTTGTCAGACCGTTCGATCCCATACCACCGTTATACTGCTTCTCGTATGTAGCCTGGCCGAAGGACGCGAGTCCTACGATTACGTCACCAGGACGGATATTGGCGTTGTTGATAACGTCCTTACGCTTCATGCGGCAGGTAACTGTAGAGTCAACGATGATGGTACGTACAAGGTCGCCGACATCAGCTGTCTCACCACCGGTGGCATACACGCCTACGCCCATCTTGCGGAGGTCTTCCAGAAGCTCGTCTGTACCGTTGATGATGGCAGAGATAACCTCTCCGGGAACGAGCATCTTGTTTCTGCCGATGGTGCTTGATACGAGAATGTTGTCAACAGCTCCTACGCAGAGCAGGTCGTCGGTATTCATCACGATGGCGTCCTGTGCTACACCTTTCCATACACTCAAATCGCCAGTCTCTTTCCAGTACATATATGCAAGTGACGATTTTGTTCCAGCACCGTCAGCGTGCATGATGTTGCAGTATTCTGGGTCACCGCCGAGAATGTCGGGGATTATTTTGCAGAAGGCTTGTGGGTACAGACCCTTGTCAATGTTCTTAATGGCATTGTGCACATCTTCTTTTGCCGCGCTTACGCCGCGCATCATGTATCTGTTCGAATTGTCCATCATGTTGTTATGTTTGTTTATATAAACTTTTCTGTTATCAATTATTGTATTTACATATTGTCTGTATCGTTCCAGAATTCCCAGCTTGCGAATGCTTGAAGGAGCAACATCTCCAATCCGTTCTTCGTTGTGGCGCCGTACCTGGCTCCCTTTGTCAGGAACAATGTTTCGTCGGGGTTGTATATAAGGTCGTACAGAATGGTGTGTCCGTCCATTGCCTCGTATGGTATGTCTGGGCAGGTGTCTGCTTTAGGGTACATTCCGAGCGGGGTGCAATTGACAATGACGTTGTATTCCTTTATAATTTCAGGCGTAACCTCTCCGTACGTTATCGTGTTCTCTTTTTTTGTGCGGCTTACGAACAGCGTTTCAAGGCCGAGTGTCTTCAGACCGTACTCTATGGCTTTTGACGCGCCGCCAGTGCCTAATATCAGGGCTTTCTTGTGCGCAGGTTCAAGCATCGGTTCAATACTTCTTGTGAAGCCAATCACGTCGCTGTTAAATCCTTTCAGCACCACATCCTTACCCTTGTGGCTCACTCTGATGACATTCACGGCACCAATGGCTTTTGCCTCCGGACTCAGCTCGTCAAGGTATGCCATAACCTTCTGCTTGTAAGGTATGGTCACGTTCAGTCCTTTCAACTCTGGATTTGAGGCGAGAATTTCAGGAAGATCCTCTATCTGCGGAATCTCAAAGTTGATGTATTTGGCTTTAATGCCTTCATTCTCAAACTTCTCGTTAAAGAAATTTCTGGAGAACGAGTGTCCCAAAGGAAATCCGATAAGTCCGTATTTGTCCATAATGAGCCTTGTTAAAATGTTATAATGTTATTTCTCCGCTATGTACATCGTACATATTCCGAATGTCATCCTGCGGAAGGTCGCTTTAGAATAGCCAATCTTCTTCAGGATTTCAACCATTGTTTCTCCCTGCGGAAAGGCTTCTATAGTAGCTGTTAGATAGTTGTATGCTGTCTTGTCTTTTGATATCAGTCTGCCATATATGGGCAGAACTGTATGTGAGTAAATCTTAAACAACTGTCGCATTGGAAATCTTACGGGGGTGGTCAGTTCCACAATACACAGATGTCCACCGGTCTTGAGCACTCTCAGCATTTCTGCCAGACCCTTCTCCAGGTCGCCGAAGTTTCTGATGCCGAAGGCTGCTGTCACAGCGTCGAAACTCTCGTCCTCGAACGAAAGATTCATGCAGTCGTCTCTCTTGAACGACACCACACCATCCATTCCCAGTTGGGCAATCTTCTTTCTTCCCACCTCCATCATGCCTTCGCTTATATCCACGCCGACAAGTTCCTTGGGATTCAGCGTCTTGGTTGCCTGAATGGCGAAGTCGCCTGTTCCCGTTGCGATGTCGAGCATTCTTTGCGGACTGTATGGTTTCAGTCTTTTAAGGGCTTTGTTTCTCCAAAGCTTGTCGATGTTCCATGACAGTCTGTGGTTCAGCTTGTCGTAAGAGTGGGCGATATTGTCAAACATTTGCTCCACCTGGACGCCCTTTTCCTCTTCATTGTTATAGGGCTTTATCTCTTCTTGTTTGTATGGCATTTCCGGTGCTATATATACAACATACGGGATATGCCGGATCAACAGTAGTTATTCGGCATACCCCTTGTGTTTTATTGTTTTATTTTCTTGTAGCCAGATATTCTGACACGTTCTTCTCTATGCGCTTGGCGATGTCACCTTCCTCAGCAGTCTTGTCAAACTTCTCGCCTGTGATGTGCTCATACAGCTCTATGTATCTTTCGCTTACGCTTTCTGCGTACTCGTCTGTAATCTCCGGCATAGTCTGTCCCGGCTCGTTCATGAAGTCATGCTCGATAAGCCACTGGCGGACAAACTCCTTTGAGAGCTGCTTCTGCGGCAGACCCTTCTCAAACTTCTCCTCATAGCCGTCAGCATAGAAGTAGCGTGAGGAGTCGGGAGTATGGATCTCATCGATGAGGTATACCTTGCCGTCACGCTTACCGAACTCGTACTTGGTGTCTACGAGAATCAGACCGCGCTTTGCTGCCATCTCCTGACCACGTGCAAAGATCTTGCGTGTATAGTCTTCCATAACAGCATAGTCCTCAGCGCTTACAATGCCCTGTGCGATGATCTCTTCCTTTGAGATGTTCATGTCGTGGCCTTCGTCAGCCTTTGTTGTCGGAGTGATGATGGGTTCGGGGAAGCGCTGGTTCTCCTTCATGCCTTCGGGAAGCTTCACGCCGCAGAGCTCGCGGCATCCTTCCTTGTAAGCACGCCATGCTGATCCTGTAAGTATGGAGCGAATGATCATCTCCACACGGAATCCTTCACATTTTAAGCCTACCGTAACCATAGGGTCTGGAGTGGCAAGTTTCCAGTTGGGGCATATGTCCGTAGTAGCATCCAGGAACTTGGCTGCAATCTGGTTCAACACTTGTCCCTTGAATGGGATGCCCTTTGGCAGAATAACGTCGAATGCTGATATTCTGTCTGTTGCCACCATGACGATTACGTCGTCGTTGATGTCATACACGTCGCGTACCTTGCCATGGTATACGCTTTTCTGCCCTTCAAAATGAAAATCGGTCTTTGTAAGTGCTTTCATATTAATAATATGTTATTTTTGTTTGTGAATCCGTCAATCTTTCTCCTTGTTTTCTTTCTCTTTGTCGTCGTGTGACTCGTAGGCGTTTACGATGCGTGTAACGAGTTTGTGTCGTACTATGTCCTTTTTGTTAAGTTCCACGAAACCGATGCCTTCCACGTCTTTCAGTATCTGCAGCGCCTCTGACAGTCCGCTTCGCTGTCCTCTTGGAAGGTCAATCTGGGTCATGTCTCCCGTAATGATCATCTTCGTGTCCCATCCCATTCTTGTAAGGAACATGCGCAGCTGTGCTGGTGTTGTGTTTTGGGCCTCGTCAAGAATAACCACGGCATCACTCAGCGTACGTCCTCGCATAAAGGCCAATGGTGCTATCTGTATGATGTTCTTCTCCATCATGTCCTGCAGCTTTACGGCAGGGAGCATGTCTCCGAGAGCGTCATACAGCGGTTGCAGGTAGGGGTCAATCTTTTCCTTCATGTCTCCTGGAAGAAATCCCAGTTTCTCTCCGGCTTCTACGGCAGGTCTCGACAGAATTATCTTTCTCGCTGTTTTTTCCTTGAGCGCTCTTACTGCCAAGGCTATACTGAGGTATGTCTTTCCTGTTCCTGCAGGTCCTGTGGCAAACACCATGTCGTTTTTCTCGTACGCGTCCACCAGTTGCTGCTGGTTTTCGCTCTTACACTTTATGGGCTTGCCTGATATGTTATACACGATTACGCCTTTCACGGCGTCGCGTTTTGTCTGTCGACTTTTTACTATGTCCAGGATATCCTCTTCGCCGATATTGTTGTATTTCAGCACATGAAGGCGCATCTTCTCTATCTTTTCTTCGAATGATGCCATTTCTTCCTCGTCGCCAAGCACCCTTATCACGTTGTTACGTGCTACGATGCGAAGTTTCGGGAAAAGAGACCTTATCATCTGCAGATGTGAGTTGTTCACACCATAGAATACCATCGGGTCAATATCCTCTAATATAATATGCTTCTCAATCAAAATTCCTATAAGCTATGTTTTGGCTGCAAAGTTAGTGAAAATCGTGGACAACACAAACATTTCTTAACGCGAAAACAAAGAAAAGTGGGTTTATCTCCGTGTTTTTTCGAGATACTTTCTGTAACTTTGCACTCATTATGAATTTCAGACAAAAAAGATACTTACAATATTTATCCATTGGAGTGGTGGTGTTGGCTATGGCTCGTTGCGTATTCCCATCTATTGCCGAAACTCCAGAACTTACTGCAAAGCCTGATGTTGACCCTTCTATAATAGAGAAAACAGACAGTATGCAGCTGGCTAATGATGTAGAGAGCCTGCCCGTTGTACAGTCATATAAGTATAATGGCAAGTCACGCTTCTTCAACGAGGATGGTTCGCTGGTGAAGAACCGCATTTATAGCGTTCCTCATTTTGGTAATACCTTTCCTGACCAGAATGACGTACAGCTTCTTGCTGCCAACAAGCATGGCGTAAAAGCTGTTGTCGATCGTGCCGACGCTGAGAAGCGCAAGTCGGAACTTGTGTATGTCGGCAGCAATCCTTTTTATCATGTTGACAAGTTGAACAGCAGCATTCCGTACCTTGTACCGAGAGCTGCCGAACTTTTGCAGGACATAGGTCATTCTTTCTTTGACAGTCTTCAGATTAAGGGCATTCCTCTCCATAAGATTATCGTTACATCTGTATTGCGTAGCAAGGCTGACGTGACCAAGCTTCGTGGTCATAACGGAAATGCCACCGAAAACTCTTGCCATCTCTATGGTACAACCTTCGACATCTGCTACAATCGTTATAAGACTGTGGAGGATCCTGAAGGACCGGCACGTCGCAAGGTACGCAACGATTCTTTGAAGTGGATTCTAAGTGAGGTTCTCAACGATAAGAGGCGAGAAGAAAGATGCCTCGTAAAATATGAAGTGAAGCAAGGTTGCTTCCATATTACCGTGAGATAAATCTTATGAGAACATGAATTTCCGGGTGTTGTTTTCATGAAAAACTACTGTTGAAATTATGTAGAAAAACTGTTGCTTTCCCAAAGTGCCTCTATAGCACTCTTATAGAGCCTCTTTGTCAAGGCAGATGATTTTCTGCTTGTTTTTTTAGTGTGTTTCTTATAAATCTTTTAGCAGAACTTTTTTCTGTGTTTCAAGATAGTCCGTGTACGAGGCTGCAACAGTTTTCCATGTTTCTGTAAGTTCTGTTTGGCAGTCTATGCTTGGTGTCCAATTTCCTTCTTTCTCCATTCTTTCTATCAGCAATCCTACTGACAGTCGGGTCAGGCATTCTGCTGGTTGATATCTCACGGTGTCATCCTTGTCACGGCAAGCTGTCTCGTTAAGTATGCCTACTTTAGTCATACAGAACAGCAGTTCGTTCACAATTCTTATAGGTAGCCTTGTCTCAATTTTCAGTTCCAGGGCTGTGTAGGGTTTCTTGCCTTCTGCGAACCTCTTGCATATCTTGCTTGCAAGAAGTATGCACATTCCCAGCATGTCTTTGTGACTGAGGTCGTTAGTCTGAGCTTTGAAGGCGTAGTCCTCCATGTTCTGGCTGGCGTAGCATAGTTCGGCACCGAAAAGACAAATCAGCCATGATATCTGCACCCAAAGCATAAATAAGGGTAGAGCGGCAAACGAGCCGTAAATGGCGTTATAGCTGCTCACCCATATCTGGGAGTTGATATACACAAGTTGCAGTCCCTGCATTGCTACACCCGAGATTATGCCTGGAGCTATGGCGCTGCTTATCTTCACCTTCGTGTTAGGCATAAACACATATAGGGCTGTGAATATGGCTGACATTATGGCGTAGGGGAGCACATTGAGCATACACTCCATGAGTGAACCTATAACCATAGTGTCTTCTATATTCTTGAATATAGTGGCGAAGAAGATGCTTATACCTGATGTCACCACTATTATTATTGGCATAAGCAGAAACATTGACGTATAGTCCGTAATGGTTCTGAATACGCTACGTGGCTTCTTTACCTGCCAGATGCCGTTGAATGTCTCCTCTATGTTGCGGATAAGCATTATCACGGTAAAGAGCATGAATACAAGACCCACACCAAGGAATATGCCGCGTTGTGTGTGTACCAGGTAGGAGTTGACGAAGCCCACTATGATGTCAGCTGCTTGAGGTTGGCTTGACAACGCGTCCCTGAACCATATCTCTATATATTTGTTATATCCGAATCCTCTTGCTATTGCGAAGACCACGGCAAGTATGGGCACGATGGCGAGGAGGGTGGAGTAGGTTAGGGCGCATGCCGCACTTGTTATTCTGCGTTCCGTGGTAAACTCTATTGCGAGAATGAGTTTGCGTGCCACGTTAAGAGCAAAATATCCTATCGGTCCCACCTCGTTTCTCTCAACGTGCCAAATGCCGTCCTTCAGAAACGAGCTTATCTTTTTAAACGAGAAATTCGATATCTTCATAGAATGGTTTTAGTATTGTGTTGTATTCGTTTTCGAAGTTGGGCGTGAATGTGCCGTTCCCAAGATTGTCGTTTATTTCGTTTATCGTCCAGAATCGTCCTCCGTCCAATTCGCCTTCCGAAGGACTCACTTTGCCGTCGTATACGGTATAGAAGACGTTCACCATCTCTTTCTCTCTTTGGCTTTCGAAGACGTATCTCTTTATGAATTTTGGCTCGTAATCAGTCATGCCTAATTCTTCTTTCACCTCGCGTTGCAGAGCTTTGTCCACGCTTTCACCATAGTCGATATGGCCTCCGCAGGCTGTGTCCCATTTGTCTGGCTGAATGTCCTTCCATGCAGGACGATGCTGAAGAAATAGCTCGCCCTTCGAGTTGAACACATGGAGATGAACAACGGGGTGAAGTATCTTCGATCCGTTATGTGCTTCTGATCGCAATATGGAGCCGATGGTGTTGCCGTCCATGTCCACAACGGGGAACAGTTCGTTCTTATTGTCCATATGATAATATTTTTTATACAGTCATTACGTACGTGCGGCTACCTTCAAATATTTTCTCTGCGTCCTCTTTGCTTATCTTTGCGTCGGGGCTGAATATGCCGAACACCGAGCTTCCGCTACCGCTCATCTGCGCATAAAGCGCTCCTTCCTCATACAGGCGTTCTTTAATGGCTCCCACTTCAGGATATAGTCCGAAGACGCTTTCTTCAAAGTCGTTTGTCAGCGTTGTTTTCCATTCCTTCACTGGGCGTGCCACAACGTCTCTGCAGAAATACTGCGGGCTATGTGGCTTG
>ERZ507057.796-NODE-796-length-7991-cov-8.93485_pt1 | contig 7991 bp, 10 predicted proteins | sample MGYA00512289_ERZ507057 | MGnify/ENA metagenome assembly ERZ507057 | reverse complement strand
TCTTCCGATCTTGTATAGGAACGTCCATTGAAATACTTGAAGTAAGACTCCGACAAAAACTCATGGTTGTCGTTGCTCTCATCTTGGAACTGTTTGCGCACGAAGACATCCTGCTTGTGAATGGCATAGCCTTCACCAAGAGTCTGAGCAAGTGCGGTAATAAGATGGTTGAACTCATAGTAGCTATCAATGTTTGCAGAATACTTCTGTACTGGGTTCTCCATCTTCAAAATGGCTGAGTACTCGCCTGTCTTGGTATAGAGCACACCAATGCCATCCACATCCTCGATAGAGAAGTAGATGTCTTGAAAGATTTTCTTACGTTTGCCTCCAGTGCCAAAGGCTGAAACTGAGATAGCCATACCAATGAGTATTGCCACAAATGCTATGATTACGTATGAGATCATTTCTTCTTATTCTTCTTGTTATGTTTTTGGGGCTTCTTGTTTTGGGCTACGAAATTTTCTTCAGAACCTTCCAAGGCATCTGTAATCATATCGTAGAACGTATACCAACGCTTCTCAAACTCCTGATGGTCGAAATAAGAGCGATGTACGATTGGGTATGGATCATTCTTGCCGTCATGGTTTTCTGAAAGTAAATTGTTAATGTCCTCGATTATGAAATCTCTCATATCATCGAGTATCTGTTTTTGACCTTTCTTCGAGTAGTTACTGAATCCACGAATATGATTTTCTTCATCTTCTTCTACAAAGAGAAAGACTGTATGAAGAAGTTTGCCGGTGCCTATTTCATGGAAGCATACAAAGATGACCTCATTGGCTTGTGCAATGGAAACCAAGAACTCTGATGGCATCATCACATATCGAGCACCGATTTCTGTATTTATAACGATTGTCAAATCTTTCATTTTGATAAGTATAAATAAAGGTAGGCCCATCCTTCGAGAGGGTGAGCCTACCGATTAACACTATTCAGATTTCAACACACTTGCTCATTTGTTTACATTTGAATTTTGTTTGATTACATTCTATGCGAACAAGCATAGATGAATACACCATGCTCCTCCTTCTTTGTGTGCAAACCCTTCTTCTGCTTGAAGAAGATAAGGGCTGCTCCAGAGCTGAGTGAAACAGCAAGAACCACGAGACCTACTACAAAACCAAGGATGCAATATGCTATGATGAAACCGAGGATGGCTCCACCAACGGCACATGCAGCCCAAGTGATGTAGCGTCCCTGGAATCCCATAAATTCAAGTGGCTTTTGGAGTCCCTTGAACATGGGATAGCTTACGTATTGATTTTCGTTTACTTCTACTGACATGATGTATTCCTAATGCTTGAACGATAGATTAGAGACCGAAGAACAAAGGCAGAGCCTGAGCTGCAGCAACGAGGAAGATACATGCGCCTACGACCATCATGATCTTTTTCTTGACATCCTGCTCCTCGTTGTTCATAGCGATGTAAACGCTGATTGCGCCCACTACGGCAACAACACCAGCAATGGCGTAACAGAGCTTAACGACGAATGGAATATACTTGGCGATTTCCTCCGTCACGGTTGCAAGGGCATCCGTACCGGCGGTATAGTCACCTGCTGCGTTCTGGGCATAGGTCGCCAAGGTTCCACAGAATAGGAGCATTGCGAGCGTCTTTATGCGCTTGGCTTTGAAAAAGTTCTTTGCTAAATACTTGATTTTCTTCATTTGCTTTTTTGATGTTTACTTGAAATTTTACATACGTTATCTCTCCTGCAGGTTGAGATGTTTGTTATCCTAATCTTTTTACCTTATACTATATTGTAACCGAAGAATGCAGGGAACAAGATTGTTGCACCAATCATGAAAAGGCAAGCACCAATAAGCATCATGATGGATTTGGTTACATCGCCTTCGCCTGTATTCATCTTTATATAGATTTGTAAAGCTCCTATGATGGCTACGATGGCTGCTATGGCATACACCAGATAGACAACATAGAGCATCATTGTTACCGTAAAATCATGAGCATTGCTCAGTGCGTCTGCTCCCCAGCTGTAATCGACACCTCCGCATTTGGCTGATGCCAACATTGGCTGGAAGAGCATGACACATATCGACAATATGGCAAACAAATGATTCTTTTTACAGTTTATCTCTGGCATTCTTCTTTTCTATTTTTCGGGTGTTGTGCTTATTGTTGAGATTCTGCATAAACTCTTCTGAGAGGTAACTACATTGATGTTCTGGTTCAATGTGCTCCAGGAATTCATCGTTTTTCTCGTTAAGTTCTTCACTTGTCGTTGATGATGGCTGTTCCGTTATTGGTGGTTCTTCGATAAAAGAAGAGTGGGGTGTTACATTCCCAGTTGGGTTAACAACTCTAAGCCCATCATCTGTGATTTGTTCGGTGAAGGTCATATCACTTTCGTCAGGATTGTCGTTGCGTTCTTCTATTGCAACAGGCTGTTCCTCGTTGGTCATATCCCCTACATCATAGGTCTCTTCTTCTGATTTCTTTTCATCCTTCTTGCCATGGAGGTCTAGTGTGATCATTACAGCAAAGTAGACCACATAGACAAAGGTGAGGACGAGCACAAAAATTACGAATCCTGACATTTTTCAATCTGATATTTAATTGTTATCCTTTGTTTGTTATCATACTCGGAAATACTCTCAAAAGGCAGGAGAATTCCCAAAAGCATTGCAAAGGAACAGACTTTTATATGATTGACGAAAAAACACACGAAAAACCAGTTCAGTCTTAACACAGATTATAAAAGAAGTATGATAATATTTCAATAATCATACTATAAAGTTCCGGAATGGTGGTAATAAGGTTGATGTCAACCTGGCATTATGAAGCATACTAAATCTCTTCAATGGAATGTAAGTGTATGGGAGAAGTTGGTTATGATTATATGGTGGATGACGCATACCTTATATAAATTGTCTGAAAATCTTTGGTTATCTCAGATTATTTTAATACTTTTGCATCGTTTTAATTGTGTATTAAAATAAAGCAGAATGGTTAAAATGAAAGAGATTACCATATTAGGAAGACCTATACAGCTGCAAGAACGAAGCAAGGCGCAGATGAAAGGTGTTACCATCGGAGAAATGTTGTCGTACAAGTTCTACGATGGAGAGTTTCATGGTATGCCATTGCTATTTGCAGAACCTAAAGATAAAGTAGCTACCCCACGTAGCTTGTCTGTTACTGCAAACAACCTTACTTCGTTATTCCAGCTTCCAACCGTTTTTTTGTTGCCAACTTGTCCTGCCTATGAACGGCAGAGACTGATCGACAAAGACGTGTATTTCGTTGTATCTGACAAATACGTCCATTTGCCAATGCTTCTGGCTAATGAACGTATTCGTAAGACCAAACAGGCTAAGGCTTTAACGCCTGTCGCACAATACCTGCTGCTCTATCATCTACAGGTAGAGAGTATCGAAGGATTGGCAGCACGTGACATAGAGAATAAAATTCCGTATTCATATGCAAGCATTACACTTGGTATTACTTGCCTCGAAGACTTGGGGCTGTGCGAGAAAGTATCTGGAGGCTCTAAGCGGAAGGTCATCCACTTTGACAAGAAAGGATTGGAATTGTGGAAGCAAGCCCAGTCGTTCCTCGTTAATCCTGTTGAAGAGCGCATTTATTGTGACGATTTGCTTTCAGACGATAATTTCCCCGTATGTGGCATCAATGCCCTTGCACATTACACGTGGCTGAATCCCGATCCGGAAAGAATGATCATGGTACCTGTCAAACAACTACGGGAATTCAAATCATCGGGAGTCTTAGTGCGCCCCAACGAATTTGATGGCAACATCATCATTGAGGCATGGAAATACCCACCTGTCACCGCTATTGGTACACAAGCCGAATGGGTTGACAGATTATCTTTGGCCATTTCTCTGCGTGAGGACGAAGACCCACGAGTGGAAGGCGAAGTTGAACGTTTAATTAATGAAATAGAATGGAAGGATTAGAGAAATTTCGTGAGGCTTTTGAAGCCTATTCAGATAACTACGTCATCATCGGTGGAACTGCCTGTGACATCACCATGACTGGAACAACAGTACGTCCGCGTGCAACCCACGACATTGATATGATAGTTGTTGTGGAAAAGATGACTGCTGACTTTGCTGAGCATTTTTGGCAATTCGTACGGGAAGGCGGTTATCGTCCGGAAAAACGCAAGCAGGAGGAAGGTGAAACACCAAAGTACGAACTGTATCGTTTTGTCAATGGAAAACCAGACTATCCAGAAATGATAGAACTGCTCTCACGGCATCCTGACATTCTTGGTGAGCCAAAGGGACTGACTATAGAACCACTTCCGATTGATGAGGAAACATCAAGTCTCAGTGCAATCATCATGGATGATGATTTCTATCACTTCACCATCCAGCACAGCAAACTGACCAATGGAATTCGCCATGCGGATTCTGCTGCACTCATAGCTCTGAAAGCACGTGCTTATCTCAATCTGTTACAAGACAAAGCTAACGGAAAGCATGTCAACAGTAAAGACATCAAGAAGCACCGGTCTGATGTTCTGAAGAACGTGGTCATCATGGAAAACAGCGAGATTACTGCTCCAGAACCGATTGTTGCTTGTATAAAAGAATTTGTCTCCTCAATCAGAAACGATTGGAACAAACTGTCTGAACCTCTTGCCAGAGCTCTTGATCAGAATTCATCATTCATTGAGGCTTTATTGGAACAATTAGACGAATTATTTACAACAGAACAATTATGAAAATACAATATGCATCTGACCTCCACCTGGAATTTGCCGACAACTGGAGATTCCTGAAGGAGAATCCCCTGCAAGTAACAGGAGATATTCTCGTTTTGGCTGGAGACATTGGCTACCTGGGAGACGAGAACTATTCCAAGCATCCCTTCTGGGACTGGGCTTCTGAGAACTATCAGCAAGTCATAGCCTGCATGGGCAACCATGAGTTCTACAAATACTATGACATTGCCAAGCTTAACGATGGCTTTTGTCTTGAAATACGTCCCAACGTTCACAGTTATTATAATGCTGTTGTACACATAGAAGACATCGACTTCATCGTAACAACTTTGTGGTCTAAGATTCCCTTGAAGGAGGCATACTATACGGAACAAGTCATAAGCGACTTCCGACGCATCTTCTTCAATGAAGAGCTTCTCGCGTTTGCAGACTTCAACCGTGAGCACGCAAGGTGCCTTGCGTTTTTGAAAGAAGCCGTTTCATCCAGCAACGCCAGGAAAAAGATAGTTGTTACTCATCATGTACCGTCTTTCCAAATGCAATGTCCCAAGTTTGCCGATAGTCAGGCTAACGGAGCCTTCACTGTAGAATTGGAAGATTATATCAAGGATAGCGGTATCGACTTCTGGATATATGGTCATTCTCACTATAATGTGGATGTGAGGATAGGCAATACCATGTGCATATCAAATCAGTTGGGTTATGTCTTTCATGGAGAACATGAGTCTTTCGATCCTTGTAAAAATATCGAAGTATAACAACAGGCAAATCTTTATGTAATGACTTCTCGGTAAAAAGAAAAGTTAAACAGCTGAAGCATGGGTAAACTAAACAACCAAGTTTAAGGTTTAGTTTACCCATGTATATATACATGCCTCTTTAATCTTATAAAATCAAACTCGTTTCGGAGCAGTTCAAGTTTACTACCTTATATATATATAAGACAAATTAAACTTAAACCTAAACCAATGAATAGCCCATTTCTTTTTTCTTTTTACTGAAATGGTTTTTGTGAGGTGAAAACGTTTTGTATGGACACTGAGAAATCTAATACGATATTTTTTGCTATTGAATGAAGAATAATACTTGAAAGCCGTACGTCTTCTCAGAAAAATTCGTTAATTTTGCACACAGAACATGCAGAACGTGTATGGTAAACAGAGAAGAAATGCTCATATCTACAAAATCCCCAATAGGGTCATGTGTAGAATGTCATAATAAAAAACAATTACTCAATATGTGCCACATCGGTGCAATCAATGTTCAATTAAAAAATAAAAATCATATGAAGTAAGATACAGAAAAATCTGCAAGAGCACATCGGTTACATATAGCCGCCGTGCAATAATATGCAGAATGTGTCTGAAAAGAAGGTGCTTTATTTTACACAAAGCTCGTAAATCCCTGATATTCACCCTTCATTAGCAGCGGCGCAGGCAGCTGTAGAGGAATAATAAGATAAGCCCTTGTAACTAACGAGTTAGGCGGTAAGTCTCTGATAATAAAGAGGCTTGCCGCCTAAATTGTTTTTGGTGGGTCTGCACGTTCTGCACACTAATCATGCAGAATTTGTAGGGCAAACTTACAAAAAATGGCACAATGAACTGGGCGGACACTTACAAGAACTTACAAACAAATTTTGAAAGATAGATTATGGCAACATTCAAACCAGTAGTAAGAACTCCACGCAAAGATAGTTTCTATAAAGTCTATATCCGCGTGGTTCACAAAATAAAGTCCGGCTATATCAGCACGGACAAGTTGGTAACTAAACAACACGTTAACAAGGACGGTAACATAACATATAGACCAGACTTTGAAGAATGTCTCGGCAAGTTGCGAGTTCTATTATAATGGCGAGGAGAGTTTGAAGACCTGCCTTGATAAGGCGATAGAGATACTTGGCATGGTACGATTAACTTTCATCAAGACTATGCGTTCTTTTGATTAACAACAATAATAAGTAGGTAGGGTGTTCAATTCTATATTCTCGTTTATGATCGCGTTTTAGCAACCTAAAATCTTGAGAATCAGTGAATTAAAACTTTTAAACTTAAAATCTCCCCACGATGCTAAGTTTTTGCGTAATTTTGTGGCATGAAATTTTTAGCATTCTTCAAAAAATGGTCGTTACCATGTTCATTATTGTTTGGCACCATATGCTATTTGCTATTTGCCAACATACCTATATTAGAACCTATAGGCAATATTGTGGGGCCACTAGCAGCACAAACCATGCCTACAATATTGTTTACCCTACTCTACGTCACATTTTGCAAAATTGAAATCAATGAAATGCAACCACGCTTGTGGCACTTTTTGCTACAAGGCATACGCACCCTACTGGCTGCCACGTTTGTATGGCTCATTAGTTTAACAAACGACGCCAACACCAAACTATTACTTGAAGGTGTATTTATATGCGTTATCTGCCCTACGGCAGCAGCAGCACCTGTGGTAACCGAAAAATTAGGCGGCAGCATCGGTTCGCTCACCACCTACACCATCATAGCCAACATCTTTACAATGGTTATCATACCATTATTCTTCCCGATGGTTGAAAAAGATGCCAACATAACCTTCATAGCAGCCGCCCTAATGGTACTACGAAATGTAACAACCGTGTTAGTTGTACCATTACTATTAGCTCTATTAAGTCGTAAGTTTATACCCCACTTTGTCGAAAAAATTAAAAGAAAACGCAATTTAGGATTTTACCTATGGTGCTTAAACTTAAGCATTGTAACGGGCGTAACAATCAAAAATATTACACATGCCAACGTGTCTGGCATGCTGTTAGTGGGGATGCTCATTTTACCCCTATTTGTAACCCTTGTACAATTTGCCATAGGTAAGGCCGTAGGCAAGCCTTTCAATGCCAGCATCAGCGCAGGACAAGCTTTGGGGCAAAAAAACACGGTGGTAGGTATTTGGCTCACCATCACCTTTTTGAATCCTCTAGCAGCCGTAGCACCTGGCGCATACGTTATATGGCAAAATTTAGTAAATGCTTGGCAAATATGGTATAAAGAAAAATATGGCAAACTCAAATTCTAACAACAACCTCACTTATATATCTGACTTCGTTCAGATTCAATAAGACCATTAAATACATCCTAATCCATGTAGAGCTTTTTGAGGAGGGGAAATGCTCTACATGAATTTTTTAGTAGGTATTCAAACTTAGTTGAGATGAATGGGTGTACTATTTCGTTCAGGTACAGAGGTTGAAGAGGGAGCGTAGCGGGCTACGTGACCGATGGAACCTATGTTTA
>ERZ507057.774-NODE-774-length-8180-cov-7.67151_pt1 | contig 8180 bp, 4 predicted proteins | sample MGYA00512289_ERZ507057 | MGnify/ENA metagenome assembly ERZ507057 | reverse complement strand
TTCCATCCTCACAAGCCTCAGGGCTCTTCTTTCCTATGATACTGCTTTCTATAATATCCATCTTTGCAATGCTTTAAATAAAACATTGCAAAGATAGTTTTTTTTCCAGAAAGAACCAAGATTTTTCTATGTTATTTCCAGATGTATGTATTAAATGAATGAGGCTTTGCCTGTACATTCAAGTATTTCTTGCCAACCTTCACTGCCAAAGAAGCCTCAGCATCGGTAAAATTGCCCATGGTAACTATATACTGGCCCTTCTTATCCTTGAATACAACTACCGGAGTCTTGCAGTATTCACGTCCGGCATAAGCCAGCATCTCGCTACCCTCCTGCACAAAATGACTGAAGTGCTTATAGGCGTAATACTCTGCCGTGTAACGCATCTTGCGGGTTTTTCCATCCACCTGAATCAGCGCATTCTGGGTCCATCCCCATGGCGAAATGCCATTATCCTTCAAGATGAAGTTCCAGTTGTAATACTCATCACATCCATTTCCCAGGTTATCCGAGAGGAGAAAGAAGGTATGTTCTCCTGCCTTCCAGTCCATAGAACCATTTCCACATTCGCTCTCACTTACCATGAAACGATGGTTTGGATAGCGTTTTCGCATTTCAGGCAAATTGTTTCTGCATTCCCATTGGGTTCCGATACCCTTGATATTAGCCTGCAGAGTCTTGTTGTCTAATATCTTCTCCACATAGTCGAGTCGGTTGGTATTGAATGTACCTATCCACAAATCCACCTCCGGATGCTTCTTGGCAAGCGTTGGAGCTAGATATTCGTTGTTGAATCTCAAGGTTCCCTCGGCTGTCCAGGCGCATCCTGGATAAGGAGTATAAGAGTAAGCCTCGTTTTGATACATCACCTTGGTGATAGGCAGGCCTTCCTCTTTGTATAAGTCGATGAACTTACAGAACATATCCGCATAACACTGCAGATAACGGGGATCCTGGATGAAAAAGTCCTGGGTGGCCAGGCGTCGTGGGAACACACCCTTGCGGTCGCCAAGGAGTTTCATCTCGTCGGCATCCACCTGCTTGCCATCATCCATATAGAGCAGATAGCTCTGTCGAGGATCCATCTTGTTGGTTTTACTCGGAGACACAGGATAATCGTGATTGATTTTCATCCATACAGGAGGGCTCCAAGGCGACATGAAGAGCTGCAGATTAGGCTGATACTTCTGTGCCGCACGAGCCAAAGGGATGATATTGCGCTTGTCGTGCTCAATATTAAAGTATTTGAGTGCGAAATCGCCATCCACATCATCACAGCTATACCAGGCACGAGCATAGTCGTTGGCGTTCATGGAAACTCTTCCGTGCGTAAACCTCAGGTCTCCTTCTGGCGAAAACAGATTATACATCACTTCGTCCTGTTCCTTGCGGGTAAGCATATTGAAGGCATCCCAATCCAATTCATTGAAGGTTGTGCCAAAAGCCACAAATCGGGTTCCTTTACTCTGTTCTTTCACATCGGCCACCACCTTTCCCCTGGCTTTGCCCGACAAGGCTGTCTGGGCTTTCTTCCAAGACTGTTCCTGGGTGGTAGAATACGATGTAACTTTCTGAGCGCTCATATACGAGCATGCCATCAATAGGATAGATACTAAAAAAAACTTTTGCATGGTTATTATTTCATTTATGATTTTACATTGCAGCCTTTATCATTTCCCTCATCTGCCTACGGGATGTGAAGAGTTGCGATTCTACAGTTCGTTTGGAAACCCGCAACTCTTCTGCGATGTCGCCAACTGTCATATCTTCAAAGAAGCTCATACGATATACCTTGGCACAAGCAGGAGAAAGGCGACTGATACCGGCATTTACGATTCTCATTGCATCGTTATATTCGGCAAGGCGCTCTGCATGACTATGCTGAAGTTCCATCTCATACATCTTGCCTTCCTCCATCTGATGACGGAAGATGCGACGACGGAGAAGGTCCTTCACCTTGTTGGCTGTGATGGTATAGGCAAACGACTTGATGGTTGCCTCGTTGATGATACCTTCAAAGGTCATCATCTTGAAGAAAGCATCCTGTACAAGATCTTCTGCCTCCTCGCGATTACCCAAGCGGGAAGTGGCGAAGTTGACGAGTTCATTCTGATGAATGGTATAAAAGGCGGCGATAATTTGCGCCAGGTTATGAGTTGACTGTTCCATAATCGTTTGATAGTTGTTTGATTTCTGCTGCAAAGGTAATACAAACCTTTAAAAACAGATGTATCATTTGTACCAACGATATATGTGAAACGTACCAGCCTTATACCATAGCTGGTTATCAAGCACTTACAATATCTCGTCTTTTAAGAATACTGCGATGGCAATACGCCAAACATCTCCTTGAAATGCTTGGAGAAGTTCTGCGGAGAAGCAAAACCTGTGCGATAACAAGCTTCCGAGACATTGCATTTCTCCTCTTTCAGGAGCTTTGCTGCCGTCTTCAATCTCACCATTCGGATGAAATCAGCAGGTGTCTGTCCCGTCAGGGATTTCATCTTTCTATAGAGACTCATTCTCGACATCACCACATCGGCAGCCAAGGAATCGATGGTGTATTCCGAGTTATCGATGTTCTTCTCGATGCAGGCGATAATCTCCTTCAGGAACTTCTCGTCAGGCGAAGAATCGGTCACTGTCTTCGGGTCGAGCGAGATGCTGTGAGAGAAGTCTCGCTGGCGCTTCTCCTGCTTTTCCAGCAGATTGCTGATGCGCGCCAGGAGCACCTCCATGTCGAAAGGCTTGGCGATATAAGCATCGGCTCCCGCCTTATAGCCAGCCGCCCTGCCCTCATCTGTGCTCCATGCCGTGAGCAGGATGATAGGGATATGCGAGGTCTCGATGTTCTCCTTGATGCGGCGACACATATCCGTACCGCTCATCCTTGGCATCATCACATCACTTACTATGATGTCAGGGTTCTCAGCCTCAGCCATCATGGCCCCTTCTATTCCGTCCTTTGCCGTCATCACCTTATTATATATACGGCTCAGCTCTTGAGAGAGGAAATGGCAGAAGTCTTCATTATCCTCAACAACCAGCACGGTCTTCTCTATCTTCCTTGATGTTTGCACACCTACGACACCATCCACAACATCAGCCATCACCGGTGCTGCCATGCGGTTCTCCTCAGAGGCCTCCTGCCGCACTACCCGCTTCAGGTCGGCAGGGATATCCACGATAAACCGTGAGCCCTTGCCCTCTTCACTCTCCAGCGAAATCTTTCCTTCGTGCAGCTTGATGTATTCATACACCATATTCAATCCGATGCCCGAACCCACCTGGTGCAAACTAGGCTCCTGCTCCGTGCGATAGAAACGTTCGAAGACATGCGCCTGGTCTTCCTTCGAAATGCCACAGCCCGTATCCTCTACTACGATATGAGCATATTTCCTGCTATCTAGGATACACTTCTCCAGACAGACACTTACCATTCCACCTGCCTTCGTAAACTTCAAGGCATTGGAGAGTAGATTGGTCAATATCTTGCCCAACTTATCTTTGTCGAAATACATAAACAAGCCTTCGGTCTTGTCGTAGAAATCCAGACGGATGTTCTTCTGCTCGGCAAGCGGCATAAACTTCATCGTGGTATATTGGATAAACTCGTTCAGGCTTCCACTCTGCAGGTTCAGGCGTTCGCCGTTCATCTCCATCTTCCGGAAATCGAGAAGCTGGTTCACCAGTTGCAGCAAGTCGCCTGCATTCCTGCTCACATCGTTAAGCTGGGCACGAGTCTCGCCATCCTCAGTACGCTTCAGGATGCTTCCTATAGGCGTGATGATAAGCGTAAGCAAGGTGCGGAACTCATGACTGATGTTGGTAAAGAAACGGTATTTCATCTCCTCCAGCTCCTTGTATTTCTCATCTTCCATACGCCTGCGGTTCTGCTCTATCTTCCAGCGGAATCCCCATACCAGAATGGCTATAAAGAGTAAGAAATAGATAAGCTTTGCCCACCAGGTGGTCCACAAAGGAGGCTGTACCTCTATCAGCAGCGTAGCAGGCTGCTTGCTCCACACCTTGTCGAAACCGGCAGAATAAACCTCCAGTTCATAACTGCCCGGAGCCAGGTCGGTAAAGCTTGCCCTGCCCACTCCATCCTGCGGATTGATTTCCACCCATCTGTCGCTCAATCCCTTGAGCCTATATTTATAATAGGTGTGAGTAGGCATGTCGAAATTCAGACCCGAGAAGAGGATGGTGATGAAGTTCTCGTGATGTTTCAATATCAGCTGACCGGTGGCGGATAAAGTAGAAGTCAGAATGGTTCTGCCATCTACCTCCTTGCCCGGTGATACCTCCTGATTGTTCACCCAGAGAGAAGTAAAGATAGGATGACCCGTGTATTTCATCTCCCTCACATCGGTAGGATTCACGATGTAGTATCCATCCTGCGTACCGAAGAACAGGTTACCCCCTGCCAGATGCCCCATAGTCATCCAGCCGAAATTACTCTTTCCCAATTTGTTCTGACTATCGAATACCATCAGCTTCAGTTCGCCATCCTGCAGGCGCTGGAACCGGCAAAGACCATTTGGCGTTGTAACCCATACATTGCCATATCGGTCTTCTATCATTCCATTAATCATCTCGTTAGGCATTCCCTCCGCCTTTCCGAAGAAGCGAGAGGACGTATCCTTGGGATTGATGACGAAAAGCCCGTTGAGCGTACCTACCCATACCCAGCCCTGACAGTCGATGAGCAAAGCCTTGCAAGGTCCGTTGAGCTTCATCTGCGTAGCCTCATCATCTACCAAATCCTTTGGGAAAAGGGCACGCCGGGTAGTTGGCGAATACACGAACAAGCCTTGAGTGGCTGCCACCCAGATGCGATGCCGGCTATCCTCCTTAAAGTCGTTGACCACCTTATATTTCTCCAGCGCCTTGTTTTTCAAAGGTACGATTCGCCTGTTCTGTTCATCAAAGCATCCGATGCCTCCATGATAATTCACCCAGATGCGATGCTGGCTGTCTTCCAGAAATCCACGCACGATGTCGTAGTTAATGTCTCTGGCAGGAATGCCACCCTGCATGAAGTGATGAATGGTCCCGTTCTCCCGCAGGAACAATCCCTGGCGGAAACTTCCTGCCCAGATTCTTCCCTTGCTATCCATCATGCTTCTGATAATATCGGAACCACCCATAGAGATAGGAGAAGCCTGATGATTCAGGGCATCCAAGGCAAACAAGCCTTTATCAGAAGATAGCAACGGCAAGCCATTCGGCAAATCGTTGATGCGATAGCCGTTCATCTTCAGACCCATAGCTACAAAAGGGAAATAGGCAAACTGCTGCATGTTGGGATGATAGAGACAGAGTCCCTTGCTCCATAATCCGAGCAGCAGATTACCTCTACTACAGGCGATTCCCTGGATATCATCTATCAAGGTCTCGCCATCCAAGGTATGAATTTCAGAAAGAAGAGAGGTTTTGCCATTGGAAGCGATGGTCAGAAGACCCGCCTGTCGGATGCTGGCATACGCCGTTCCATCTTCTGCGATGCTGAGCGCAACCAACGCTGCCGCCTCATTCTCATACCGATGCTGCCAATGATGGGTAACTGATACAGAAGATTGATGATTGGCTGAAGCCGAAGGCTGATAGGAAGCCACGCCGTGGTTCCACATCAGCCAAAGCTGATGCTTGTTCTGTGCAAACTGCATGAAATCGCGAGCAGGCACCTCTCCCTGCCAAACCTGCTCGGCAGAAATCGTCTTGGTCATGGAGGCATTCATCCCCTTCACCCAACCATCAGAATAAAGGAACCAGTGGTTTCCCTTAAAGTTGCAGACATCACGCAATCCTTTGGTTCTTATCTTTATCTGCCGGCATGGGGTTTCAGCTTCTCCCAATTCAGACGCTTTCACCATCAGCATCTTTCCCGATGCAGTGACAAACCAAAGATTCTTCGCCGAATCGATGAAGAAATCACGAACTCTCTCCCTGATGCCCATCGAAGCCAGCAGCCCCTTGACATCCCGTACGTAGGCATCCTTCGTCAAATCGAACACGAGAAACTTTCCCAGTTCCTTGATCCATACCCGCTGCCTGGCATCCACATACGCCGTGGATAGCGCCGATACATAATCGGCAGCATAAGCCTCATCGCCCATCGGAGAAACCGAATGGAAGGTGCAGCCATCGAAAAAGGAAAGACTGGAAGATGTTCGCACGCCCAATCTGCCATCAGAAGTCCAAAAGAGGGCCTTCACCTCATCATCCGGCAATCCTTGGCTCGTATTGATGAGGCGAAAAGAAGACTGGGTGCTAGCCAGGAGATGGCTAACGAAAAGTACTATGAATATAATGTATAGACGCAATGCTTTCATCCTGTTATTCGTATTGTTTGTTATTCCATCATTTATCATTCGTATCATTTGTATCGTTTGTATCGTTTGTCATTAAACGGTATAGGTTGTTCTGCCTTATGATGGTAAAAGCGATGCAAAGATACAAGTTTTTAACAACTAAGCCAAGAAAAAGAAAAGAAAAATCAGTTTTTTCCGTTTTCTCATAAGTATATCTTCCAAGTTATGCGTAACAGATATATAAAATAAATGATTCATTATAAAATATAGCTTTTATGAAAAGAATATCTCTTATAAAGAGTATGTCTCTATTGAATAGAACATTCATGATACTCGCCTTGGGGCTTGCAACTCTCACTTCCTTCGCAAAGGATAGACTGGTGACAGCCAAAGCACCTGCCGGCATCGAACTCAAGAAAGACTTCGAAGTAAAAGCCCGCATCGCAAACGGAGAATGGAAAGACATCGATACCTACGCCTTCAAGGTGGATAGAGTGGCTGATGCCAAGCACAATGTAGAGGTCACATCCGTAGCTAAGTTTGAATTCGAAGGAAAAGTTGAAATACAAGTAAAGAGCATTGCTCAGGATATCAAGAGTTTCAAGGTTCGTCCTAACTCCTATGGAATTGAGGCTAAGCAAGAGGGCAACACGTTGACATTCTCTCTCAACCGTCCTCGCTACCTCTCCGTAGAAATCAACGGCAACATCTACCAGAATCTCCAAATCTTCGCAGACAACATTTTAGAAAAGCCAAAAGTAAAGAAGAAAAACCTGATGTATTTCGGTCCGGGCGTTCACGATTTCAAGGGCGATTCTATTCACATTGCATCAGGCAAGACTGTTTTCATAGATAACGGAGCCGTCATCAAGGGTTGGCTATCCACCTACGGCTCAAGAGATGTCAAGATTCTCGGTCACGGCATTGTAATGCCAGGACGCCACGAAGGTATCATGGTGAGATACAGCAAGAACGTCTATATCGACGGTCCTCTCACCACCCAGTTGCCTATCGGCGGCAGCGATTCCGTAACCGTGAAGAATGCCAAGGTGATGAGCTGGTATGGCTGGGGCGACGGCTTCAACATCTTCGCCAGCAACAACATCTATCAGGAGCACCTCTTCGCCCGTACCAGCGACGACTGTTCCACCATCTACTGCACCCGCAAGAACTATCACGGCGGTTGCAAGAACATTACCATCAAGGACTTCGTGATGTGGGCAGACGTGGCTCATCCTATCATGATAGGCTTGCACAGCGAGACTCCAGAGAACGAGGACATCACCAACGTGCTCTATGATAACATCGACATCCTGGAGCACGCAGAATATCAGATAGACTATCAGGGCTGCATCGGAATCAACAATGGCGACAACATCCTGGTAAAGGGCGTTACCTTCCAGAACTTCCGCATCGACAATATCCGCAAGGGTATGCTCTTCAACATGCGCGTATGCTTCAACAAAAAGTACTGTTCTGCTCCAGGCAGAGGCATCGAGGATATTACCCTGCGCAACATCGCCTATAACGGAGAAGCTCCCAACATGGGCATCATCGCCGGTTACGACGAGAGCCGCAAGGTGAAGAACATCCGTTTCGAGAACTTCACCATCAACGGCAAGGTGATTTCGGATGACATGCCGGGAAAGCCAAAATGGTACAAGACTGCAGATATGGCGAATATCTACGTAAACGACCATGTGGATAACATTACATTCAGCAAATAATTCTACTTACAATCTACGTTGATATATATAAAGAAAACGGCTGCCCCTTCAGTGATGAAGGAGCAGCCTTTATTGTGTTATGCCTTTGCTTTCTTTAATCTGATAATCATCTGTATAAAACTTGGAATCATGATGC
>ERZ507057.763-NODE-763-length-8269-cov-9.78707_pt1 | contig 8269 bp, 4 predicted proteins | sample MGYA00512289_ERZ507057 | MGnify/ENA metagenome assembly ERZ507057 | reverse complement strand
CTTGGCAAACTTACCTGTTAACCCGTTAACTTGTCAACTTGTTTACTAATTCCGCCAACGCGTCTACTCATGTATTGATGCTTCTGTTCAAACCATTATTGCAAGCGAAAAAAACTATCCCACACAAATAATGTGTGGGATAGTTTTTTAAAAATGAGAAATTAGAACAATTTACCAAATATCCTCGCCATTGGGTGATGCGTAAACATCAGAAGGACAGAATTCAAAGTAGTCGAGGAAGAACTGCGTGTTCAACTCGGTGAGTGCATTCTTGAAGCGAATGTAGTATGTCTTGTCCTTGTCAAAGTAGCGACGTGTCAAAATGTAGCGCAAACTCGGACCCCAACCTTGAGCACCTACGTGGTTACGTACCGTGGTTTTACCTTGTGTACCATCCACACAAATGTATTGCGGACCCTTTAAAAAACCTTGGTTACGTAGGTTCTGGTCAGCTTCGCGGCAAGCCGTTTCATCGTAACTATTATCTTGGTCGTTTACCCAAAGACCCTTAGGCCAGTGGTAGTTGGCATCCTCACGTTGGTCAATGGGCAAACCAGTAGGTGTGGGGGGAAATGGGTCGTCTTCGTCAAGGTAGCACTGTACCATTGAACGATAACGGTTGTTGGCGCAGCTCATGCGCAACTCGTAGTAACCACTTTTAGGCACAGGGGGCAACTTTAATACAAAGTGGTAGGCACCTGTAATGAGTAATTCGTCGCCTTGATAGTCCTTCCAACCAGCTGCACCTGTAGCTTTGGTGTTTAGGTAGAATATGCGTGTGCTTGAACCTTCGTTGGTGATGTTGTCAAAGTAGCCTTGTGGAAAGTAAGTCCATGTGCCACTAATGCGAAGGTCGTTCGACAATATTTCGGGCAACATGGTTGTTACGTCCATACGAATACGTTCAGAACCTAAGGCTTGCTGTGTAGCAGCCGAGTTAATCATAATGTGATTAACAGTGTAGTAGTAACCATTAAGTGCATTGTTGGTGTAGGTGGTTTTTGAGCCGTCAGCGTTTTCAACCTCGTTCTTGAGGTTAATCTGTAGGTTCAAACCATTGGGAACACCATTCGTAATGGCGTTGTCGGTGTGTGACAATTCAGCATATGTGCCAGTGAAGCCATTGTCGTACTTGCTAACGCGGTTAACGTAGAACTCGTGTTCGCCTTTGGCTACCTGTGTCACTTTAATGAGTGCGCGGTGCTTACCAACAGTGGTGTAGTAGTCCCACACGTTAACACTTAGGTTGTTAGTTTGTGGGTTTTTAGTGTCCGAACCATGGTTGTAGCCATATTCGTTGTAGTGTGCCACCATGCCATTAACAGGCATACCACCATTAATTAAGTGGTAAGCCACGTATTTGTTTACCGCGTTATCTTCGTTGGTGATGTCATCGCTTTGTGCTTCGCCCTGTTCAGCAGGTAGTGCTTGTGCACACTTTTGCTTAATGACATTCAAAATTTCGTCCCAGTTGGTAATTTGGTCCGTCTTTTCATCATAAATGGGCATAGGCACCCCCCATTCGTTGTGTAACACATCATCGGTTTCGACAAATGCGGTGTAACGTATGCGTCGCTTGTCCATGAAGGGGAATTTACTACCTTGTCCTTCAAAGAATTCGCTTGAACCAATACGATCTGCGTGTTGGGTTACATAACCATCCTCTAAATCGGTGCGTGAGCGCAACTTTTCAGCCCAACCAGTAGCTTTCAGCAGTTGACCCATGATGCGGAGGTTAGGAGCAGCAGCTATAATTTCGGGCACACTCTCAACCGAGGGGTAAATTACGTGGTCAATTACGTGCATCATGCCATTGCTGGCCTCAATGTTCGACTTTAACACTTTGGCCTCAGAGTTGAGGTAGTAGTTGCCATCATCCTTTTGTTCCGATGTGAGTCGGCGGTCGTCGAGAGTGGCTATGCCAAAACTGGTGCCGTTGGCGGGGAAGTCTGACAACTCATAAGCAAATTGGCTACCATTGTCAATGATACAATTGTAGGCAATGATTTTTTTCTGTTCGGGGGTAAGCTCGTCAATGCTGTTCACCTCGAGCTCATTATGTATAAACGTGTTCAACGCTTCATTGGTAGGCACAATAAGGGTGTAGTTACCGCGCGATGACAATACGCTTGACAGGGTAGAGGCATTTTCGTTCAGTCCGAGTTTAACCTCGCTGAATAATTTGATAATGCCCGAGTACTGAGTTGTGTCGGCCTCAAGCAATTCAATCAGTTTGTACTTTGAGCTATTTTTAAAGGCACTATCGTCAATGCTCTCCTTACAACTGGTAAGGGTGGTGGTTGACAACATGCCTAAACCGCACAAAACGATTGCTGCAAAAAGTCCGCTCGTAAACTTTCTGGAGATTCTCATATGTTTTTTCTTTTTTATTTTCTGAATAGGGGGGTATGTACAGTACGGCACAATTTTTTCGTACTTCTTTAGTTAATTATTTTTTTGTTTAGCTCTCTCTTAAGAGATTTATTTGTTAATTGAGGATTCGTTGATAGGCAGTTCTTTTTTTTATCCTTAAAAATTTTATCACATCCTTCATTTTAATGGGCGCAAATGTACTGATTTATCCTTAAAAAGCAATTTTGGGGGGGGTAAAAAGATGTTAATAGGAATATTTTAAGTATATATTGAATTGTGTGGGTAATGGTTAGTACGATTCTTTAAATATCTACTTACCTACTTATTACCTTTGAAATCATGGATGCATTCATTCTGCAGCCTTGTAAAAAAAGCAAAGTGCTTGAAATGGGAAAGTTCTGCTTCACTTTGTTCTGTTAAAAAGTTAAGTAATAATACTTACTGAACTTTGTTATATAGAAGCAAAAAAAACAGAGTTCCCACCTTGCATCATACAAAGTAATGTAAGTTGTATGATGTGAGGTGGGTACTCTGTAATGGTATAAGTGTGTTTGCTATTAGTTTAGCATCAACCTATTCGTTTTAAGTAGGTTTTTAAAATTAGTTGATATGAGTTGGGGTAGTATTTCGTTCGCTTTCGCGCACCTTTTCTCGCCATGGCAAAATGAAAGCAAGCTTTCTTTTGCTCATCTGGCTGAACGAAAAGGTTCAGAAGCATAGGTTGAAGATGGAGCGTAGTGGGCTACGTGACCGATGAAACCTATGTTTATCGAAAGAGTGTGCCAAGGCATATCTACTCATTCTAAATATGATTATATAAACTAATTTTAAACACCTATTTACCTACTTAAAGGGTTACTTTTACCACTTTGCCATCGGCCTTTACTACGTAAGTGCCAGTAGGCAAAGATGAGCCGTTGAGCTGACGCTGACCTGCTGCATTAAATATGCGTACATTTTGTGCATTGTACACCTTGATGCTATGATTTTTGGCTTCAATGCGTACAGCGTTGTTCTGTGCCTCGTCAATGGCGGTTACATTGCCATTCAGGTTCTTTTGACTATTAGCACCTGCAAGGCTTGCCTTTGCCTTGTCAATAGCCGTTTGCAAGTCGGACATGTCGAGCACAACATCTTGTTGGGTTAAGTAGGGATAGTCAAGTTCAGACTGTGCTTGCGCAATGGCGGCAGCAAATTGTGCTGCATCGTCGCCACTTAAACCCGTAATGGCTTTGGCCTCGTCAATGAGTGCTTTGAGCTGTTCAACATCGTCAGCGGCAGGCAGTGCAACCAAGCGGAAACTGAAACTATTGGCAAGGGCTGAAACGGCAACGTTAAGACCTGTGCCAGCCTCGTTGGCACTTACCAATTTAAGGCTTGATGTGACTGGAACTGTAGTGGTTTCGCCTGCGTGTAAGGCTACGCGGGTGTCAATGCCTAACTCGTCGGTGTTCATAAACAAAGTGAATGGGGTGGCATTGGCAACATTGTCGGTGGCTTTGAGTGTAGTGCCTTCGAGGGTTACCACCTTGTTGTCAGCTTGTGGCAATGTGAGGGTGGCGTGTCCGTCGGCATCGGTGCTGATGCTAAGGCGTGAGTGTGCATAAGTGTACTCCTTGCTTAAGTTAGATGTGCCATTTTCGGTAAACGAAATGAAGCGACCTTCGCTGGTGTAGTTGTAAGCAGGATAGGTGCTAATGGCTTGCAAGGCATAGTAGCCATTCACTTGTGCAATGGGGCAGGTGGGGGGCACAGCCTCAATTAAGCGTAGACGTGTGTTTTCATTTCCCTTGTTTTGATAAATGAACACACCATCCTCGTTATAACCATAGCATTTGTCGGCATCGGTAGCATTTTGAAAGGGTATCATATAGTAGTCATCGTCCACAACCTCAAACACCCATTTTTGGTTATTGCCACCACTGGTTCTCCACTGAATGAGCTGATTGTTGAACTTGTCGTGAGCCTCAGAGGGGTTGTCAAGGCACACGTTGCCACAGTAGCTCTTAATTTGCCAATAGTTGCCACTACGACTAATTTGCCATATTTGGCCTTCGTCTGACTGGTTGGTAGCTGTCATTGACACCACTAAGTCGTTGGCTGTTGACCCATTGTTGCTGAGGGCCATGCTACCATCGGGTGAGCAAATGCGGTAGTACTTGCCACTTGTAATGCCATCAATGGTGATTACGGGTTCAACGTATTTTACTACCTTAACGCGGGTGTCGGCACCTTTGTCTTGAAAGGTGAATTTGCCATCGGCATCTTCAGCATAACATTTATCAGCGTTTTCAAAGGGAATCATGTAGTAGGTGTCGTCACCTGCCTCCTCAAAGGTCCACTTTTGGTTATTGCCACCATTGGTTTGCCACAAGCAAAGTTGGTCGTTGAAACCACTGTGGTTGGACGATGGGTTGTCAATGTTGAATGCGCCCAATGATGAGGTAATGCCCCAATAGTCACCATTTTGGGTAAGCGTCCACACCTGTCCGCCCTCATTATCACTCAGGGTGTTGAGTGTAAGGGTTACATCGTTTTTGGCAGTGCTGCCGCAACTCAAGGCTTTGCTGCCATCGAGTGTAACGATTTTGTATTGTTGACCGCTAACCAAGCCATCGGCTTGTGCACTGAATGCTACAGCCAGTAGGGCAAAGAGGGTAAAAAATATCTTTTTCATATAATGTGTCGTTTCTTGTTTGGTTTTACTGCAAGTCAATGTACTCAGTTGGCATTGAATAGGTAACGCCACGGCGTTGCAAATCGAGCATGATGGGGCGTGAACGTTTCAAGAAGCCTTTCCATGAACGATTCTTTTTGGCACTCCAACCAGCTTCGGCTAAGATGAGCGCGCGTGGATAGGCTTGGTATGAGATGCGTTCGGGTGAGTTGATACATTCACTCCACAAGGTGCCAGCTACACCAAATAGGTTGTTCTTTTCAAACTCGGCACCCATGTTCCAACCTGGGTCGAACTGATAAACGGTTTCGAATGTGCGCACAGGCATACCCCAGTTGGTTTCGGGCATATCGCCTTGTGCCATGGGGTAATCAAAGTAGCAATAGTCGCCAGGGCACATCATGATTTTGGCATTGTTGGCTACGGCTGCGTTAATGGCAGGTTGAGTTAGTCCGTTGCGCCAAGCAAAGGTGACACAGCCCTCTTGAATCTCTTTAAAGTCGGTTTCGTACCAAAACATGGGCACCTTGTCATACTTGGTGCGCAGGGTGTCGATCATGCGGTCGAACATGTACTTTTGCAACTTCCAGTTCTCAGAACGATCGGTGGTGGTAATGCCCAATTTCTTTTTCAGCGCCTTGTCTTTTTCGCAGTTTGTCCAGCAGTCAAGGGCGGGGTTGCCTGCTTCATCACCTCCGAGGTGAATGTATTTGCAAGGGAATATTTCGGCTATCTCTTTAAACACATTGCCCAAGAACTCGTAGGTGAATTCGTTGCCAGGGCAGAGCAAGTTGTTCGATACACCACAGGTGGTACGGATGGGTACTTGCACTGCACCACAGGTGAGTTCGGGGAAGGCATGTATAGCAGCCACTTCGTGACCTGGCATTTCAATTTCGGGCACTACCATTACGTGGTACTTAGCGCAGTATTGCACAAAGTCCTTCATTTGCTCTTGTGTGTAGTAGCCCGATATGGGCATTTGCATGTCGTCCATGCCAACGCGTGAACTTGACTTTTCAATCAGTTCAGGATATTTTTTTATTTCGATACGCCATGCTTGGTCATCCACCAAGTGCAGATGAATGCTATTGAGCTTGTAGCGAGCCATTTCGGGTACAAGTTCTTTCAAGCGGTCGTAGGGCACGAATATGCGGCAAGGGTCTACCATGAGTTCACGCACGTGGGTGCGTGGAGCATCACTAATTTCGATGGCGGGTGTTTCGATGCAACGGGCTGAAGCATTGTCGTCAATCATGAGCTGTTCCATGGTCATAATGCCGTAGAATACGCCAGCTGCGGTTTTGCCCGTAATTTCTACACCATCAGCATTGAGGTGAAGGGTATATGCCTCGTCATCGCTTAGACTCTCGTCAATGCTAAGTGTTATTTTAGCTGTGCCGTTTGTGTTGAGATCGTTAACTCCAGCACGTTCTTTTAATATGCGGAGCACATGTTCTTTTTCGTTGTTTAAAGCTTCGGGAGCCTCAATGCTGCCCACATTCATCCACACCAAAGGTTGGTCGGTGGTAAGGTTTTGCATTTTCAAAGGTATGGGCACCAGGTTTTGTGCCGTGATGGTGTGACAAACACCACCCATGCCTAAAAGTAATGCTATGGATAGTATGAATTTCTTCATAATGAATAGTTGTGTTGTTGGTATTGGTTGAAATAGTAGAGGGGTTGAATAGTAAAGGTGTTAAGGAGTTGAATGAGTAGAGGTGCTTATGGCCGTGTTATGCGATACATAGATTTAAACTCTGAACTTTCAATCTCTTAAACTTTCAATCTCTTACCCTATGACACTCTTTAATGCTTGATTTTGAAGGTGCGACCGTTAACGTTGACAATGTAAATGCCAGGAGTTGGGAGGTCAAAGCTGGTTTCACCTTGAGCCAAAACGGTAGCTTGTAACTTGCCTTGTGCATCGAACAATTGTACCTTGGCGCCAACGGGTAAGTGTTTAACCCAAAGGCGGTTGCCATCAGTCTCAACCTCAATGGCAGCGTTGGCGCGTGCATCATTCACAGCGGTGATATTTGCCACGTTGAATTGGCTCCATATGGGGTCTTCGCGATAGGCTTTGATAGATTGTTCGGGTACATTCAGTGTAACTGTGCTGCAGTCAATGCCCGCAAAGGCGGTAGCATCTGCCGTGGGGGGTACCTCAGCGTACAGTGTAATATTTTTCAATGCCGTACATCCTGCAAAAGTGGCGGCTTGAACTTTAGTGAGTTCTGCGGGCAACACGACAGCCTCTAATTGGGTGCAGCCAGCAAAAGCTCCCTTGCCAAAGTACTGAATGCTACCAGGTAGCGTGATGGTGCCTGTTAAACCTGTGCAGTTCATAAAGGCTGCATCGCCTAAATATTGTAGAGCACGAGGCATTGAAATGCTTTGTAATGCAGTACAATCGGCAAAGGCACTTGCCCCAATGCGTGTGAGCATGCGTCCCATGTTGATGTCGCCTGTTAAACTGCTGCAGCGGCTAAAGGTGTTGGTGCCGATTGATTGTAAATTGTCGGGCAAAATGATGCCAGTAAGTTGACTACAACCTTCGAACACTCCATCGCGCAACACTACCACGTTTTTGGGCACACGTATTTCGCCCTTTAAACTCTCACAACCCTTAAAGGCATATGAACCAATGTTGACCAATTGGCTGCTTTGCTGAAAATAAACACTTCCTAAACTTTTACACATGGCAAAGGCTGAGGCGCCAATGGTGCGTAATGTGTTAGGCATGTTAATGGTGCCGCTCAGCGCATCGCAAGCAAAAAAGGCTTGTGAACCAATGTTCTGTACATTGTTGGGCAACACAAGTGTCTGCAAATTGTGACGTGAGTGGAGCGCATTTTTAGGAATGTTGGTGCATGAGGCCGATGATAAATCGAGTTTGGCCATTTGGTAACACAAATCGCGCAACTGACGAAAGTCACCATTGGCTGTTTGTGTTAGGTTGCCTGTCAACTTTACGTTGATGGCTGCAGCCTTATTATCGGCTGAAACGCTGGTGATGTTGGCCGAGGTTACGTTTTGAGCTAACATCGACTGCATACTACCCAATGTTCCTAACCCTATAAGGAAAAGAGGAATGCTTTTTTTCATAGTTTGTGTTTTAATACATATTTGACGCGTTGGCGGAATTAGTAAACAAGTTGACAAGTTAACGGGTTAACAGGTAAGTTTGCCAAGCTTTTTAAGTTTCTTGTCATTCTG
>ERZ507057.722-NODE-722-length-8581-cov-9.98522_pt1 | contig 8581 bp, 4 predicted proteins | sample MGYA00512289_ERZ507057 | MGnify/ENA metagenome assembly ERZ507057 | reverse complement strand
GCTGAAGATGAAGGAGGATGGATATTACGAGATGGACTTCGAAAACCTGGAGAAAGTTTGCGATGAAAAGTGCAAGATACTCATTCTTTGCAACCCTCATAATCCGGGCGGAATCACCTGGAGCAAGGAGACACTTCAGCAACTCGCCGACTTCTGCTACGAGCACCATCTGCTCGTTATCAGCGATGAGATTCATGCCGACATGGCTCTCTTCGGGCACAAGCACATCCCATTCGCTTCGGTTTCTGACAAGGCAAGAGACATCAGCATCACCTTCCAGGCACCATCCAAGACCTTCAACATCGCTGGTATCGTGAGCAGTTACGCCATTGTTCCCAACGACCAGCTTCGCAGGAAGTTCTACACATGGTTGTCTGCCAACGAATTAGACGAACCAACCCTGTTCGCCCCTATTGCCACCATTGCCGCCTTCCGCAAGGGAGAAGAATGGCGAAAGGCAATGCTTGCCTACATAGAGGACAACATCCGATTCGTAGAGGATTATTGCCGAGAGCATATCCCTGGCATCCGTCCGCTGCGCCCACAGGCATCCTTCCTCGTATGGCTCAACTGCCAAGACCTGAAGCTTTCACACGATGCCCTCCTCGACCTCTTCATCGACAAGGCACACCTGGCACTGAACGATGGCGAAATGTTTGGTCCTGGCGGCGAAGGCTTCATGCGACTGAATGTGGCAACACCAAGAAGCATCCTCCAGCAAGCCCTGAAGCAATTGGAAGATGCAGTTAAGAAACTATAGAAAGTTGATATGAAAATCTTACATACCAGCGATTGGCATCTGGGACATACGCTCTACAACTTCGACCGTACCGAAGAACAGACTGCCATGCTCGCTCAAATCATAGACATCGTAAGAGAGGAGAAGCCAGATGCTTTTCTCCTCTCGGGCGATGTATATCATACCTCTCAGCCCTCAGCTGCCGTACAAACGATGTTCACCAATGCCATCGTGCAGATTCACGAGACAAATCCCGACATGACCATCGTCATCACCGCAGGCAATCATGACAGCGGAACCAAGCACGAGATTTTCAAGACTCCCTGGCAGGCATTAAAGGTATTTTCTGTTGGAAATATAGACAAGGAGCATCCTGAAAATCACATCATCGAAGTAAAAGGGAAGAAGAAACCGCAAGACGAAATCAAGGGTTACATCGTAGCCGTTCCTTACTGCTACGAGCGAAGCATTCCCGAAGGATTCTTCCAAGAAATTCTGGATAAAGTGAAAGAAAGGAACCAGGAACTTCCTGTTATCATGATGGCGCATACCACCGTAAAGGGTTGCGATTTCAAGGGACACGACAATGCTACAGAATATACTGTAGGAGGAATAGATTCTTTGGAAATCAGCGACTTGGGAGAAGGATATGATTATCTTGCCTTAGGTCATATCCACCATGAGCAGTGGATTCGTAGCAGCCACCATCGTATCCGCTATGCGGGAAGTCCGATGGCAGTAAGTTTTGATGAGAACTATGAGCATAGTGTGAGCCTCATCACCATCGGCAAGCATGGGGATGAAGTGGAACTCAAGAAGATTGCTATAGAAAACCCTAAGCCGCTGGTCACCCTGCCCGCTTCTGAAAACCTGCAAGGAAACTTCACTTCCTGGGATAAAGCAAAGAAGCTTTTGGAAGATTTCCCTTCTGATATCCCTGCCTATATCCGCCTGAATGTGGAAGTAGAAGATTTCCTTCCCGTGGCAGCCAGCCAGGAGGCAGCACAACTTGTAAAGGATAAGCAATGCCGCTTCTGCCTCATCAACACCCGAAGAAAACTACATTCCGAAACATCCCAACCTCGAACAATGACCGTACGGGAATTCCAGTCGGAAGCTCCTATCGACATCGCCCGACGATACGCCGAAGATTGCGGCATTACCTTCGATGATGAACTCAAGGAAATGTTTAAAGAAATAACCGAACAGTTATAAGTGCCGGGATTCTGATTCCTCACACTTAGTTCTTTACTCTTCACTGTAACAATATGATTCTACAACAACTCCAAATACATAACATCGCTTCTATCGAGGATGCAACCATCGACTTCGAGGCTCAGCCCCTAGCCGATAGCGAGGTGTTCCTCATCACCGGAAAGACGGGTGCAGGCAAATCAACCCTCCTCGATGCCATCTGTCTGGCGCTCTATGCCAGCACTCCCCGTCTCGAAAACACGAGCATGCAGGGAGAAATGCGTGACAACGAAAAAGATATCAAGATTAAAGACCCAGTGCAACTGATGCGCCGCAATACCGGTGAGGCTTTCGTGCGCCTTACCTTTATAGGCAGCAACGATGTGCATTACGAGGCACAATGGTCGGTGGCAAGAGCCCGCAACAAGGTGACAGGCAAGATACAGAACAAGAAATGGGCACTCCGCAATCTGGATACCGATTTTACCTATGCCAAAGATAAGGAGATTCGTGAGGAGATAGCCCTCGCCATCGGTTTGGATTTCAAGCAATTCTGCCGCACCACCCTCCTGGCACAAGGTGAGTTCACCCGATTTCTTAACAGCAAGGACGATGAGAAAGCCGAAATTCTGGAGAAAATCACAGGTGTGGATGCCTACTCTAGAATTGGAGCCAAAATCTTTGAGCAAACTGTAGAGAAAAAGAAGATTTGGGAGGATTCCCAACAAAAGATTGAAGGCATTCAGATTCTGAACGATGAAGAAATCGCCCAGAAAAGCAACCAGTTGCAACAGCTGGATGAGCAAAGCCAGCAAATCAAAAACACCCTGGAAAAGGAGCAGAAAAAGCTTCGCTGGCTTCAGCGGGAACAGGATTTCCGTCAGCGGAAAGAGCAGGCAAAAGAAGATCTGGCACATGTGAAATTCATCGCCGAAAGCGACGAAACCCAACAGCAAGAGCAAACCATCGCCCTTTGGAATCATACCATCGAGGCTCGCGCCAAGATGAACGAAGCTGCATCATGCGCCAAGACCATCCTGCAACAGGAAGCCCAACTGCAATCTTTAGAGCAAACATTCCGACAGATTCAGGGAGCACAAAGCTATGAGCTTCAGCAGGAGCAGACCATCGCTTTATCCATTAAGAGTATAGACGACTACCTGGCCCAAGAAGCACCCAAAGTGCATCTTTACGAAAATGCACAGACCCTGAATACGCTCATCGAATCATTTTTGAAGAACAAGAAAGATGCAGCGAACAACCTGCAGTATGCCAATCAGATCAAGAAGGAACTGAACACCCAGTATCAGCCAAAGCTTGAGAAATCAAAGACGATGCTCGAAGAATGCCAGAAAACATATAACCAACAGGTTATCAAGGCACAGGAGGCAGAAACTGAGCTGGAACACCTTCATCTGCCTCAACTTCGACAGCAACAAGAATCACTCAAAACGCTTCTCAACGACATTCAAACAGCCAAGAATCTCCTCGAACTCCTACACGAGGAGCAGAATCGTCATGTCCTTTCGAAGGAGAATCTGGTTCAACTTCAAAACTCTATCCAGGAAAAAGAAAAGCAGTTACAGGTTTTAACGCAGGAATCTCATGATGCAGAAATCCGAAAGAATGCCCTCCAGCTTGCGTATGAAAAGCAACGGGAAAGTATTAACAAATGGGCTAAAAGCATCAGAATAAAGTTGCAAATAGGCGACACCTGCCCCGTTTGCCAACAACGAATAGAAAATACTCTGCCCCACGAAGACAATATCGATGCCCTGGTTGTAGAAGCAGAAAAGCTTTATAAGGATGCCGAGAACGAATACAACAAGATATTAACAAGCCAAAATGCCCTGGATGCAGACATCAAGGCTTTAAAGAACAGTCTTGCCAACGAACAGAAGGTCTTTGCCAAATGCTGTGAATCGCTAGCCAAGGCTACCCAAAAAGCCCAGGAAGCAGCAAAAAAGATTCCGGAAGGAGAAAACGGCGAAGCACAGACTCGGGCAAACCTTGAAAAGGTATCTGCTCAAATTGCAGAAGCCGAAGCCAAGGAAAAAGAGGCTAAAAAGCTTAGAACGCTCAGAGACCAGAAACTTCAGGAATACGAAGTGCAAAGAAATGGGATGTTAGCCGCACAGCAGAAAGTGGATGATACCCAGCATCGTATTGAAGTTATCGAAGCTCAGATTTCCTTACAGAACAAGACCAGCGAGAAGGCACTGCAAGATATCCATTTACTGATTGGAGAAGCCGAAAAACTATCATGGAAAAATGATTGGCATACAATGCTTACCGAGTTTGGAAAAGAGGTTGAAGATGGTGCCATCACCTACAAGATGAACACCGAGAAACAGCAGAAACTTGTTGCAGAACTTAAGCAATTTGAAGAGGGCAACAAGAATCTTGCCGCAGTTCTGGATGCCATCGTCAAGCTCATGCCAACCTGGGGAACACCTTCAAAAGAGCCACTGATGCTGAAACGTATTCCAAAAGTACTTACCAGAGCTTCTGAATTGCAAAGCCAGATGACGGCTGCCCTGCAACAAATCAATGTGGCAAAAGAGAAGGAAGAAGAAGCCCAAAAATGGCTGAAGAGATTCATGGAGAAAGAACAGGAGATGTTGAAGAAATCCACAGAAGAAGAACAGGAGATATTGCTGGATGAGAACCTCTTGAAGCAACTCGACACACTCCAACAGTCTGATATTGCCGAAAAGACGGAAGCTATCAATCGTATAAAACAGCAGTTGGTCAGCAAACAAACGGTTTGGGATGAACTGGAAAAAGCTTATCAACTCCATACAGGAGAATATGAAGCTTTGTTTGATGAAGATGAGAAGATTTCTGAAGAAGAATCCTTAGACACAAGAATTTCCACCAGCATCGCATCGCTCGAAGCCCAGCTTTCTGAACTGGGCAACCAGCGTGGCGGAATCATCAGAGACCTGGAAATCGACCGCTCCAACAAAGCGAAAGTCGGCTCACTTCTGCAGGAATCAGCACAGAAGAAAGCCGACTTTGAAAAGTGGAGCCGTTTGAACCAGCTTCTTGGCGATGCCACTGGCAACAAGTTCCGTCGCATCGCCCAGAGTTATGTACTCGCCAGCCTCATCCACTCAGCCAACGGATATATGCGAACGCTCAGCGACCGCTATATATTAAAGGTGGTACCTGGCACCTTCGTCATATCTCTTGAAGATGCCTATCAGGGCTATGTGAGCCGAGCCGCCAGCACCCTTTCGGGAGGTGAAAGCTTTCTCGTCTCGCTCTCCCTGGCACTTGCACTCAGCGACATCGGCACCCAGCTCTCTGTGGATACCCTCTTTATCGACGAGGGTTTCGGAACCTTGAGCGGCGAACCGCTGCAACATGCCATCAATACCCTGCGCAGTCTCCACTCCAAGTCGGGACGCCATGTGGGTATCATCAGTCATGTGGAAGAACTTAAAGAACGTATCCCCGTACAGATTCGGGTGAACCAGGAGGGCAATAATTCGAGCAGTACCATCGAAATCGTGGGCTAAGCATCTGCACGCATTATCCCTCGTCTTCCATCAAATCACAAATCAGCTTGATCTCGGAGTAGTCGATGCCATCCCCCATCGCCTCCTTGATCTCGCTGAAGTGCTCTATATCAGGATGAGCCTTCATAAAATCTCGAATCTTCTTCTCGTGGGCACTTGAGATAAGTGCTCGCAAGCCAACCTTTCCTTCTTTCACGTATGGAATGAGATGACCGATGATTGTACTCCTGACAAAACCACGTTCCTCTGCAATCTGATCCACGGTCATACCTTGTTTATAAAGGTTGTAACTGATTTCCTTTGTTGGAGTTTTCGGCTCCTTTGGACCTTTCGAATTCTTTGTTTTTCGAGCTTTTCTACCAGAACCAGATTCATTTTTCCCCGAACCTTCCCCAGAAAATGCAGTCTCATCCATCAAGAGGAACTGTGCCTTTTTCTTCAGATAATCTGTCACGCTGAACTCGGCGCTCTGCTCATATCGCAGAAGTCTCTCCTTCAATCTTACATCTTCTGAAAAAACAGAAAAGCGGTCTTCAAACTGCTTTTTGCCCACCTTGTTGTCTGTATCAAGATTCGACTTTCTGATTAAATCGCTCAGAATACTTATCTTATCCAAGAAATACTGGGCACCCTTGTGAATGCGGTCTTGCAGTTCGGCTTGATCCACATCAGGATTCTGCCCCAGCATGCGAGTGTATTGCACACGGAATTTATCCGATACACTAATCAGACTCTTCAATACTACCTGCAGTTTCTGATACTCGCCCACCACACGAGGATATTTACCCGTAAAGAACTCCACCAGGCAACGCATCAAGTGCTCATAACTGCCACTGATGGCATAGAAATCGAAGAGCTCACCAATGCAGTGCAACACATATTGCTGTTCCAGATAGCTGATTTGTTCCTTACTAGGCGAAGCAAGCTGGCTATTGAAGGCATCCACCGTCTGGTCGCTGATGATGGCGCCACGAGACAACGGCTGGCTGAGTACCATACCTTCCAGAGTCTTGCAGCGGCTCAACGCCACGTAGGTTTGACCATGGGTAAAGCTATGGGAAGCATCGATGATGGCATGCTCAAAGGTAAGACCCTGACTCTTATGAATGGTAATCGCCCACGCCAGTCGGAGCGGATACTGGCGGAACCGTCCTTCCACGCTCTCCTCAATTTCCTTGGTTTCCTCATTCAGAGTATATTTCGAATTGGTCCACTCCATCTGTTCCAGTTCAAAATCCTGGTAGGTATCCTTGCTGCGCACGGTAATCTTGTCGCCGATGATGGTGCGCACCTCGCCAATCATACCATTATAGAAACGGTGCTGCGGATCGTTCTTGATAAACATCACCTGCGCTCCCGGTTTCAAGATGAGCTTGAAATCAGCAGGATAAGATGATTCCGGGAAATTGCCTTCCACCTCGGCAGTAAAGGAATACGCCTGCGACGGAAGGGCTGCAAGCTGCTGCTCGTTGATATACTGTGCAGGAGCATTATGGGTGGTAAGACGGATATAGTTGCCCTCCTTAGGCGGTTCGAAGTTTGGGATATATCGCTGGTTCAGAGCCTGCAACGTGGCTTCGGAAGCCTTATTCTCCCTAATCTGATTAAGAAGAGAGATAAACTGCTGATCTTGCTGACGATACACCTTTTTGAGTTCGATGGTAAGATAGCCCGCCTGCTTCAAGGCATTGCTGCTGAAGAAGAAAGGGGTATCATAATACTGCCCTATCATCTGCTCTTCCTGCGGAGTAACCACAGGAGCAAGCTGATGCAAATCGCCTATCATGAGAAGCTGAACGCCTCCGAAAGGCAAGTCGTGGCGCTTGCGATATTGACGCAATACGGAATCGATGGCATCGAGCAGATCGCTGCGCACCATACTGATTTCGTCGATGACAAGCAGGTCGATGCTTCGGATGATGTTACGTTTCAGATTACTGAATTTATAGCGTTTCTGTTCGCCACTACCGAAGGTCGTACCTGGCACGTATGGCGAAAACGGAAGTTGGAAGAACGAATGAATGGTCATTCCTCCAGCGTTGATGGCAGCGATGCCCGTAGGAGCCAGCACCACCATGCGTTTAGGCGACAGTTCTTTCAATCGCTTGAGGAAGGTCGTCTTACCTGTGCCCGCCTTTCCCGTAAGGAAAAGGTTGGCACTTGTCTTTTCTATAATGTTCCATGCCAGGATGGATTCTTCGTTCATTTCCATGACCACTTCTTTTAAAATGCTAGATTTCCTCTACTATCTCGCTCATCTCCTTGCGCTTCTTCTCGGCACGAGGACAATCATCGGCAATATGCCCGATAGGAATGATGACCACAGCCTCATATCCCTCACGTGGGAATAGCAGCTGCATCTTCTCAGTATCATAATTGCATACCCAGCAGGTTCCCAAACCTCTTTCAGTAGCAGCCAGACAGAGATGCTCGGTAGCTATTGCCACATCAATATCTCCATGAGGCTTCTCATCGTATCTGCGAACCCAATTCTCGTTCACATTTCTCATGCCCACGATATACATCGGAGCCGTCTTGAACCACTCGCGGTCGTAGCACTGCTGCAACTTCTGCTTAGCCTCATCCGAGCGGACGATGAGCCAATGCCAAGGCTGCCTGTTCACTGCCGATGGTGCCAAACGCACACATTCCATGATGTAATCCAAATCCTCCTGACTTACCGCCTCAGAGGTAAACTTGCGAGCCGAGAATCGTTCCTGGCTCAATGCCAACATATTTTTCATACCGTTTCGTTTTAAACTTTTTAATCCTTTTAATCCTTCAATAAACACATTCAATTTTTCAGAAATCGAAAGCATTTACCTTTTTAAAAGGCAAAATTACAAAAAATCCACGAAAAGCCCAAGCCTTTCGGAGATTTTCTTTCTAATCATCCTATGATTTCCCTGGTTTTATTTACCCTTAAGGCAAAAAATATTTAGCCTTAAGGGAAAATATTTTTTGCCTTAAGGGAAATTATCTTAGATAAAGACTAGCGTTTCGAATATTTTTTGTAATTTTGCAACACGAAAGGATTTGTAAGATAAGAAAATGATAGGATTGGCTGATTGCAATAACTTCTACTGTTCGTGCGAACGAGTGTTTCGCCCCGACCTGATAGGAA
>ERZ507057.656-NODE-656-length-9250-cov-118.573_pt1 | contig 9250 bp, 10 predicted proteins | sample MGYA00512289_ERZ507057 | MGnify/ENA metagenome assembly ERZ507057 | reverse complement strand
TAATAATCCTAACTCGCTCTAATTTGAACTTTGATTGAATATCAAGAAGTTGGGCGTTTGCCTATATAATATAGGTAACAATATGGAAACGAGCGGACTTCTGCTCGTTTCTGTATTTTGCAATATGCAAAGAACGCCTTTAAATACATGTGCAAAGATAAAATTAATTTCTGTAAAACTATACGTTTTACTCTATTTTTAAGTTCTCTTAAGATTTTGAAATACCAAAATCAAAAACAGGAGAATTTCATAATATTAAGAAGAATTGCCATTTATGAGAGATTTCATAAATGACAATTCTTATTTGCTTATAATTGTTATCTCCAAATCGGATTTTCCTCCCATCCTCTTGTGAAGCCAATCATGAATATAGGAATGTTAGGGTATGAAGCAAAAAGATTCTTTATATCCTGCTTAACTGTATTGTCTGGACAAATCGCATTGCACAAATATAGAAGGCATGATATTACACTAAAAGCACGTTTACGCTGGTGTTCAGTCAAATCTGAAAGCATCCAATTATCCCTATGGCGGTTGATGTTGGTCGGTTTCTTGGAAAATATCTTATACCATATTCTTGAATGGTGTGCGATGATATTTCTCAAGACAGAAATTGCTTCCAACCAACTTGAAAGCTCTCGGGCAGAATACAAACCGAATTCATTGGCAATTCTCGACTTCAACGGAGATTGATTCAACAGGTTTTTGTACATTTTGGAAAGAGTTCCAAATGTAGCAGTTTCAAAAATCATCCACGCATCAGGATTATCTCCATCCAAAGTGTTCTTGTCCCAATTGGAATGGTCTATAATATATTGGCGCACAAAAGGGTCTGAATTTCTATCAAACTCATATTTCATATCCAGCACCAAGTTTGTATGAAACTGCTGATTGTTGAAAAGAGAACCGTCCAAATACCACAATCCTGTATTTGTTGCCAACGAGAGTGTCGTTATGAATTTTGTACGCAATCCAACTTCCAGAATTTCAACTGCACCAAAAAGTATATTACGTAACTTCTTGTCAAACTCATATCTGTCTATGACCGTGTCGAAATTTGCGCCATCAACGAAATATCCTGCATTGTCATCCAACATATCAACCCAATAATATTTTAAGCGGAAATAGCTAATCCTTGACAGATATGAAATGGCTTTTTGTTCGTCATTGAATACCATGCCCTTTTCTTTAAGTCGGCATAATTGCTCTTGTATAGTTCTTGGTTTCTGATTCATATGTCTATATATAAAAATGACTCGCTTGCAGTTCTGATGGGATGCAAACGAGTTCTGTTGCTGCAAAGATACGAATAATCATTGATAATACAAACTTTTTAGCAAGAAAAATATCGCAAAAGTGGATTTCTTTGACATATTTATATTTAATAATGTTAAATCATGCCATAAAATTAAGTTTTGTCAGCAAAACAAAACGGATTCTGATATAAAATTGTTACCTTTGTGTCGTCTATACCCATACCGAAAGCCTCGATGGGCAGAGGTTGGGCAGACATACATATGGTATAAGGCGTTTTTGTACGCTTTGGTTTTGACGATCGATGAACTTCGCAAATTCAACTGTAAGTCAAAAACAAAGCAATGCAGAACGCCTCATGAGGTGTATTATATACAGCCCTCATTGGCTTCGGACAATTCATTGTTTGTTGTCAAGAGTGCTTTCTATATACTTACACTGGCGTGGGGCTTTCGGCGTTGCTCGTTTCGACTTACAGGGCAATGCGAAGGCCTATCGATCGTGGAACGAGTGACAGAATGGCTCTGCGCTTTTTCTTATGTATCAACTGCAATAATAATCTATAAGCCGTAGTAGCCAGCTTTTAAATTGTCAAAGGATGGTTACAAATGTTAGTCTGCCACAATGGCTTGACAAATATATTTTTTCAAGTTTGAATGCAAAATATTGTCGTTCAAATTCGGACATGTCTGTCATCGACTGGGACAAGAAAGATATGTTGAACTATCTTGGCACTTATTTTCCTCGAAGTTATACTGAATCATATTGCATTTGGTCAGATTGGTTTCGCCAAGCCTGTAATGGATGGGGAAAGAAAGACACACTATCCCTATTTGACTTTTGTTGTGGAACAGGAGGTGAAATCATTGGTCTCTTGGAAGCGACAAACGAAAATATGCCAAATATCAAAAAGGTAACGATTTATGCCTTTGATGGAAACCAACACGCCTTACGTTTGTTCGAATCAATCGTGAACAAATATAGGAGTATCCTAAAATTTGAAATAGAATATAAAATCTTGCCTTTCGAGATAGATGACTTCTACGATTTGAACTTAATAGACGGTCTTATTGACAAACAATTTGACATTATATTGACTTTTAAGGCCATTTGTGAATTTGTAACAAAAGAAAGATTCGAACAAGACAATGCGTATGCCCATATATGTAAATGCTTTTTGCCAAAGCTGAAAGTTGGAGGTTTGATGTTGTTAGTCGATGTAACGACTTACAATTGCGTATCTCAGGAATGGCTTCCCCAAATGCTTGATAAAGGCATTGAAGAAGTACATGCCCATGTTGTTGGGAAAAACGTCGGATACAACCAATGTTTTACTGTTTCGCATTCAAAATGCTTACAAGACAGAAGCAAGGTTGCATGGAGATTAATTATGAAATGAAAACAAAACAACTATAGATATGAAGAAAGATTGGATGATAAAAGAGTCGGAATTAGATGATGACCAGATAAAAGTGTTGACTGCCACTTTAGACAAATCATGTGTCATATCTGGCTGCGCTGGGAGCGGCAAGTCTGTTCTTGCGCTAATCAAAGCTCAAAGAATTCAGAAAGAACGTGGCGACAATTATGAGATAATAGTTTACACCAAGGCTCTGTGCCATTATATGAATTCTGGGCGTGAAGAACTTGGATTGACCAAACCTTTTTATTATCATTGGCAGTGGAAGAACAGACTGAGTTGTCCTTCGGCTGATTATGTCATCGTTGACGAAATTCAAGATTTCGAAGAAGAGGAAATACGTGAGTTTATACAGGCAACAAACAAACATTTCTTTTTCTTTGGAGATACAGCACAATCAATCTATGAGGGATTAAAGCAAACTTTACCTTTGGAAGACATTGGATATTTGCTTCCGAAAGGTAATAAGCCTAAAGACTTTAGTCTGTACAGAAATTATCGTTTGCCGATTCCAATTGCCAAATTCGTTCAATACATAGGTGTAGAACTACCAGAGTTTGAAGAAAGCACTTATAGAAGTGCCGAACATTCAAAGCCTCATCTGTTGAATTATGCAACAGTAAAAGAACAAGCTTTGGCGATAAAAAGAATTATTACCAATAATTCCTTATCTGATGTTGCCATATTGTTGCCTCATAATGATATGGTAAGAGCCTTTGGTCGAATGCTAACAGAGCTAGAAGTTAATTGCGAATTGCGCTTCCAAGATAAAACTGACTGGAGAAGTAGCGTGGATAGTCTGAATTTCAGTTCGACCAATCCTAAGCTCATGACATATCATAGCGCAAAGGGATTGCAATTTGAGACGGTGTTTCTTCCTCTGTTGGAAGAATATGAAGAAAAATGGGATTTTGTCAAAAATGTAGATTGCAATAGAAAAGCTCTGTACGTTGCTATGACTCGTACATACAAAGATTTGTATGTAATGTATAGTGGAGACTTACCAGATGTGCTGACAGAAATACCAGCCAACCTCTATATGGCTCAAGAAACAGAAGAGATTGAAGATATTTAAGATTAGGAAGATGAAAAGATTATATATACCAACTTCTACTTTCAACTTCAATAATATATTGTCAAGTGAAAGTGTGTCCCCAAAAGCCTTTTACGGACAAAGAGGCTTTGGATATTCTCGTTGGATGACAATTCCCGAGAATGGGATAGAAAATGTGACACTCCTATACGAGAAGCCTTTTGTGTTTTCTCGCCCTAAAAGCGATGTAGAAGACCATCCTATGCTTATCGAGCTACAGACCGATATAGACTTTCATCCAACCAATGTGGACGGAGTTTATTATTGCGACTATACTATTTACTTAGATCCATGGAATACGTCATTTATTTTCTTTGACGAAAATGCATTGCGTACAACTCTATCTATGTCTGACAGTAGTTTGGAAACAAAGTTAGTAAATCTGTACCGAAAGAAAATTTTCGTTCGCGACTTCTCCAATATGCACCCAACTCCTCAGATTAAGGTAGAAGTAGAACTTAACACAAAGAGCATTAGCTATGACATCACTGTCAACAAGATGAAAGGATTGTTGTATGGCTATTATATTGGGGCTTTACTTTCGACTTCAAAAGAGTGGGTGCGTCGTTATAGCATCTTGTCTGAAATAAAAGACTTATTCTCTTCTATCGCATCTTCCGAAGACAAGATGCCAACGATGGCTCAAAAGACAAAGTTGGAAGCAATGATATATGATATTCAAAAAGAATCCCCTGCTTTGGCAGGGTTGGACAAGTATTGTCGCTCAGACATAAATTTGAATCAGTTAATAGACAAACTGAAGGGAAATGGTTGGACGTGTGCAGATTTAGTTGACCAAACGAGAATTATGGACTCAATCATGGGAATAGACAACGGTCAATACGCTTTTGACTGGCTTGAAAGAGAAGAGCAGAAACTTTGTGTGCAGGCGCAAAAGACCCCAAAACTCATTTCTGTCAAAAATGAGGAGATTGTCGTTGCCAACAACCAACTTCATAAGCTAAAGAATAGTTATCTGAAAGAAGAAGATGAAGCGTTACTGAAAATCTTGGTAAATGAGATATTTGTTTCCAAAAACTATAATGGGAAAATAAGTACATTCAAAGCAGAAATCTCTGATACCATAACCCAAAGAGCTAAAGATATGCTTGGAGAAAAGTGGGCAGACAGTGAGTTGAAGCAACAATTGAACCAAGTGCGACACTACGTTAGAGGACAAGAAGCTTCTTTCGATTGGGATTATATGCTGATAGCTTCATTGGCATCGGTTCTTTCCAAAGGAAATGAATGGGGTTCCTTGCTTTCTTTTATGAGACGTAAACAGATTTCAGATTATCGTATCGCTTATGCAATTTATGGAGAGCTACACGGCTTTGCCAATATGACTCGTGATTTTACAGACCACTTGTATGGGCTTTCCGACAAATCTTATATAGCAGCGGTTTACAAAGAAATCTATGGACAACTATTTGGAGATTCAGCTCAACTCTTGGAACTTGAGCCATATTCGTCTCAAAAGGGCTCGCTTGGAAATACCCAAATGGCGTCCTGGAAAGAAGAAGTCTTGCAAATCTGGGAAACTTTGAATCGGCAAAAGAACAGAAAAGAACTTTTGGGCGAATTGAAAGAAACCTTAGAACAAGTGAATACTATAGATTCCCTCATTGGCTCATTGTTCAAAAAAGATTTCTGGAGCAAAGCTACAAAGCTGCAGACTGCCTTAAAAAAAAGATTAGGAGTCAAGAAAAAAGTAAAACGAGAAAGTTGCGACAAGGTAGAAAGTGGTGATTTGTTTGCTACTACAAATTCTGTTTCGTCCCTTGGTGTATCCAAAAGAAGCAACGACGAATACTTTAGTTTAGACCCTAAGGCTTGGGACTACATGAAGGATTATATTCCTCAAAGCTATCAAGCGAAAATTCATGAAGATTTCGATTGGTTTATTGGAGAAGTACGAAAAGAAAAGAATTTGCGTTATAAATATTACAAAGAAATTGACAAGTTAGACAATCGTCAGGTAATAAACAGCTTTTGTAATCTCAAAAAGAAACAAGCTTATTATTTTTCTGACAGTTTGAGAGAAACTCTTAAAAATGCTTTGTTGAAAAGATATGGGGGCAAATAGTGTTTATATCATAAATGATAAAGGGGAAAGAGTAGAGGCTACAGCCCCTGTCATCATCTCGGCAAGTCGCTCTACAGATATACCAGCCTTTTATGCCAAGTGGTTTTTCAACCGCTTGGCAAAGGGGTATTGTGTCTGGTACAATCCTTTCAACAAAAAGCCCATGTACATATCTTTCAAGAATACAAAGGCTATTGTTTTTTGGACGAAGAATCCAAAGCCTATACTTCCTTATCTGAAAGAATTAGATGCACGTGGTATTCATTATTACTTTCAAGTAACATTGAATGACTATGTAAACGAAGGGTTTGAGCCTAATGTTCCATCTGTTGAACAACGAGTTAAGACATTCAAACAACTATCAGATATGGTTGGGAAAGAAAAGGTTATTTGGCGTTTTGACCCACTAATTGTAACACCTGAGATTACGCCAAGGACTCTTTTGGCGAAAGTGTGGAAAGTCGGCAATATGCTGAAGGGTTATACCGACAAACTTGTATTTAGTTTCGTTGATGTCTTAGCATATCGTAAAGTACAAAGTAACCTAATAAAAGAGATAGGTTGCTTTACAAAAGATAATGTTGAATCTTCAGAATTGACCCAATCACAAAAAACAGAAATAGTAGATGGGTTGGTAAAACTACGAGATATTTGGAAAGAACAGGGCTGGAATATTTCTCTTGCAACTTGTGCCGAAGACTTAGATTTGGAGCAATATGGCATAGAGCATAATCGTTGCATTGACGGTGAGCTAATGAAGAAACTATTTTCAGACGATGAAGACTTTATATATTACTTAAATACTGGCTATCTACCAGAACGGGATATGTTTGGACAATTATCAAAACCACATAAAATCAAGGATGCCAAAGGAATGAAGGATAAAGGGCAGAGAAAAGTATGTGGTTGTATGATAAGCAAAGATATCGGTATGTATAATACTTGCAAACATTTTTGTGTGTACTGCTATGCTAATACAAGTAAAGAATGTGTATTAGAAAACAATAAATTGCATTCTGATGAAAGCGAAAGTTTATTATAACTATCGTTACGATAGAGTTTTGAGTGGCGAAGAAAAACTCTTCGCCACTCATCAAATATTAACTATTTAGAGCTATTAATGGTGCGTTTAATGTTATCAGATTCTTTCACGAGTTGTTTAGCAATACTGTCTTTGTATGCAGCCATCCGTACCATTTCATTGTATTTGAGAACAGAATCTTCGTAAGCTGCAACATGATTTCTTACATCATCAATAACTTTCTCATCTCGGCAAACAGAGAAATGCTTTTCGATATAGTGAATGTTCGGGTCATCGGATGGAAGCACCATCTTCAATGCCCGATACTTCAAGTCTGCCTCCTCCCAATTTTGATGCTCTCGCCATAGGGTGAGGTTGCCCCAAATGGAGAGGACAAGGGAAAGAGCCAAGCCACCAATGAAAAGAAGAATATACTTTGAAGTTGGCTCAAAGCGATGGGTGACTACCTTCTTTTGAGATGAATTGTTCATCACTTCAAGTTTGTCCTGCAATACCTTTAAGGAAACATCATTCTCTTGTCTCATCTGCTTGACGGCATCAACCAAGAGCTTGCTTCGCTGCTCATTTTTGCAAAGTTCAACCTTGATAAGGTCTGCAAAAACAGCAATGGCATCTCTTAACTTGGATATTTTACCTCTGACTTCCTCTTCCTTGCCAAACATAGCAATGATTAATTTCTCCAACTTGGTCGTGTCACTGCTCGCAGGAGCCGTTTCCGTTCCTGCGTTCTTTGGTGAAGCAGAAAGTTCATCGACTTTCTGCTCCAATCTCTCAACTGTGCCGTAGATGGCTTCCAATAGTTCTTCTTTCATCTTTCTTTTGTTGTTTGAATGGTTTGTAACTTGCATCAAAGGCTAAAGCCTCTTCTGCGTTTCTTCTTTTTCTTCTTGGATGATTCATCCTCTGGGAATTGCTCAAAGGTCTGAGCATTGGCTGGAGCAAAAAGTCCAATGGAAGAAATACCATTCCAAGGATCCTGGCTGCTCTCCGACATGAATGGCATCTGCTCATTCTTGTGACAGCCCTGCTCATATTGCTGAGCAGATTTGGCTCTTGCTGATAAAAGGTTCTCCATTCCCTCAAATCTCGCATTCAGTTTGCCAAAGCTATAGTCTCGGCTAATCTGTGTACCCTTGAAGCTATATCCATCCTTGCAGAAACGGATGCCTTGAACCTTGGTTTGCTCCTTATCCTTATAGACAAACTCTAAGTGAACACCTCGTTTTGCAAGTTCACTTTTGAACTCGTCCCAGCTATCTGCCATTCTCAATGCGCTCTTTACAGCATTGTGAATCTCATATTTGGCTCGCTCAGCATTGCGTAACTTGCGAGTATTAGTATTGCTCTTGTCCGTTCCGTAGGTCAGTCCATACTTGGATTTTAGAGCCTTGGTCACCTGCTCATTACGCCTGTAATCATTCCTGTCTGATATGAGCTTGCCCTCGTTATTGATGCGGTTATACACGATATGACAATGTGGATTGTCGGTGTTGTGATGCCTTACGATGATGAATTGAGTATCTTTTATCCCCATCATCTGCATGTATTCAAGGGCTATCTTAGCCATGAACTCATCCGTCAAACGTGGCTTGTCCTCGGGTTTGAAGCTCAATGCAATGTGTCCCACAGGCTTCTTAATCCTTGGATTTAGCTGCCTCTGTAGCTCGAAACTTTGCGTCATCTCGGCATTCGTGCCGAGTAACACACCATCCGAGGCGATGATTTTCGCCTCGTCCTTGCCTGTAACATAGCGGATGCAACCACCAAATGAGCTGCCTTTCTTTAGCTTGCCTATCATGTGGTATCCTCCTTTCTGCCCATACTGCTTGGCTTCGGTTTATAACTTGCTTGGCGATACTCGCCAAGGATTTCTTTCAATCTTCTCAACAAGTCCACCACATATACATGGGTTTCATGGAAACCTCTCTGATGAGACAGCTTGGTAAGTTGGTTGAGATTGTTCGCCATGCCAATGAGATTCTTGGCGATGGCTACCGTCTCTGCAGTGTGTCCGCTGACCACCTCGCCGTTCAAGGCGGACTCACGGATGTACTCCGCCAACTTGCGGTTGGCTTTTCTCGCCCTCAGTCTCAATGCCTCGTAGCTTGGCTTCGAGAACTTCACCGTGACAGACTTCGACAACTTGCGAACCCTGCCCGTAGGCGGTCTTCCGCCCTTTTTCTTGTCCTGTTCATGTATGCTTGTCATTCGATATACTGTTTACAGTTGGTACACCCACTTTCTGCGACCGTCGGGAGCAAAATTCCTCCGCCCTCATGGTAGAGCGAGGCGTTTTGGGATTCCCAAAACATAACCTCGCTCCCTCTCAGAACACGTTAGTTGGAACTACAGCCT
>ERZ507057.618-NODE-618-length-9720-cov-3.83238_pt1 | contig 9720 bp, 9 predicted proteins | sample MGYA00512289_ERZ507057 | MGnify/ENA metagenome assembly ERZ507057 | reverse complement strand
ATATATCGCTATATGGCGACACATCGGAACCACCTCCAGCTAAACCTAAGCGGAGTGGTGCTTTACTACGAATAATCATACTACTTACTTTATTTTACTTCATCCACTGCTTTACGCAATGCCTCAATAAATCCTCTACCATAAGTCAAATCAGGTTCCATCATATTTCCTTCACCCCATTCATTCCAAGACTTCAAGAAAATCAACTGTTCCTGCTCAGGCTTATTCTTTATAGCCTCTAAGGCATGCTTGGCATTCTCATAAAAATACTCAGGTTTCACATTAACAAAGAAAGTACCATTCCATCCACTTCTAGGCGTATGATCCCATTGAGGAATAATGCAAGGAATAACGTCTCTAGACTTGTCCTCCTCTGTTACCAAGAATGGAAGATACTTCTTATAATCTGTCATAAATGGAGGACGATGTGTAATAAAGCCTTTCACATTCAGCCACACACGTTGGATACCACGACCAGCACGACCCATTTTTTTAAGTGCATTACTCGTAATTCCACCTAATCGCTGATAACTAACAGCATTATACCCCATAGCGAGCAATGATTCTTTCGTAATGCTTGGATGAGTAATATTTGCCACCAAATACAGATCAGGGAATCCTGCTTCCTTTGTCCATTTACGGAAATTATCCAAATACTCTTGTGGAACATCCTTAGGAGCAAAGATGTAAAGAAGAGGAGCTCCATTCACCTTGATATATCTTTTATCCTTAAACGCCTTTAACAAGAAAGCAAAATGCATCATCTCATCTTCCATGCCTGGATAAGTTTGTTCCATCAGCAACTTATTGGTAGAAGTACCATCACTATTCCAGTTCTTTGCATACCAGCTGTGGTTAGCCCAACCTAAACAGAATGGAAAATCAGGTTTACCAGATTCCAAGACTTCATCAAAAATATCTGCAATCAATCGCTTACCATTACCGAACCAATAATGCCAATAACAGAAGCCTTCCACACCAGCTTCTCTTGCCATCTGCGCCTGCTGTTCACGAACGATAGGCAAACGAAGGTCATAATACCCCAACTCTGTAGGAACACGAGGTTGGTTATGCCCTTTAAACAAAGGCTTAGCCTTACCTACATTTGTCCACTCTGTAAATCCCTTACCCCACCATTCATCATTTTCCTTAAATGGATGAAACTGAGGAAGATAAAATGCTAATATTCTTGGTTTCATTTTTTATTTTTATTTAATTTCTATACCTAATTTTTTTATTTTTATCGCTTAAAGATGGTATTGAGAAGAATAGTCTTTCCTTTGCTCTGCTTGCTGCCACATAATATACTCTATGCGATTCTTTATTCAACAAATCGGGTTGCAAGAAGAAATCAAGTACCTTTTCATCACCAAGACAAACCTTGACATTATCGAATTCGTCACCCTTTGCCTTGTGAATAGTCCTTTGAATAATACTAAAGTATTTACAACTCACGTTCTCTAATCTTACGAATTATCTTACGAATAAGAGGATTGTATTTCAATAACTGAATATAAAGAACATCATTCAGTTGAAATTTTCTTTTTATATATTCAAAATGAACCAATCTTAACTTTTTCTGATATTCAGAGAAATACAAAGGATACCAAACAGGATTTAGCAATAAAGAATCAACGAAACCATATAAAGTTCTAACATATGATAAGTACAGGACATCATATAATCGAGAATTTGTATTCTTGCTGTCCTCCATCATCAATTCATAATTACCCAATATATCTATCGCCAAAGGAATCTTTGCCGTAGTACAAATACTGTCTTCTCTATATCTATAATAATATACATAATGTGGTATTTCTACCATGCATACATTTAGAATAGCTATATTTTTTCCTAAATCATACATAAACAGAGTATCCTCATTATTACGCCCTTCTCGGAATCGAGTGTTACCAATAACATCTCGTCTATATAACTTATTCCAAACAGTATAACTAGTTTTTTGACTCATTGTTTCCAAAAGAAATTCTGAAGCAGGAATTACTATCTCTTTAGAACATAACCATTGAGCTTTAAAATTACTGATAGAACCATCTTGGTATCTATAAATCAAACCTGAAGTTATTCCAATACTTTTATCATCTTTAATTCTATTGTAGAGATTCTCCAAAGCATCTTTACAAATAAAATCATCACTATCTACAAAACTTATATATTCTCCCTTAGCAACATCAAGACCAGCATTACGAGCCGAAGAGAGCCCACCATTTTTTTTGTGAACAACTCTAATTCTTGAATCTCGTTTTGCCCATTCATCACACATTTGTGGACATCTATCGGGAGAACCATCATCAACCAATATCACTTCTATATCAGAATATGTTTGGTTGATGATAGATTCAATACATTCTTTAAGATAATCCTGTACCTTATATATTGGTACAATTACTGATATCAAAGAGTGTTTTCTCATTTTTTATCTAAATTAAAAATTGATTCAACTTTAGCGATACATACCTTTTCAAAGCTACCGAAAAGCCATCTGCGTACTTCTTCTATTAATACAGAAGCAACTACAACGAATACCACAATAGCTAATATAAAGACAAAATCTATCGCCCTACCGTCATAAAAAATATTTTCGTGGAGTATTCTCCTACCTATTTCTGATTCATGTATTAAATATATAGCAAGCACATTTCTCGTCAAGAAATTACCTTTTCCATTTTTTTGATGAGACAAGCAAATCTGCAATAAAGAAATATCTGTAATCAATACTAATACATTAAAATTACCACTAACAAATTTTATTTTTCCATCCAAGCCGATTGCATGAAATATCATAGGCTCTACAATGAGTAAAGATAGTCCTATTATAAAAATAGGATATTTATATTTCAACACAAAGTTTATTGGATATAATTTTATAAACCTTCCAACTAAATATGTATTAAAAAACAACAATAGTGGCATTGAGGCATCCTTAGCATGAAACCATTCAGCACCATACATAATGAATGAGATAACCCAAATAATAAATAACAGTTGGCGTTTATTCAAAATATCCAACCCCGCATTGAGGAATGGGGATAGTAACATCAATACCAAATAATCAGTAACGAACCACCAACAACCATCAAACAACATTAAAGGTGCATCTACAGTTTTTTTTATAAAGCTACCTCCAAAAAATATAGAAATTACCAATACTGAGGCTAGTGCATAGGTTGTAGTTTGAATCCATAAGGATAATATTCTACTTATCTTCAACTTGACTCCATAATATCCAGAAATCAAAATAAAACCTGTAACTCCTATAGATGTAAGATTTGTTAATCCCAATTGTATGTAGGCTTCTGTAGATTGATTAGATGGCATAAGATATACCCCCCCATAATCCTTCCACAATATATGAAGTAACACTATCAAAAATATGAATATCACACGTAGATATTCCACCGTCATATTTCTCATTTCTATCACTTTCTGCTTGTATTAAGACTATTACTTATCCCATATAAAACCACATCCCGCATATGGTAATGATCCTATTGAACGGATTAAACCATAAAAAATATAGTTTATTGCAAAAACTACATAAATAACAACCTGCAAGTTCTTTATTTGAGGAAGTTTTATTTTTGCAAACATAACACCAACCAATATTGGTGTCAACAAATTTGTCCAATTAGAAAATCTTGTAAAGAGTTCAATATCACCAGCCATAGTCTGAATTATCAATGCTACATAAGCAAAATAATAGACTATTTGCAATTTTCCATCATCCCTGCTGGCATAGAAGCCAAACAACACTGTAAACAAATTAACCAAAAAATTGACGGAAACATATAACATAGACAATTGAGTTGCTCCTCTTCCTAAGACATTGGTAATAGATCCCTCACTAGTAAACCAACGATCTGAATTATCCAAATATCCTTGACCCTTAATATCATCTCCTAAATTTAACTTAGAAAGATAATCTGCAAATCCTTGGAACCAATCAGGATTCCAAAAATAATAAGCAAAAAGGAACAAAGCCACTAATATCCAAGGCTGCTTCAATGGAACTTTGACATAAGTGAAGACTAAGAACAAAGCCACTCCATATAAACCTGCAGAATGAATCAAAGGAACCACAGTCAACATAGCAAACATTAGTTTCTTTTTCTCATTAAGATATGCCACATAAGCAAATATCAAAAATGATGTTGCCAATGTTTGACGAATAATATTTTCCGTCTGCGAATTTGTCATTAAGAAAAATAATGGTAATCCCCATAATGCAGCTTTAGGATACCTCTTGAAAATCAGCAATACCCCAAATATCAACAACGCACTATAAATAATAAAGGCGATCGAAGGATGCAAACCTGTCATATGAAACAGATTAACCCACCACTCATATAGAGGTTCTGGATCAGGAGTACAAACTCCGGCTTTAAAATTTGTATCCAAATCCATATAATAGTGGTAGTAGTCAGCTCCTCTTAGCCAACGTAAACCTTCTATTAATGAATAAGAAATTCCTGCAATCCAAGCATATTTTCTAAAATGTGTCTGCTTTTCATCATCATTCGAGATACCCCAACCACAATAGGTTAAGATTAGAACCAGCAACACATAAAAACTCCAATATACAAACGGATTACCTGAAGATGAAGACCATCCCATACTATTTTAATTTAAAAAACCAACGATTAATATTATCAATCTGTAATCTCTTGCTATTTTCAAGCGATGCCTTCTTCATACGCAGAACTAACTGCAAATTATTTTGCAAATTCTTTATTGATCGAACAAACTGTTCTACGTTGTTTTGGCAAAATAGAGCATTCGCATCATTACAATAATCCCGAATGCTGCCAACATCACTTACAATCATAGCCAATCCCATAGCCATAGATGTTGTTATTACATTGCTTCCTACCGTATCTTCCATCACATTAAGCGAAACATCGGCTATATCCATCTGATGGCGGAGTTCATCTTCTTCCAAAAATCCTTTTAACTCCACATTTGGGGTCTTAGGGAATAAATCATCCACATTTTTTCGTCCTCTGCAAATAATCCAGTGAACATCAGGACACTGTTTAACAACTTCCGCCAACATACCATAGTCACGCTGTAAAGCTCCCATCATAATAACTTTAAGAGGAGAATTTGATTTCATCGGCTGTTGCTTCTGATAATAATCAGAATCAACATAATGAAAACCTGTACTTATCTTTTCTTTAGAAACACCTGCTTTTTCAAAGTATGAAGAGAGAGAAGAACCAAGAGTTAACAGCTTATCAACAGGCTTTGCCCATTTTTGTATTAAATCGGGTTCTTTGGCTGTCATTTCATCGAAATACTTACCTGTAAGATGTGACAAAGCATAAATCTTAACTTTAGGGTAATTTTCACGAATATAGCATGCCAATTCATATTGAGGTGCCCAAGGAAGCAGATACTCCAGAAGAAATACCTCGTCCCCTGACTTCAAATTTGAAAACATTGGGCTACAAAGTTCTAAATACTCCAGGGGATACGTTTTCTTCAAATAGTGTTCTTTTGCATATTTACCATAAAGACGCCAGCATATTTTTTCCATAAATGTTCGTGGAGACTTCCAAGTTCTAGGGCATTCCTTAACAAACACTTTATATTCATCGGGATATTTGGCGACAAGTAAGTCGCACATGTGCTTCATACCTGCATGATTACCATGAGTACTCTGCCAATCTTGTACTATTAAATATTTCATTGTAATTGCTGTTTTAAAAATTTAATTGACTTCTCACGTTCTACTCTCAATCGGCTATTTGCCAAAGTAAAATCTATTGAGTTATCTAACAAGTTCTCAGACACATCATCAACACTCGAAACCTTTCTACTTTCTAAACCTGTCATATTCAGAATGCCATCAAGTCGGCTACTGAAACGGTCAGGAGCCACAGATAAGAACTCCTTATTGAAATTGATAGAGAATGCAGTCCCGTGGAAAGAACTAACCACAACATAGCTGGCATTTAAAACCAAAGACAAGAACAAATCAGGGGTAGCATAAAAGAAATGCCTGTCACATCCTGGTATCACCTTGTTCTCACCAAAATAATTAACTTCATAAATTTTCAATCCCTTAGCTTTTGCTACTTTTTGAGCAATTTCTCCGACTATTGTATCTCGCTTTTGTGACTCAACAGAATAAACTAACAAATAAGGTTCGTCAAAATCCATTGGACGCGCATATTTACTCCATTCTTCACGATTAAACAACAAGGTCGGGTCTAAAACCTGTTCGCTCACTATTCCAATAGAAGCAAGCAAATCTATATTAGAACGCTCACGCACAGATATTCTAGAATACTTAGATAACAGTTCTTTGGTTTCGTCAACATATTCTACAGGAATGCTGGACATTCCAATGCTAGCAGCATAAGCACATCGTGTAGCTTTTGCTGGTGCATATTCAAGATAAAATGCCTTATCAACACCATGGTTGTGAGTAGTATTCCATACCTGATCACTTCCCGTCATATAAACATCTGCCTTTGGCGGATTTTTCACTAACTCATCATAAGAATAATAAGTGCTTGTAACAGATATATTTTGCGACACAAACTTTCTGCATTCATACTGTTGAATGACAGACTTATTTTTCCTCAAATAAGCTTTTAACAAATACAAAGGCTCCAAGAAATGAAACTTCATCAACCACTTTGGGAAAACATGCCAGATAGGACGCTCATAATGAACCACCTCAGCTTTAGCTCCCAATTTTTCTATCATCAAACCTAGAGCTAAAGCCTGCAGATAAGTACCAAAGTTGGGATTATCGAATATTGTTATAAATGATACTTTTTTCTTCTTCATTTTATTTTTTTATTATCTCTACACACCTTATTTTATCAAGTTTCAATAATCTCTTCAGTTTAGATTTTACCCTCTGCCTGAATGACATATCACAACGCAACTTCAAATGATACTTTTTAATCAGTTTTTTATAACTCATAGTCTGAGCATCTTGATAAAATGTATCTCGTTCAACAGGTCTAACAGATGGCTTTACGAGTTGTTCATTACCTCCATCTATAGTTTCCTGAATATCACGCAGTTCATAATAAATCTTTCCCACAATAGACTTCATCAATTCTTGCCCCTTGTCAGAATTCAAGGAAACCATAGAACAACCTCCTCTATAATCCTCATCAATAGTCTTATTCTTTCCAATTCCCCAAAAATCTGCTAATGTTATATCGGAAACTCTGGCTATAGAAGCGTATTGACAATGATAACAATTCTCCCTATGAAGATAGCCTTTCAAGAATGCATCTTGATAAAAAGTCGGTTCTCCGTAAAGGTAGCGATTATAGATCGAACCATTAACATTAACATTAACATTCGTACAAACAAGCCAGTTTTTATAATCACGAAACTGATAAGAAACTAAATTGGGAATTTGTTTCTTTAGCTTGTGATAAAAACTTGCAAAGAACTCAGGAGATGGTACACCATGACAAACCAAATCTATAGTATACAGTAAATCAGCATATCTCTTAAAAGTTTTTGTCATAGCTGCTACTTGACAAGGTGTACCTGTAAAAAGAACCTTCTGACCTTTTGACAAATACTCCTTAATTAGGGAATAAATATCATGGGTAATTATGCTTTGAACATATTTGCTTCCTCGTAATTTGTCGAGTTGACTTCTATCCGTTATGGCAATATGCTTTACATATCCGTCCTCAAACATCCTTGCCCCAACAACAACTCCACCATCATCCAAAATAGCTTCTGCAAATACAGAGAACATTCCACCAGAAGAACTCTTGCTTCTGACCTCAGAATTCTTATTCCAGGCAGCATATACCTTGCCTTTTTGGAACTTCTCTATAGGATTCAATACAGGGCATACCCGTTGACACGCATGACAAGAAACACATAAGTCGTGCTGTATCTCAGGATATTGAAAGCCTTCGATATTTTTAACTCTAACAATCGCAGACTTGTGACAAGCATTTTCACATGCAAAACATCCAGTACAATCATTCTTTGCACATAATTCAATATACTCTTTTTCCATTTCTTAGATGTGTTTTTTGCGAAACATACTCTTTATTTTTCCATTCACCATTTCTCGTTCACCTTGTTCCAAACCTAAAAGATAAACAGAGGCAGCAACTGTTATGACACAAAGTAAACAAACAAAGATAAGTGACAACATTGTTACGGGAAGCAGTTTATATGCCATAATAGGCAATATAGAAGAACATACCGTTACCGTGGCAAGTCTAAACAATACTTTATGAAAATATTCCCGAAGCGATAATTTGATTATCGGTTTAATAATCATCATTCTAACCACATGGGCTATAATGCAAGCAATGAAATAGACAATATAAACAGACTCGGGATTAGTACCCATTTTTAAACAGATATATGCTACCGGTACAATCATCAACATAATACCACCTACCCAAATCTGATATTTCTTTATCTTGCCTGAAGCTTGCTGTGCTATACTGATTGAACTTCCCAAGGAATCAAATGTAATTAAAGCCAATATTAACCTGATAAAATTCACAGTATGATCGGGAACTTCCGTCAACCATACAGACAAGATCTTGGGTGTTTCAATGATAATAGGCAGAGATAAGAAAAACAAAAGAAAGAATGCATACTTTGAACTAGCAAAAATCAACTGATGCATGCGTTTCAAATCATTCTGAGCATAGCTCTTAATAATCTGCGGATTCAAAGCCATTTGGAAATTATTACTAAAGCCCTGCACTGCATTCTGCACCTGAAACGCTATTCCACGAGCCGCATTTACTACGGGACCAAAGAATAAGTTCAAAAGAATATTCAAGCCGTAATTATATCCAGAATAAGCAACCAATCCAAATAACGACCAACCAGCAAAACCAGTCATTTGCTTTATTAAATCCCTATCTAATATAAAATGATAGGAGCACTCTTGAAAATTGCGCTTACAATAAACACCATAAATCAATCTCAACGCTATAGATAGAGCAAATAGCAAGACTGCAAACGTCTTCAATTTGTCAAATGGTGATATAAACAGATAATACGTTATACCTAACTTTGCTACAACTTCGAATACACTAACATAGGCAAAGGCTCCCATCTTTTCATGGGCAATGATAGCTGCATTATATGGCACACTTACCAAATTGACCGCAAATGCCAAAATAGAGAAATGCATCACCCAGTTTGCAGCATTTAACCTGTCAGCCGGAATGTTCATTTTATTATTCAAGAACCAAATACCTATAATTTCAGCTAAAATGGTAATACATATAGCCAAGAAAATTTGTATAGAAACAGCTGTAGAAAACACCTTCTTCAACTTTTCTTGGTTACCTTTTCCTAATTCATAAGTGATAAATCGACTAATCGACACACTCAACGAACCTGAGAACACAGAAAACATTGCAACAACGCCACCAACGACATTGTAAATACCAAAATTTTCTACGCCCAATGATTGCAAATTGATTCTACTGGTGAAAAGACTTATCACCATAATGAATATCATGCGGAAATACAACAGCATGGTATTCTTTGCTATTCGTTTATTATTATCTAAAGTTTGATTCGACATATTTTATTTTCCAAATTCCTTAATTCTCTGCTCCTCTTTCAATGAGCAAACAAGTAGTTGTCCATTCTTCTCGGCTACAATATAGCCATCCAAGCCTTGAACTACCACCTTGCTTTCATCGGCTGCATGAACTACGCAGTTCTTGCATT
>ERZ507057.599-NODE-599-length-10106-cov-6.89543_pt1 | contig 10106 bp, 8 predicted proteins | sample MGYA00512289_ERZ507057 | MGnify/ENA metagenome assembly ERZ507057 | reverse complement strand
CCACACGCTGATGCAGGTGTACCGTCGTCACAATGAGGACTATGAGAAACAGGTGGAAGCAGGCATGAAAGCAAAAGGTACACTGGAAAAGTACCGTATCGTTTACAAGCACCTGCAAGAGTTCCTCGACATCCGCTACCATGTGAAGGACATCGCACTGAAAGAGCTTACCCCCGCTTTCATCTCCGACTTCGAGATGTTCCTGCGCACGGACAAACACTGCTGCACCAATACCGTGTGGCTGTACGTCTGCCCGCTACGGACGATGGTGTTCATCGCCATCAACAACGAGTGGCTGACACGCGACCCGTTCCGCGAGTATGAAATCAAGAAGGAGGAAACAACACGCAGTTTTCTGACCAAAGAGGAAATACGCCTGCTGATGGACGGGAAACTGAAAAACGCCAAACAGGAACTGTACCGTGACCTCTACCTGTTCTGCGCTTTCACCGGGTTGTCGTTCTCGGATATGCGCAACCTCACGGAAGAGAATATCCGCACCTACTTCGACGAACACGAGTGGATAAACATCAACCGCCAGAAAACGGGCGTGGTGTCCAACATCCGCCTGCTTGACATCGCCAACCGCATAATCGGCAAATACCGTGGGCTGTGCGAGAACGGCAAGATATTCCCCGTCCCGCATTATAACACGTGCCTTGCCGGTATCCGTGCCGTCGCCAAGCGTTGCGGCATCACCAAGCATATCACGTGGCATCAGAGCCGCCACACGGCAGCCACGACGGTATTTCTCTCTAATGGCGTACCTATCGAAACCGTCAGCTCCATGCTCGGACACAAGAGCATAAAGACGACGCAGATTTACGCGAAGATAACCAAAGAAAAACTCAATCAGGACATGAAGAACCTTGCCGCAAGGTTGAACAGTGTTGAGGAATTTGCAGGTTGCACCATCTAAAAAAGAGAAGCCATGAAACGTGACATAATCATCATAGAGGACAAGGCGGTCAGCGTAACCGGTAACGACGTGTGGATGACCGCCACCGAAATCGCCGGACTGTTCCATACGACCGTCCCGGCAGTGAACGCCGCCATCAAAGCCATCCGCAAGCCGGACGTGCTTAACGACTACGAGGTGTGCCGCTACATGCAACTTGAAAACGGACTGTACGCAGATGTGTACGCGCTTGAAATCATCATCCCCGTCGCCTTCCGGCTGAACACCTACAACACCCACCTGTTCCGCACATGGCTGGTGGGAAAAGCTCTCGCCAAAGAGAAACGGCAGGCATACGTGATGTTCATACAGAACGGAAAAGTCGGGTACTGCTGATTGCGCATACCACATAAGACAAGGAAACGGGCAGCACCACAAAAAGTGTCGCCCGTTTCCTTTTTTCTTGCCAACCGCGCTCACTCCAGCGGCTTGCGGTAATTTGCTTCCAGCACTTCACGCAGCCCCGTTTCCGGGTAAAGCACCTTCCCTCCCAAAAGTATGAAGGGCAACACGCGGTTGTTGCGGTATTCCTGCAAGGTGCGTCGGCTTACGCGGAGCAGTTCCGCCACCTCGCCGTCCGTCAGGTAACGTTCCCCGTCCAGCGGAGGACGGTAACTTTCCAGAAAGGCGGACAGCCATTTCGAGCCTTTGCGCATATCCTGCACCACAGAGGCTATCGGCTCGTCTTCCATCGTAAAAACATCGTTGTTCTCGTTCATCATAACTTCGGATTCAGTGGGTGAATAAATCAAATCATCTGCCGTGCGGATAGAGCGTGCCGATAAGCGGTATCAGCCGCTTCACCTCCTCCGGCTTGTAATAAAACCTGCGGTTTATCTGCGAGTAGCCGATAAGCCGCCTGTCGCGCAGCGTCTGCAACGTGCGCGAACTTATTCTCAACTGCCTACAGACTTCCTCGCCCGTGAGCCATCTTTCCATGCGCCTCGTGTCGCTTTTGCGCCTCAGGGCGGCGACCTTCTCCGAGAGTGCGCCGAATGCCGCCACCATCATCTCGAAAGTCTTTTTCTCGATAGATACTATTTCCATATTCATGCAATTATCGGTTTGCCCGCAAAGGTAACGGTACGGTCCCGAACACGTGCCGTTTTCCGCTGAAAGGCTGCCTGTTGCGCCGTTTGACCGGGTTACGGAGCCATCTTCCGTAAAAATCTTACGTGAGTCACGTAGTGAGTTGTTAAAGCCCCTTTTGTTTATTGCCGATTTTTGCTGCAGAAACAAAAAGAAAGGACTGAATATGAAAGTGATAACGATGGAAAGTTCCGCCTTCCGGTCATTGACGGAACAGATAGCGGAGATTGCGGCACACGTCCGTGCCGCCTCCGGCGACAAGAAAGCGGCATCGCCCGACAGGTTGCTCACCACACGCGAGGCGGCGCACCTGCTTAACGTGAGTACCCGCACCCTCCAGCGTATGCGCAGCGAGCAACGCATCGGTTATGTCGTGCTTCGCGGTAAATGCCGCTACCGGCAGTCGGAAATAGACCGCCTGCTTGAAGCGTGTGCCGTCAACGAGGACGCGGCGACACCGCAGGAATTGAAACGCAACCACACGCTGCGCACTGGCGGCAAACCAAAAGGAAGGAGGACATAGGTCATGGAACTGCTCACACGAAACAACTTCGAGGGCTGGATGCAGAAGCTGATGGAACGGCTCGACCGTCAGGACGAACTGCTGCTGGCGATGAAGGCTGAGGGGAAACAGCCTACTATCACGGAAAGCATCCGCCTTTTCGACAATCAGGATTTGTGCATGCTGCTCCAGATAAGCAAGCGCACACTGCAACGCTACCGCAGTGTCGGCGCATTGCCCTACAAGACACTGGGCAAGAAAACCTATTACAGCGAGGAGGATGTGCTGACATTCCTTTCCAACCATATCAAGGACTTCAAAAAAGAAGATATAGCCTTCTACAAGGCTCGTATCCATAATTTCTTTCATAAATAACCCATTAAAACATTTTTCAAATGGCAAAGAAAAAAGACGAAAAGGACGTGCTGGTAGTCCGTGACGAGAAGACGGGCGAGATCAGCGTGGTAGCCGGGCTGAATGCAGACGGCACACCCAAGCGTACCCCTGCGAAAGCTGAGAACGCGCAGAGTTTCCTGCAATTCGACCGACACGGCGACGTGCTGGACAACTTCTTCAAGAACTTCTTCCGGCAGTGCAAGGAACCCAGCCGCTTCGGTTTCTACCGCATCGCGGCAGACCAAGTGGATTCCATGCTTGGCGTGATGAAAGACCTGCTTCAGCATCCGTACCAGAACAAACAAATCCTTGCACCGCACAAAATCGACACCTTCCCTTATCAACAGCAGGTGCAGGAAGAGATGGCGGCACAAAAGACAGAGAAACAAGAACCTCAAAAACAGGAAAACATGGAACAACAGAAAGAACAGCAGGAAAGCCCGCAACAGACGCAGGGCAGACAGGGCTACCAACCCATCAACGAGAGCAAAATCAACTGGCAGGAGCTGGAGGACAGATGGGGCGTGAAGCGTGACGACCTTGAAAAGTCCGGAGACCTTACGAAGATGCTCCACTACGGCAAGTCCGACTTGGTAAAGGTCAAGCCCACCTTCGGCGGCGAATCATTCGAGCTGGACGCCCGCCTCTCCTTCAAGAAGGACGGTGAGGGAAATGTCAGCCTCGTGCCGCACTTCATCCGCAAGGAGCAGAAGTTAGATGAGTACAAGGAACACAAATTCTCCGACGATGACCGGAAGAACCTGCGCGAAACGGGCAACCTCGGCAGGGTCGTGGACATTGAGGACAGGGAAACGGGCGAAATCATCCCCTCCTACATTAGCATCGACCGCAAGACGAATGAAATCACGGACATTCCGGCAAACAAGGTGCGCATCCCGGAGCGCATCGGCAAGACGGAAATCACCAAACAGGAGCAGGACATGCTCCGCGCCGGACTGCCCGTGCGCGACAAGTTCATCGAGCGCAACGACGGCAGGAAGTTCGTCACCACCCTTCAAGTGAACGTGGAGCAGCGCGGCGTGGAGTTCGTGCCGGGAACCGGAAGGTCGCCCCGTACCGCACAGACGCAGGAAGCCAAAGGTGACACCTCGAAAAGTCAGGCACAAGGCGGGGGAAATGCCGCACAGACCAAGAAGGAGCAACGCCGCAACACGTGGATGAACGAGGACGGCAGCATCCGCCCCATCAGCAAATGGAGCGGCGTGAACTTCACCGACAAGCAGAAAGCCGACTACGTGGCGGGTAAAGCCGTGAAACTGGAGAACGTGACCGACAAGCAGGGCTTCCATGCCACGATGTATATCAAGTTCAACCCGGAGAAGGGCCGCCCGTACCGCTACGAAACGAACCCCGACAACGCCCAGCAGGTCGCCCCGTCCAACGAGAGCCGCACACAGGTGGCGGTGAACAACGAGGGCAAAACCAACGAGGCGACAAAGAACCTGAAAGAGCCTTTGCAGAAAGGTCAGACCGCCCCGAAGGACGACCGCCAGCAACAGCAGCAGGAGAAGCCGAAAAAGAAGAACAACAAAGGCATGAAAATGTAATCCCGTGTCCGCCACTGAATCCAAAATAAAATCCAAAGTATCAACAAAAAAGCAAGAAAACATGAAGACAATCATTGCAGAAAAGCCCTCCGTGGCACGTGAAATCGCCCGCATCGTGGGCGCGACAAAGAGAGAGGAAGGATATTTCGAGGGAGGCGGCTATGCCGTGACATGGGCATTCGGACACCTCGTTCAGCTTGCCATGCCCGACGGCTACGGCGTGCGCGGATTTGTCCGTGACAACCTCCCGATTATTCCCGACACATTCACGCTCGTCCCCCGTCAGGTCAGGACGGAGAAAGGTTACAAGCCCGACAGCGGCGTGGTGTCGCAGATAAAAGTCATCAAAAGACTGTTCGACACAAGCGAACATATCATCGTGGCGACCGATGCCGGACGCGAGGGAGAGCTTATCTTCCGCTACCTCTACCACTATACGGGTTGCACCACTCCTTTCGTGCGCCTGTGGATCAGCTCTCTCACCGACAAAGCTATCCGTGAGGGACTGCGGAAACTCGAAGACGGCAGCAAATACGACAACCTCTACCTCGCCGCCAAAGCGCGGAGCGAATCCGACTGGCTCGTGGGCATCAACGGCACACAGGCGTTATCCATCGCCGCCGGACACGGCACGTATTCCGTGGGGCGGGTGCAGACACCAACGTTGGCTATGGTATGTGAACGCTACTGGGAGAACCGCCGCTTTACGTCCGAAGCATTCTGGCTGCTCCATATCGCAACGGACGGTTGCGACGGCGAAGTCGTGAAATTCTCATCCTCCGAGAAATGGAAAGAGAAAGAACCGGCGATGGAACTATATAATAAGGTAAAGGCGGCAGGTTGCGCCACTGTCACGAAAGCCGAGCGCAAGGAGAAGACGGAGGAAACTCCCTTGCTCTACGACCTGACCACGCTCCAGAAAGAAGCCAACGCCAAGCACGGCTTCACGGCGGAACAGACGCTTGAAATCGCGCAGAAACTCTACGAAAAGAAGTTGATAACCTATCCGAGAACGGGAAGCCGCTACATCCCCGAAGACGTGTTTGCCGAAATTCCCAAACTGCTCGCTTTCATCGGCACACAGCCCGAATGGAAAGACAAGGTGCGGGCAAAAGCCGCCCCGACACGCCGCAGCGTGGACGACGGCAAGGTGACAGACCACCATGCCCTGCTCGTCACGGGTGAGAAACCGCTCTTCCTCTCCAAAGAGGACAATACCATCTATCAGATGATTGCCGGGCGCATGGTCGAGGCATTCTCTGAGAAATGCGTCAAGGATGTGACCACTGTCACGGCGGAATGTGCCGGAGTGGAGTTTACCGTAAAAGGCAGCGTCGTGAAGCAAACCGGATGGCGTGCCGTCTATGGCGAGGAAAAAGAGGAAATTACCATCCCCGGCTGGCAGGAAGGCGACACGCTGACACCGAAAGGCTCGTCCATTACCGAAGGAAAGACCAAACCCAAGCCGCTGCATACCGAAGCCACCCTGCTCTCGGCAATGGAAACGGCGGGCAAGGAAATTGAGGACGACGCACTGCGGCAGGCGATGAAGGACTGTGGCATCGGTACTCCCGCCACACGCGCCTCCATCATCGAAACGCTTTTCAAGCGCGGTTACATGGAACGCTGCAAGAAGTCGCTTGTTCCCACCGAAAAAGGACTTGCCCTCAATTCCGTCGTCAAGACGATGCGCATCGCCGATGTTGCCATGACGGGCGAATGGGAAAAGGAGCTGGCGCGTATCGAGCGCGGGGAACTGTCCGCCGACACCTTCCGCAAGGAGATAGAGGCGTACACACGTGAGATAACCTCCGAACTGCTCTCGTGCGACAAGCTCTTCGGCAGCCGTGACTCCGGCTGCGCGTGTCCCAAGTGTGGCACGGGCAGGATGCGGTTCTACGGCAAGGTGGTACGCTGCGACAACACGGAGTGCGGACTGCCCGTGTTCCGGCTGAAAGCGGGACGCACCCTGTCCGACGATGAAATCAAAGACCTGCTCACCGAAGGGCATACCAAGCTGCTCAAAGGGTTCAAGAGCAAACAGGGCAAGAGTTTCGATGCTGTTGTCGCCTTTGACGGGGAATATAACACGACTTTTGTGTTCCCGGAGGCTAAAAAGGGCAAGAAATTTTCAGGACGGAAGAAATAGTATTAACTTTGCCACTTGTTCAGAGTAATGAATTGTTCTTCGATACCGGATTACACTCATACTTTGGATTTAGTGGTGGCACTCGGAGGGATACCGAGTGCCTTTTTCTTCCTTTTTTCAACCGATTATCCCGTTAATTATCAATCCGCTAAATCCAAAGTAATGAACAACAAGAAGAAAAACGAGGGTCAGACCGACTTTTCCTATTACGGTCTGTACCTGCTGGACTATCTCCGCACGAACAAGTTTGAACAGGCTGACGACACCGCTTTCATACGGGAACGGGCCGACCGTGCCGCCGAAACGTATGAGAGGGCACGGCTTGAAGGCTATCCCGCCGATGGTGCGCAGGAACTGGCGATGGACACGCTGCTGCGCGGGCTGCATTATTCCCGTTACGCCATCCTCCGCGAAGTCGTGGAAAACGAGTTTGCCGATGAAGTGCCGGAAGAGAAGCGTGAAGCCTTTGTCCTGAAACTGCTGCCGCTTGTCGGCAACGTGTTCTCCGTCTATGACCTCTCGGATGACAATTTCGCCCTGTCTTCCGATTACGACCTGCTCTACACGGAGCTGACGGGAGCAACCGTCCTTTACTTAGACGAATATGGCGTTTAACCGCAAACAGAAACTGCGGGACAACATCGAGGCGATACGGACGGCATTCATCCTTGACAGGGAAAATAGGACAGCGACAACCGAAGAGCGTGCCATACTTCAAAGGTACTGCGGTTTCGGCGGTCTGAAATGTATCCTCAACCCTGCAAAGGAACTGACGGATGCCGTCCGGTGGGCGAAATCCGACCTCGAACTGTTCGCCCCGACGGTGGAGCTGCACAGGCTTATCCGTGAGAACAGCAAGGACGAAACAGAGTACAAGCGGTTTGTGGATTCGCTGAAAGCGTCCGTGCTGACCGCTTTCTACACCCCCAAAGAGATAACCGACACCATCGCGGACGTGCTGGCAGATTACAGCGTCCGCCCCGCCCGTATGCTCGAACCGTCGGCAGGTGTCGGCGTGTTCGTGGATTCCATGCTACGGCACAGCCCCAATGCGGATGTGATGGCTTTCGAGAAGGATCTGCTCACGGGTACAATCTTGAGGCATCTCTATCCCGACCAGAAAATGCGCACCTGCGGTTTTGAGAAAATCGAAAGACCGTTCAACAATTATTTCGACTTGGCGGTGTCCAACATTCCGTTCGGTGACATTGCCGTGTTCGACGCGGAGTTTCAGCGGAGCGACTCTTTCGGCAGACGCTCCGCCCAGAAAACCATCCACAACTATTTCTTTCTCAAAGGACTGGATGCCGTGCGTGACGGCGGTATCGTGGCGTTCATCACCTCGCAAGGGGTATTGAATAGCACCAAGACCTCCGTGCGTAACGAGCTGTTCAGTCAGGCCAATCTGGTATCCGCGATACGCCTGCCCAACAACCTGTTCACGGACAACGCGGGGACGGAGGTGGGCAGCGACCTGATTGTCCTGCAAAAGAACCTCAGCAAGAAGGAAATGTCGCAGGACGAGCGGCTGATGACCGTGATACAGACGGACACGAAAACCGACCTGACCGACAACGCCTATTTCATCCACCACCCGGAACGCATCGTGCATACGACGTCGAAACTTGACACTGACCCCTACGGGAAGCCCGCTATGGTTTATCTGCACGAGGGCAAGACCGCAGGTATCGCCGGGGACTTGTGCCGGATGCTCAACGAGGATTTCCATTACAGGCTCGCCATGCGTCTGTATTCGGGAACAATCTGGCAGTCGGGAACGGAAGAAAAGGTTACCGTTCAAAAGGAGGCGGAGCGTCCTGCTATAAAATTGGAAACGGTATCTTCGGCGCAGACGGTGGAAACTCCGACGGAAAAACCGCAACCCGTTGAGGAAAAACCGGAGATAGAGCCACGTCCGAAATATTCTGACGGGGTGCAGCTCTCCTTGCTCGACCTCTGGGGGATGACGGAAGAGGTCAGCCAACCGAAAACCTCCAAAAAGAAAAAGACGGTGAAAAAGGCAGTTACGGCAAAGTCCACTCCGCCCAAACCGAAAGTCACGGTTACACCGACAGCTCCAACTGCAAAACCCGCTATGGAGAATAAGGAGGTGAAAGCGGAGAACACCGCCAAGCCTGCCGACCCGGACGACATCTATGCAAAGCTGGACTGGGAAACCAATCCTCCCATCAACGGCTTCTACGAGATGATGATGGAACTCACGCCGGAGCGCAGGAAGGAACTTCGGGAGCTGGCAAGGCAGCATAATGAAAAACATGAAAACAGAACGGTTGCGACGATCACGCCGGAAGTACCACGTGAACAACCCCGGCAGGAGGAAACACAGCCGGAAGCAGTCGCCGCACCTGCTGTTACCGATGCTCCACCGGAAACGGTGGCTACTTCCCTTTTTCCCGACATCGAACCGGAAAAGCCGAAGGAGGAAGTCGTGGACCTTACGCCGCGTGCCTACCATCGCACGCCGGAGATGCACCTGCGCGAAGGCTCGCTGGTGGCTGACCGGGGGCGTCATAACATCGGCTATCTGAAGGACATCACGCCATACGGGGCTACATTCCAGCCGCTCGACCTGAAAGGATACCAGAAGGAAAAGGCGTTGTTGTATGTGTCGCTGCGTGACGCCTACGAGCGTCTGTACCGTTATGAATCGCTCCGGCGCGAGGCAAATGTTCCGTGGCGAGAGCATCTGAATACCTGTTACGATGAGTTTGTCATGCGCTACGGCAACCTCAACGCCAAGCAGAACGTGAAGTTAGTGATGATGGACGCGGGCGGGCGTGACATCCTTTCGCTGGAACGGGTGGAGAACGGAAAGTTCGTCAAGGCGGACATCTTCGAGCATCCCGTTTCCTTCTCCGTGGAGAGCCATGCCAACGTAGGCTCTCCCGAAGAAGCCCTGTCCGCGTCGCTCAACAAATATGGCACGGTCAATCTCGACTATATGCGGGAGATAACCGACAGCACGGCGGAGGAGTTGCTCACAGCCCTGCAAGGACGCATCTATTACAATCCGCTCGTGACCGGTTACGAAATCAAAGACCGCTTCATAGCCGGGAACGTGATAGAGAAGGCGGAACGCATAGAGGCTTGGATGGGCGAAAACCCCGAAAGTGAGCGTATGCCGGAAGTGAAACAGGCGTTGGAGGCTCTGAAAGATGCCGAACCGCCGCGTATCGCCTTCGAGGATCTGGACTTCAATTTCGGGGAACGCTGGATTCCGACGGGTGTCTATGCCGCCTACATGAGCCGGCTGTTCGACACGGAGGTGAAAATCGCCTATTCCGCAAGCATGGACGAGTTTTCGGTGGTGTGCGGCTACCGCACCATGAAAATCACGGACGAGTTTCTGGTGAAGGGGTATTACCGGAACTATGACGGTATGCACCTCCTAAAACACGCCCTGCACAACACCTGCCCCGACAT
>ERZ507057.543-NODE-543-length-10839-cov-6.75464_pt1 | contig 10839 bp, 8 predicted proteins | sample MGYA00512289_ERZ507057 | MGnify/ENA metagenome assembly ERZ507057 | reverse complement strand
AATACTAACTTTTTTATTTGTAACTCATGTTGCTTTTGGGTTATTTACACCTTTTTATATATATAAGCAACGCTTTGGCAAGAATGTAGTTGTATATCGATAGATATTTGGGAACACATGAAACTCTCAAGAAGTGTGAAGACTAGATGTTTAAGAGTATATTTGGGATATATCTAGGGTTCTATTTTGTTTTTTATGGGAAATAAGCCTCACTTTTTATCTTTTCTAGCCGGTAGCCATCACCATAGTCTTTTTACTTTGCAAAGGTATGTGAAGTCCTCTCAGACACCAAACACCACTTTGTTATCGGCTAAGATTCTTTTCTAGCAGACTTCCGCAATCAGAGATTGGGTATTCTAGAAAAGATTCTTGACCGATTGTTTGGCTTACTGCCCCCTTGGACTTCCATTTTTTTATGCACGTAAAAAGGCTAAAGTGATGACGGTTATGCCGGAATGTTTATAAAAAAAAGCTCGGATTCTTCTGAAAACAAAAGCTTGAAAAGGCTGTGAATCAGGAAATCCAGAATATTTTTTTGAGTGTTGAACTTTTAAATGAGACAAGATGAAAGTATTTCTTTTTTATCGTACAGACAATTGGAACTCCCGTGAGAGCAAGGACTTGGTTTACATCGGGACAAACAGGGAGGCTAGTATCAAGAAGCTGATGAGGTTGGAGAGTGAGCCTATTACTGAGGAGCAAGCCGAGGACATCAGACGGATGAACCAAAGTCAGTGCAACAATGTGGGGTATGACTACATGTTAGCCCATGCAAGTGGCATCATCGCCTATTATGATGGCAAGCCCAAGGGAGGAACTTTCTACACCTGCAGAAAAGCCAGGCTGAAAGGATTGGACATCATCAATCTTTATCGATGAATTTTGAGGGTTTCTCGCCAAAAGGCGAGGAACTTTTTTTGTTTTTTGAGGTATATGAGGGAGTTTCAGAAGTTGTTATGCTAAGATGATACTCCCATTTTGTGCCAAATTAGCCCTGCAATTTTAACATACAGAATGTTTGATGTTAACATTTGAAAAGGCGCTTCTATTATATCTAGAACATGTCAAAAAACCTTTATATACGGCGTTTTGGGAATTTTATATCTACTTTTTGGAGCTTCAAAACTTGCATAATAAGGTTTGGTATAAATGTTAAATATAAAGTTATATTGCGAAAACTCCTACTTTTTAAGTTTTCTTTCTTACTTTTGCACCCAGATTCAGGTAACATATCAATAATCGCATTAGAATAAAATGAAGGTAAAAAAGTTAATTGTATTCGGTATGACCATGATGGCCATATTGGTTTCCTGTAAGCGACATCCTTCCTTCTCTTCGTCAGAGGAGGCATTACAGGGATGCAAGCAGCAGCTGGAGCTTTTGAAGCAGAAGCAGGATGCGTCCATTGAGGACCTTTCTTCTCTTGCCTCCACTTGGCTAGAGGTACGGGATTCTGCCTACAGTAGTTTTGGCAGGGACTCTTCTCTCAACTTCAAGAGTCCGATGGCTGTGGCATATTTCATGGTGTCGGATTCCATACGGGCGGAAATCACCCGTTTGGCGTTTGTCAAGCCTCGCTCGCTTCGTGAGGTGATGTATTTCAAGCTGAACACTGCCATGCAGCGGAAGGTGTTGGAGAAGAATGCCATCTTCAAGGATGCGGTGAGGTATTATGAGAAACTTGATACTTATCCGCTCTATCCATCATTGAAGACGACGCTTGCAGCCTATGGTAAACTGCTTTCCTCTACCACGTCGTTCAAGCAGGGTGACGAGCTGATGAACTTCATACCCTTGGAGGATAAATGCTTCAGGAGTTTGATGAAGTATCTTGCTCAGGTGGATACCGAGACCCTGCAGAAGCTCACCATGGGCACCACTCGGGTGTTTGATGGTCTCTACTCATCGGTGGGGGCACAAGTGGATGATGTCAACGACAGAACCATGTTATATATAAGCATGCGATTCAACCGGCGCATCATTCAGAATGCCTTGGCATGTAAGGAGGATATTTTGTCTAGAAGACGCCTTGGTATCACCCAGCAGGCCAACTATCGATGGATGCTCATCCAGCCTTTCATGGCCATTGACGACTATTCTGCTGCCGTGTTGACTGAGGAGCAAAGAGAGCAACTTCTTGCCCTCTCAGATGACTTGCCCGGCTTGCTTGAAAGGTTGGATGCCAGGAAACATGTTCGAGATAAGGAAAATAACTTGACAGAGGTGTTGTCGGAGTATTTCCTTAAATCATATCTATCATCAATATTATAATTGCAATCAAATGATAAAGACATTAAGCGACTACAATCTTTTAGAGAGCGAGGAATGGAAGGATTCCATTAATACGCTCTTCCTGGAGTTGCGTAGCAAACTCCCGGAATTCTTTAAGGAGGTTCCTCTACCTACGATTCCTCATGAGGATTACGTGGAAGTTGTCATACCTACTTCCAAACAGGTTATGATGGAGGACTTGGTACTCTCTCTGGGTTTACATGGTGGCTTTGATGATGACGTTGCTGCTGTTTTCCTATAGGTTTGCCGACAGGGTGCTGGTTGGGATTCATGGGAGCAGGTGCTTGCAAATTCTCCTTGCCTCTCTTGCTATTGTGGTGGCAGTGGTTGATTGTGGACGTGCCTTCCTGATGGGTGAGCTGGTCTTTATCCTACTCATGGCCGGTATGGTTTATCCGTTCAAGCAGCTTCCGCCTGTTCCCGGGATGAAAAGCAGGTGGCGCAGCTTGGGTTCTTGGCCACGGGGAAGGAATGTAGCCTAGGAGCTTTTGTAAGAGCATCACAATCTTCATCTGTTTCTCAGGTTGATTATATAGTTGAATGGTTATATCTAAAAGAAATATTCAAATGGTAAAAGAAAATAGTAGCAGTAGCGAATCGCTTCCGAAGGAGGAGAGATTCGTCATCAACATGTCGTCAGAGCTGATTGCTTATCTCTGTAACGACTATTCGTATCGCAATCCCAACAGATTCTCTCGCTTGAAGGCTTTGCAGGATTTGCTTATCCGTTTCCAAAAGGCTAAGCTCGCTTCCAAGGACATGGATGTCAACATCGCGCAGCTGGTGAAGGCATGGGGATGGAGTCGCCCGGCGGTGCTGGCCTTTGTTGACCAGCTTCAAAAGTATGAGATTCTGGAGGTGTGCAACATGGTAACCAGTAAGGTGGTGCATTTGAAGCCCAGCATCTTTAGCTCCGGGCTTTCTCCAACTCCTGGTGGATAGCCTCTCTTCAGCCCTCTTTCCTGGAAGATGGGCACGATGGATAATTCTGGTTTTCGGCTTCGGTCAGGTGGCCTGCCATATCAGGAAAACTGCTTCTATCGAAGGCTCGTTTTCCAGGGGCGCTTGCGCCGGAAACCGTACTTTTTTACAACAGGGGGGGAGCCTAATCCCCGGTTTCATGGCTAACGCTTTGAAACACGGTGGCTTACCTGCCAATTTCTTGGCGACTTCGTGCGGCAAGCCGAGGTAAGCGATTAGGCTTAGGGAAAGTCCCTAAGAACCCTTTAGTCCCTGCTGACAAACAATGGAAGTTATGGCAAAACAAGTACTCGACATTAGAGCCGGAAAAGGCATGACAATCTCTCAGAGCAATGAGTTTCTGCGCAATGCTAATGGTGGCGAGAGGTTGAAGCGTTGGAGCGGCAACTATGATTCTACTCGCGAGCACCTGAATTTTGAGATTAAGAAAGGTGGGGTGATTTGTGAGGTGGACAAGAAAACATCTGTCCCCAAAAGAATCAAGATGCTGCTTGAGGAACGAAAGATTTGGGACCCGAACAGGGGTAGGGATCCGCCGTTTTTCCGTACGGTGGCCAATATCATTTTAGGGGGTTCCAGGGATCAGATGCATCGTCTGGCCTTTGGTGACCAGGTGGTGAACCTCAAAAAAGGGGCTGATAACTCTAATATTGTCCGGCATCCGGAGATAGAAGAATGGGCTAAGGACATGTATAAATTTGTATGTGAAAGATTTGGTGAACAGAATATAGCATCCTTTATCGTGCATCTGGATGAAACCAATCCTCATGTGCATTGTACAATGCTTCCCATTACAGAGAACAATAAGTTTTCCTGGAAGTCCTATTTCGGTGAGTTGAAGACGGATGGTCTCAGAATTTACTGCAGTCTTCACAATGACATCGCTAAGATTAATCAGAAGTATGGTCTAGAGCGTGGTGATAGAATTTCTGAAACCGGAGCCCGGCACCGTTCCACGGAGGAATACCACGCTGAGCTTCGGGAAAAGTTAGTGAGTGAGAATGAGCAGCTATCTCAAACCATCGAGGGGCAGCAGACTGTCATCAGGGAGCAGCGCGCTACTTTGAGTGGCTTGGAGAAAGACATCAAACATGCCACTGCCAGGTTCAAGGCCCTTCAGACCATGATTGCCAATTTGGAGTCTAAGAAGAATCGGTTGTTGGAGGAGGTTGAGCAACTCAAGCGAGACCGTGATTCCGGAAAGATTAGTGCCGAAGAGGCAAAGATCAGGCTTGATAGGATTCAGAAGAAACTAGAAGAGGTGGATGAGAAAATTGCTGACAAGACTCAAAAACTTCATACTGCAGAGTTAAAGCTTGCCCAGTTGCAAACCAAGACCCTCTCGGCTGAGAGAAAGTTTGAAGAGGTACAGAAGAAGCTTCAGAAGGAAGTGCCTCTGCTCAGCAAGACCACCGTCAAGGAAATGCAGCAAATGGGGTATATGATGATGGCCACCGATGCCAAGCACCGGGTAGCCAAATATCATGAGTTCCTCTCTTCGCTTTCTTTTGAACAGAGGCAAGTGGCAAGGCAGACAGGAGACATTCTCTTTGATGGTTCCATGGCAGAGACCATCATGGATAATGCCGTACAGGTGACTTCCATTGCCGCTGCTCTATATCTGGGCTATCTGGATGCCGCCACTAAGATTTCACAATCCGGTGGTGGCGGTGGCGGATCAGGTACAGGATGGGGAAGGCGTGATGATGAAGATGATCTGGCATTCCGCCAGCGTTGCTTCTTCATGGCTCTTCACATGATGAGACCTTCTCAGAAGGTTCAAAGAAAACGATAGGAGTGGATATAAAGTCTGCTCATTATGTTTAATTGATAGTTAGATAGTTGATCGGCTTTTGCTAGTAGTTTGCATCTTTCATGCCGATGAACTATCTAATCTTTCCCCACCAGAAGTAAGACAGAAAGTAGGCTAGATGATGAAAGTCTTTTATCGTCTAGCCTGTCTTCTTTGTTTTATATTCATATTATTAGTGGTTTACTGATCATAGCGCTCAAATGATACCGATGTACTTTACAGAGTTTGACTACGATAATATCATAGTTCTATATGACTGTTTCTTAATGCCATTGAAATCCTATTTAGTTCATCACAGATATTTCTTGCGATGGATTGGGCATCATGGCCGAAATCTGAATACTTTTTTCTTCCTATCCAAACCTTTTCTGGTCCGGTGTAGCCAAATTCTCCTGCCAGAAGTTCAATTGTATTTTTCTCATCTGGATTGTTGTAATCCGCTATGGAAAAGCTATTGTTCTTTTTATAGGCAAAGCGTATATTGACCGTTTTCTTGTCAAAGGTTACCTGGAGTCCTGGGTAGAACCTGTATCTGATATTTTCATACCACAGTTCTTGTTCTGAAGCCTTCTTCATGTAATCCATCACTTCTTTGCCCGAGATGGTCTCTATGGAAGGAATGAATGCTTCAACATGATTCATTTCACATGAGTTCTTGCAGAAGGATTTAATAATGCTCTGTGAAATGGGCTTGTTTTTTCCTCGTCCCATGAGATACTGGGGGTGATAAAAACTATTTGTCTCAAATTCTGGGAACAGATATTCCTGTTTCATTTCACCTCTTACAAACTGAAAGATTTTTTCAGCTTGCTCCTTGAAATGAAGATATTTTCCCAGTGATCCCCATCCTATATATAATAGGTGAAGCAAATCTTCTCATGGCTTCTATGTCTTCATCTATAGTAGAGAGAACACTTTCCTTTGCCTCTTTGCTACTCATGAGTGCCGCCTCTAAATCGGCATTTCTGATATTAAAGAGGTTGAAAATCTGGATGACGCCATTTAGGGGCTTACCCTCATCGCGTGCCACAAAAAGTTTCTCAATCAGCTGCATGGTATTGTCTGCCGTGAAACGATACCATGGATGTTTACTATTGTCAAATGTTGCCAATGCATCTGATTCTGCTTTTGATATTTCTGATTTGAGAGGTTGGGCACTGCCTGGATTTTTCATGATGACTGATCCTATGACATTCCTGGAGTCTCCAAACTTCAGCAGGGTACGCCAGCGGTATTGGAATCCATCCTCAGAAAGATTCCAATCTTTTTCATTTCCCATATAGTGTGCAAATACTTTCATATCATTCTTTTTTATTCTTATGTTTGTGTTTGCATTTGTGTCAGCAAATCGTATCCAGCTGTTCCTTCACTTTTTCTTCTTCATTTGCACCCTTTGTTGATAATCTTAAGAGTTGGAGATGATATGATTTGAAGATGTGGTCCTTTAGGGCGTCACGACTACTTTGTACGGTTCCTTTATGGTGATAGGCATAACCATCGATTTCTATACCGAGTAATGGTTGCTTGGTAGCCCGATTTATGATCAGGAAATCTACATGGGTATTGAAATTGCCTGCATAAATTCTTTCTTCTTCACTCATTAAGTCTGTTTGCCTGAAGATTGAACGCAAAGGGATATGGCATAATACATGGAGACAGGAATACTTCCGGTCACTTTCAAGTATACTTTTGATCAGAGAATACGCAATGTTCTCAGAAGCATACTCTGAGATTTTCGGATGGCTTTCCAAGAATGCGATGCGCATATCAGTATATTGACTATAGAGATAGTCAAAGATAGAAAACACCTTGCTGTCTACGACCTTACAGTTATTGTAGTCAATATAATCAATGAGATCTTTGATGTTACTTGTCTTCTCTTGCTCATTGCCTGTTACCACTAGGTAGAATTTCTTCTTAGCTCTTGATACAGCTACATTTATGAGATGTGGATCATCAATGAAATCATTAATCTGATTGCTTACTACACTCATAATAATGACATCCTTCTCTCTTCCTTGGAACTTATGAACAGTACCCACTTCAATATCAGGTAACTGCTGGCGAATGGCATTCACCTGATTATTATAGGAGGTAATGATTCCTATTTCATCCAAGCAAATATCTTTCAGCTCAGGAATTATCTCTTGTTTGATGACTTCAATTTCTCTCAGATTGGTCATGTTTGCTGCATGGTTACCCTTTACTGTCTTATAAGCAGCAAGAACATTTTCGTTGGTCTCATCTTCCTTCATAATGAGAAGATTTCCACCATAAAACTTCTGGTTACAAAAGTTGATGATACGGGAATGGCAGCGATAATGTTCACGCAGTAAGGTTTGGGGTACATCCTTGATCATGATACTTACTGACTCCAGGAAACTATGATTAGCACTATCATATCCATCATCTATTTGGGATAAGCCAAAAATAACTTTCAGTTTCTCTCTATCATTATTTGTAATTACGTTTGGCAACTGTTTTGTATCGCCTACAATTACAGCGTTCTTTGCACAGGTAAGAGCCAACGTTCCTGTCTCAAGTGATACTTGAGAGGATTCATCCATTATTACATAATCATAGATCGTATTGCCGCCTAATGAAGATCGAGCAGAGAAAGTTGTACTCGTAATAACCGGATATTCCTTGAGGACTTCCTCAGCCTGGGTGGACAACGTATCTGCATCCGTAAACTCACGACGCATTCTGCCTGAATATCTGGCATGAAACGTATTTTTCAATATCATCATTGAATGATCAGATAATGAATCCATAAGAGTTTTGTTGTCATGCAGCTGTAATTCATCTTCTATCTTTCTTAGCTCCTGTTCCAGTTCTTCAATTCTCTTCATATAGTAAAGGGCCTGAAGTTCTATAATGAGCTCATTCAGGTGATGTTTGTCAAACTTACTCTTGAGATGCAGCCAATATCTGATAAGCAGGCTTGACCATAACCATTTCAGCCATTGCCAAAAACTCTTGGAATTATCATCCCTGGTATCGGCAAACTCCTGAAGTTTTACCCACATTTTCGTCAGCCTTATAGAAGATAAAGAACGCTTGAGGTAGAATGTGCTATCTGAAATCTTATGATTGCTCTTGAAGTGAGTCCATTCCAATTTGAGGTTTTCCAATTCCAACCTTGAAGTTGCCTATTGATTCTTTAAATCAAAGACTTTGTCTAATTGCAAAGAAATTCTTTGAATCTCTTTTTCAACAACAGTTTTTTCCTCTTCTTCTATTCCCCAATCTTTTACATTCTCTGGTATTGGGGGTTGTCCTTCCTTGATAAAGGTCTCCTTATTATCATGGCTTCCCAAAGTTGCAACAATGAAATCAATCCCGTACTTGGCGAGTTTCTCCTTTACATTTGCTGTAGCAGAATTGTTATTTGATACTACGAGTATTGTTTTTCCCTGTATGAGAAGATTGGCTATGATATTGAGAATGGTCTGAGTCTTGCCTGTACCTGGAGGTCCCTGGATGATACTAACCTGATTTCTCAAAGCGTTCTCCACTGCCTTCTTCTGACTTGAATTGCAGCCAAAAGGGTAGATAAAGTAGTCTGCTCTAAGTTTTTTGCTATGATGTTTAGTATTAAGATAAACATCAGCAGCTGTAGAATTAGGTATCTGCTTTATCTTTTCATAGGCAGTTAAGAGAATCTTTTGGTTATTGATGTCATTCTTTAAGGGATTGATCTCTGCCACCTGTTTAAGATAGGCCCAGACATTTCTTGCCTTTTCATCTGCCAGGCAAGAAACTTCTACTTGAATTCTGCTTCCTGGATATTCTTCTACCTTGTCAATTTTATATTTGATGCGCCAGTACTTCATACCATGATGTGTGAAGCACCAGAGATCAGAAATGCCTTGTCTTATGGTACCATCCAGCATCACTACAGCATACTCTCCGTCAATATGGAAAGACTCCTCTATGATGACCACATTTTCTTTTTTGTAAAGATATGTTTTCGGGTTTTCCTTAAACATCACAGCCATTTTCTGCTCATTGGCGGGAGTAATGCTCTCAATATTCAAGGAGCGTGGCTCTCCTTTTATGAGGATTATTTTTGATGATATATCTAACATATTTAATTTTTTATAATACATTGTTGCGAGTGCGTATGGTAATTCTCTTAACTCCAAAATACAAAACTAATGGTTATACTGCACCATCATGTCACTCGTATCTTTTCTTCCATATTCGGAACTGCACCAATTAAAACATGTGCAAAGATACAATGATTTAATGAAATATCCAATTTTTCAAGCATATTTCTTTAAGATTTCAATGATGAAATAGGTGACTCTCATATGACAGTCAAAAAGTGGTAGAAAAAGCTTGTGAAATGAAAAGTACTCAAATTCTTTGCATATGTGATATTTTTTGTTTTCTTTTGCAGAAGAATTAGGCAGAGCTTGAGATTACATATTATAAATTTCAATAAATTCAATAACTGATGGGGAAAAAAACAACAAATCCGGTGCTCAGCCGATGAGTCCGGAGAAATATATCAAGGAGAAAGCCCGTATGCTTCCTCTTGGCAAATGCTATACTTACGCCAACTGGAAAGATGCTGGTGGCATTACGGTCATTGTATCACGTATTCACCCTAAGGGAACTGTAACATGTGCGGATTTTTGCATTGACAAATTGTGTCGGGGGGTGAGAGGAACCAGATATTTCTTTAATATATCCCCCGAGAACTTAGAAGAGATTGTTGAGTACTACTCGGATGCTGAGAATGACAGGATGGTTGAGATACCATATGAGGTAGCTCACAATCTGATCTATGGTTCCATAGAATTAGCTGGGGAAGCCGGCATTGAGCCTGTTGATGAATGGGGCATTACCCAATATATCCTGGAAGAAGATGATGACAACATTCCCCTCATCGAATATGAATGGGGTATGAATGGTATGCATTACCTGTTTGCAGAGGATATGCAGGAGTTATCTCGCTATCTTGCTACCATGCAGGAACATCTTGGCAGAAACTTCAAGTTCCGTGTAAGAGAAGGTACGGTATATATTGGTGGATTTGATTGGCATGAAGAGGAATTCCAGGGATGTGAATATGAAATCCATGAGGAAGTGTATGGCTACGAGTTACCATCATATCCTACTCATATCAAGCTGCTGCATCCCGAAGTTATGAAGTATCTGACTTTTCATGCCTATGAACGAATCCTGCCGGATCTTATCATCGATACCTTGCTGAATATTGAACACGAGGAGTTGCGCCAGGATTTGGAGAGCATTATCAGATATGGCTTGGGCAAATACCAGCATATGAAAGAGACGGATGAACTGTTTGCTGCCATACGTCATAGCATCATTCTTCTTGCAGAGGTAGGTAACATGGATTCTTTCCGTCTTCTGATGGATGTATTGAAGTTTGAAACTGAATTCTTCGAGCAGTTGAGCTGGCCGGCGACCAATTATCTCTTTGCCCCAACACTGTACCGGTTGAATCCGGATTTATTCTCAGAATTCACGAAATTCCTGAAAACGCCAAAGCTTGACCATTACTGCCGCATGAACGTTTATGAATATGTGGAGTTCTATGTAGAGAAGAATCCTGCCTTGAAGGAACAGGCAATAGCTTGGGTTAAGGACATGCTCGTCTTCTATGATGGAAGATTGGAAACCTCTGACTGTTGTGATGGTTATGTGGTGGCTACGGCCATTGATTTAGCTTGCAGCTTAGGAGCAAAGGATCTCATTCCTATCATCAACAAGTTGCTTTG
>ERZ507057.535-NODE-535-length-10933-cov-5.89925_pt1 | contig 10933 bp, 10 predicted proteins | sample MGYA00512289_ERZ507057 | MGnify/ENA metagenome assembly ERZ507057 | reverse complement strand
CTTTACTTACTCCATCATAAAGCCTTTTCAAATGACGAATGCCTCATTAGTATTCACCCATTTGAAAAGGCTTTTTCCGTTCTTCTTATGTTAAACATCAGACTACATGGTAGTCATTCTATTACGGCCCAGCACCACCAACACACGTTAACACCACTTAACTGCAAACCCAACTCATCATTCATTGTACTTATTACAAAATAGTGAACATTTTAAAAGACTTTGATTTGCAATAATTGCACAAATTTCCTATCTTTGTACCCAAGAAACACAAGGACAAGCCTACTACATTACAAATAAGTAAGCTTTTATTACTACGACAACTCAATTTTGAAATTATTACATTGAACAAAGGATAATACCTTGCAATGCTATACCTATTATAAGGTAGCGTGGCAAGGCCCATGTTCAATTCACTTTTAACCCTAAAACCCTTAATAAGAAATGGATTTTATTCAAGGACCCTGGACTGAACAAATTAACGTGACGGACTTTGTAAAGCGCAACATTACGCCTTATGAAGGTGATGCCTCATTTTTGGTAGGTCCCACCGAGCGTACACGCAAGTTGTGGAACATCTGCTTGCAAGCACTTGAGGAGGAACGTGCCAATGGTGGTGTTCGCTCACTCGACCCCGACACGGTTTCAACCATCAGTTCGCACAAGGCTGGCTACATTGACAAAGACAACGAACTCATTGTTGGCCTTCAAACTGATGAACTGCTTAAACGTGCGATCAAGCCTTTTGGTGGAATAAAAGTGGTTGAAAAGGCTTGCGCACAACAAGGGCACCCTGTTAATGATAAAGTAAAGGACATCTTCACACATTATCGCAAGACACACAATGATGGTGTGTTCGACGTGTACACTGAAGAGATTCGTCGTTTCCGTTCACTTGGTTTCCTCACTGGTTTGCCCGACAACTATGCACGTGGCCGCATTATTGGCGACTATCGTCGCTTAGCCGTGTATGGCATCGACCGACTCATTGAAGCCAAAGAGGCTGACAAACGCGCCATTGGTAGTCCCATGACAGAGTCACGCATTCGCTTACGCGAAGAGGTGGCTGAGCAAATTAAGGCTCTGAAAGAGATGAAGGTTATGGGCGAATACTATGGTTTAGAGCTCGCACGCCCTGCACAAAATGCACAAGAGGCCGTACAATGGGTTTACATGGCCTACTTAGCTGCTGTTAAGGAACAAGATGGTGCTGCCATGTCATTAGGCAATGTTTCATCATTCCTCGACATTTACATTGAGCATGACTTGAAGCATAATATCATTGATGAAACCTTTGCACAAGAACTGATTGACCAATTCGTTATGAAGCTCCGCATGGTGCGCCACTTACGCATGGATGCTTACAACGAAATTTTTGCTGGCGACCCCACTTGGGTAACAGAGTCACTTGGTGGACGCTTTAATGATGGTACACTTAAAGTTACTAAAACATCATTCCGCTTCTTACAGACTCTCTACAACTTAGGTCCTTCACCCGAGCCCAACCTCACGGTGCTTTGGAGTTCTGAACTGCCACAAGGTTGGAAAGAATTCTGTGCTAAGGTTAGCGTTGACACTTCATCTATTCAGTATGAAAACGACACGTTGATGCGTGAAGTTCGTGGTGAAGACGACTATGGCATTGCTTGCTGCGTAAGCTATCAAGCTATAGGTAAGCAAATTCAGTTCTTTGGCGCACGTTGCAACTTAGCTAAAGCTTTGCTCTTAGCTATTAATGGTGGTCGCTGCGAAAAGACTGGCACCGTTATGCTTGAAGGCATACCAGCTCTTACATCTGACGTGCTCAACTACGATGAGGTGTTGAAAAACTACAAATTGGTGCTGAAGCAAATTGCACGTATATATAATGATGCCATGAACATCATTCATTACATGCACGACAAATATTACTACGAAAAGGCTCAAATGGCACTTATTGACACTGACCCCGCCATTAACATTGCCTATGGTGCCGCAGGTCTTTCTATTGCCATTGACTCTCTCTCGGCCATCAAGTATGCTAAGGTTACCGCTAAGCGTAATGACATTGGACTTACTGAAGGCTTTGACATTGAAGGCGAGTTCCCTTGCTTTGGTAACAACGACGATAGAGTTGACCATCTGGGCGTTGACTTGGTTTACTACTTTGATGAAGAATTAAAGAAACTGCCCGTTTATAAAAACGCACAACCTACGCTTTCACTTCTTACCATCACATCAAACGTTATGTATGGTAAAAAGACGGGTGCTACTCCCGATGGACGTGCTGCTGGCATTGCATTTGCTCCAGGTGCTAATCCTATGCACGGACGTGACAAGAGTGGTGCAGTTGCTTCACTGGCTTCAGTTGCCAAGTTACGTTACCGCGATTCTCAAGATGGCATTTCAAACACATTCAGCATCGTGCCACAGAGCTTAGGACTTACCCCCGAAGATCGCGTTGAGAACCTTGTTACCATGATGGATGGTTACTTTACCAAAGGTGCTCACCACTTAAATGTGAACGTTTTGAACCGCGAAATGTTAGAGGATGCTATGGAACATCCTGAAAAGTATCCACAACTTACCATTCGTGTGAGTGGCTACGCTGTTAACTTCGTAAAGTTGTCACGCGAGCATCAGCTTGAAGTTATTTCACGTTCATTCCACGAGCGCATGTAATTGCATAGCCTCACAACATAGGGGGCTAACACATCAATAACTTACTAAAAAAGCCATCGCGCGAAACATTTGAGTTTCGCACGATGGCTTTTTTTATATGTACAAGTGATCAAAATGAAGAGTTATTGAAATCAAGACACCTACTAATCAATGATGAGTAGAGTCATTAGCGTGAACAGGCACATGTTCATTAGTTGTAGCAGACGAAGTATTAGTGCCATTATTTGCAGCACCCGTTTCTTCAGCTGTTTCCTCTGCATTTTGCGAAGCCTCTTTAGCTTGCTTATACTTCTTCCAATATAGCCAACGGGCATGTCTTATGGAGTCTTGTATGCGCAAACTATCTTCGTGCGACAACACATTAGCCATTGTGTCAACCTCTGTCTTTACAGGTTCTGGCAAAGTATCAGCTGCTACCACGGGGGTAGCATCCTTTTGTTCCATCTGCCAATGACTAACCATGGGCATCCATACATTATAGGTCGCAACAACAACAACCACAATGGCCGCAATGAGCCACGCCCACCAATACCGCTTTGTCCAACGTTTTGTAGCCAACCACATTTTGTTTTTACGTGGGTGTCTATAACGTTTACTACGATTGTGCTTTACACCTTCATTTTGCGTTACAACATGTTGTGAAGGCAAGTCGGGGTGTGACGAGGGGGCTTGAGCTTTCGCTTTTGCTTTCGTACTATCCGACTTTGCATCTTCCGTTTTAAAGGACGTGTATGAATAACCTAAGGGTAAACGTGGAGGGATGTTGGTAGTTCGGCTTTCGCTGGGTTCAAAATAAAGAGAGTGTAGCGAGTGTACTTCATCAAAGTCATTCTCCTCCTGTTCAGTCACCTTACCTTCATCATCTGCACCCTGCGCATCATTTTTTGTGGAGCTGTTATCAACACTTGCCTCATATGCTTCATCAGCTGTAACATTAGCCCTCATCTCATCAACTTCGTCAGAGTTCGTTGTGTCGTCACCAGCAGACTCAGACGCTTCGAGTTGATTAGCGCTACCCCCCTGCACATTATCGATTGATGGTGTAAGTGGCTTATTAAGTTCCCCTGTATCTTTTTTCTTTTTATTCATAACAACAATATGTTTTATGCGTCACCACAGGTTAACGCAGAGTTGGTAAACACCACACGTTAGTTACCTAATCATTATCACGATTGCCCATAAAAACCATTAAGTAGTAAACAAGCGTGGCTAAAGAGCTCAACGCTGCAACCACATAAGTGTAGGCAGCAGAGCGTAAAGCCGAAACTGCCATAGGCTGATCATAAGCCGAAGTGATGCCAGCCTGTTGCAGCCAAGCAGTTGCACGACGTGAAGCGTCAATCTCAACAGGCAAAGTGATAAAGCTGAACAAGGTGGTCAGGGCAAACAATATGATGCCTACCAGCAATATGGAGGGCATGGTTTGCACCATGATAATACCTGCCAACAATATCCATTGCACCCAATTTGAGGCAAATGACACCACGGGGACAAGTGCAGAGCGCATGGTGAGCGGTGCATAAGCTACAGCATGCTGCACCGCGTGTCCGCATTCATGAGCAGCCACGGCTGCAGCTGCTACTGACCTACCATTAAACACCTCGGGCGATAAATTGACAGTGTTGTTTGTAGGATTATAATGGTCGGTTAAGTAACCTGGTGTGCTTGTCACCGTAACATTGTAGATGCCATTGTCATGTAACATCTTTTCAGCTACTTCACGTCCTGAGAGTCCTGATGTAAGAGGTACTTTTGAAAACTTTTTGAACTTACTATTCAAATTTTGCTGCACTACGAAGCTCAGCAGTGCAATGCCAATAAAAATAATCCAATAGAACATAGTAAATATTTATATTAGGTAACCCGTTGGCGGATTTGTTGGTAAACGGGCTAACAAGTTGACAATTAACGAGTATGTTTGATAAGTAGGTATTCAAAATTAGTTGATATGAATGGGTGCAGTATTTAGTTCATATGCTATTTGTGTAAAACCTTGTTGTTTAAGACGAAAGTTATCATTCATCTATGTTATGCCTTGCGCCTTACCTTCGACAAGGCAAATTCAAGACATTCTTTCATAATTTGTGCTCCAAGCAAGCGTAAACTGGCTATGTAAGCTACTGCTGCCACCACCACTTTAATAAGTAAACTAAGGTAGATGTTGTTGGCCACATGCTGAGCAGCCAACCAAGCTAAACCCATAGCTATAGCTGCTAAAGCTATAAACGGAATCACATCGCGCAGGGCATCTAAGAGTTTGAGTCCTATCATGCGGTGCACAAACCAATGCCACACAAACACCCATAGCGTATTTGTCGTAATGTAGGCCAACACCATAACCTCTACGCCCCATCGGTACAACATAACAAGTTGCAACATTTGTGCCAAGCAAAGTGCTATGGTGTTCCACATAAACAAGTTGCTTTTACCTTGACTGACAATAAAATTGGAATAGAGTGAGGCGAAGGGAATGAAAGCTCCCCCCACACACAGCAACTGCATAAGGCGTGCACTCACCAACCATTTATCGGTTATGGCGATGGTTATGAACTCTGGCGCAATCAATGCCAAGCCAAACAATGCAGGACATGACAAAAAGGCTGTTAAGCGTAACATTTTTCGAAACACTTGCTGCATACGCTCTGGCTCATTATATGATAGACGTGCAAACAAAGGTTGTGTTACGCTCCATATCATTCCAGTAAGCGTTGTATACCCCATACCTGTCCATTTATTGGCCTGATTGTAGTATCCCACGGTCTTTTCGCCATACAAACGACCAAAGAAGAGGCTGAACAAGTTGTTATTGATGTGCGTAAAGATGTTGGTTGCTAACAACCGCGAACTATAACCTATCATGCCCCGTAAGGGGTGAAGGTCAATGTGCCACGTGGGATGCCAACCTGCAAACCACCAACTGCCTATGGTTAACATGGAGCAAAAGGTGAGGTTCTGCACAGCTATGCCCCAATAGGCAAAACCATTCCATGCTAAGTAAATGCCTACTAACCCCGAAACTATGAGGGCTACCGACGACAATATGGCTGTTTCGCGCACCTTCATGTTACGAAATAGCCACGCGCGGGGCGAAGTGTTGAGTGCCGAAATAACAAAGCTCAAAAACGACAGGCGCGCTAAAGGCACCAACACGGGCTGACGATAAAATTGGGCTATGAGGGGTGCACAAGCAAACAACACGATGTAAATGCTCACGCTACAAATTACATTGAACCAAAAAACTGCGTTATAGTCAGCATCTGTCACCTCCTTTTTGCGGTTTAGGCCTGATATAAAGCCACTCTCTTGCAACGTTGAAGCTATGAGTGTAAAAATGGTTAGCATGCCCACCATGCCATAATCAGCAGGTGAGAGCAAACGAGCCAAAAATATGCCAAACACTAAGTTCAACAATTGTTGCGCCCCGCTGTTAATGCTTCCCCAAAGCAGTCCGTCAGCTGTTTTTTCTTTTAATGATTTAGCCGTCATGAAGGCAATAGTTCGTTAGCAAAATAGAAGTGACAATACCACCAACAAGGCAAACGTTAGCATATTGCGCGAGGTAAAACCTAATATGCGATTCAATTCGCGACCTTGATGAATCGTTACCATCTTATGCCATGTCAAGTAATGTGGTAAAAGATAGAAAAGTGGCAATATGGCTGTCCACAAGTGCCCGTAGTAGGCCAACATAGCTACACACACATAACCTGCCACTCCTTGCAACAAGTAAAACAAGGCACCAAACCTCTCGCCCAAAGCCACTATGAGTGTTCGCTTGCCACTCACAGCGTCTTGCTCGCGGTCGCGGTAGTTGTTGAGCACCAACAGGGTGTCTGTTACAAGGCCCGAAGCTGCGGCTAACCACCACACGGATGGACTAAGACTCTGTGCTTGTACATAATAGGTGCCACACACGGGTACAAAACCAAAGAACACCCAAACCAATAGGTCGCCACAGCCCATGTATGAAAGCAATGTAGTGTAAAGAAAAGCAAACACTACACAAGCCACACCTATGCCTATCAGCACACATCCGCCATAGGGCAGCAAGCAACATCCCACTACACAAGCCAATAGCAACATAATGGCTATGCCCCATTGCATGGCACGAGGTGATATCCACCCTTGCGCACAAGCACGTTCAGGGCCTAAACGGTCTTCGCGGTCTGTTCCTTTTTTAAAATCGAACAAGTCGTTGATAAAGTTAGCTACCACTTGCATCAAAGCTGCAAATAAGCAACACAATAGTGCAGGCAGCCACTTGCCTTGTCCCTCGCTATAAGCAAGGGCCGTTGCTGTTAGCACGGGTATGAGTGCCGCTGTTAGCGTTTTGGGTCGTGCTGCTAATATCCAATATTTTAAACTATTCAAGTTGATTTAATCTTATTAATGCGTCTTTTTTTTAGCATAAAAAATGCCCAAAGTTACATAGTTGATGTCAACATGCACATGCCACACTCATTTTATTTTTCGGGCAAAAAGTCAAGTAACATCTTTAACGATTCTGGGTCATTCCAACTCCAAAATCGGTTTTCCTTCAACACCTTAAAAGCTTGCATTTGATCTTTGCCCACGAACTTTTTAAAACTACTTTCGTTAGCAGGAATCACAAAGCCGTTAATGTAAAAGTAGTAAGTGTCAGTAAGCGGAATACCACCTTCATCATCACGCTTTTGCGTGTCGAGATTTAAAAAGGTTTCACTACCAGGCAGTTCAACCGTAAAGTTGTCCATACCCTTACCTCCTGTTGTTTCTTCGCGATAAAGTGGCATGTTTACATGCGTGCAGCAAAGCAGTCGGTTGTAGCCCTTTTGTGCCACCACTCGTGCCATAACCGAGTCAACCTTCATATATTTTGCCGTATCGCCAAACTCTACACCTACAATGTTTTTAACATAAGCCCGCATTACCTTGTTGGTTTTCTCATCCAAATAAACAAGTGAGCCATCTTTTAAAAAGATGTTGGCCTTTGCCTTTACTGAACGGCCAAAAGTTTGCAGTATCTTGGCCTCTTGAAAGGTTGGATAGAGCAAAGCCGTTTGGCTACGCTTTTCAACTTGCACTTGCTGCGCAAACCCCATTAGGGGCATTAACAGCATAGAAAAAATCAAAATTAAGTGTTTCATACATTCCCCAATTTTTTTATTACAAACTCTTTTATGAAAGCGGCTGTTTGCTCTATGCCTAACACCGACGAATTGATGCATAAATGGTAGGTGTCAGCTGCTCCCCAAGTGCCTGAACTATAAAAGTTGTAGAAGTCTGCACGTTGGCTATCCCCCTTTTCAATAATCTCTTCAGCCTTTTCGACTGTGCAGTTGCTCCACTTCATTACGTTGGCAATGCGATCTTTCATGTCGGCGGCAATAAACACATTCACACAACGCGGATAGTCGCGCAACACATAGTCGGCACACCTACCTATAAAAATGCATGAATGGTCAGCAGCAGCCTTACGAATAGCTTCACTCTGAATGCGAAACAAGTTTTCGTTCGACAACTCATTATTATAATAGGTAGTGCCACCACCTATAAACGGAATGATGTTGCCTAACGTACGCAAAAAACGATTCTTTTCGTCATTCTTTTCAAACACTTCAGCACAAAAGCCGCTTTCTTTGGCTGCAAGGGTCAATATTTCGCGGTCGTAGTACTCTATGCCAAACTCCTTGGCTAAAATATGTCCGATGGCACGTCCTCCGCTACCCAGCGAACGGCCTATGTTAATAACAAAAGGTTCCATTATATTTGCTATGAATAAGGTTAATTAAACTTGGGGGGTTGATAATTTTTTAAACTTCTTTACTTGCAGGGTCAGTAACGTAATGGCTAAAATTGAAGCTAAGCCATCAGCAACAGGCGCGGCATGCCACAAGCCCTCTAAGGGGTCGCTGTACACATGTGGCAGTATGAAGATAGCAGGCACCAAAAAGATAAGCTGACGAGTGAGCGACAAGAATATGCTCTTAGGTGCATAACCTATGCTTTGGAAAAAGGCTGTCGACACAATTTGTATGCCCACAATGGGAAACATCATAACCATACAACTCAGTGCGTGTGAAGCCATTTTTATTAGTTCTGGCGAGTCCTTAGCAAACAATGTTACAAATGGTGTTGGGAAGAATATACCTATAATAAAGCCCATCATTGTAATCATTGTACCAAAGCACAAAGCGCGTTTTAACACACCCAACACACGGTCATAACGTTTGGCACCAAAGTTGTAACCAGCAATGGGCTGCATGCCCTGATTTAAACCTATGACCACCATCACTATAAACAGAATCAAGCGGTTGCATATGCCAAATGAACCTACAGCCACATCGCCACCATAGGTGGTAAGGCTACGTGTCATCATGGCTGCTACTAAGCAAGCACACAAGTTGATAAGGAATTGTGGCAAACCCACCAACAACGATTCACGCACCAAACGTAAGTCAAGCTTTATGTTTTTACGGCTAAGGTGTATCAGGTCGCTCTTGTTGGAGAACAAGCGTAACTGCCACATGAGCATCATCAGCTGAGCCAATATGGTGGCCGTGGCAGCCCCACGTATACCCCAATTAAGCACAAAAATAAAGATGGGTGCTAACACACAGTTGAGTATAACCGTGCCAAAGGTGGCATACATGGCCTTTTGTGGGCGATTGGTTGAACGCAGCATAGCATTTAGCCCTAAGTACATGTGTGTCACCACATTGCCCACAAGTATGATTGACATAAACTCACGAGCATAGGGCAATGTCACGTCGCTGGCACCAAAAAAGCGCAGTATAGGATTAATAAAGCACAGCAATATGGCTCCCAGCACAATGCCTAATGTTAGGTTCATTATGACTACATTGCCCAATATTTTTTGAGCCGTTGTGTAGTCTTTCTGGCCCAATTTTACACTCATCAGGGTAGCTGCACCTACACCTACCATAGCACCAAAGGCTGCGGTAAGTGACATCAAGGGACCTGTCAGAGCTAAACCCATAATGGCTTCGGGACCTACACCCTGCCCTATAAATATGCCATCAATAATGTTATAAACCGACGAGGCTGCCATAGCAACAATTGCAGGTATAGCATATTGCATGAGCAGAGCACCCACAGGTTTTTCGGCCAACACATTGAATTGGTTTGTATTACTTTGTTGTTTCATGCTGATGCAAAGTTACAAATATACTTGCTTGTGCATGAAAATTTGTGTGCAAAAAATGTAGAATGGCTATTTAAAGAGTTAACAAGCAAGTGTAATATTACGCATAAAGTTTGAAAAACTCTATAAATTTAAGATTGCAGAATGCCTATTTATTCAGGTTTTTGATTTAGTATGAAGTTCTATTTTTTCTTCATATTATTTGATAACTACTACTTTAATCGTTAAATTTGCAGTGTATTATGTAATAAACAAAAAAAACAACGTTATGGCAAAATTCAAACGCATATTGCTGAAACTCAGTGGCGAAAGCTTAATGGGGGAGCAAGGCTACGGCATTGATGTAAAACGACTCAATGAGTATGCTGCACAAATAAAAGAGGCTCTTGAAATGGGCGTACAAATAAGCATCGTTATTGGTGGTGGTAACATTTTCAGAGGCTTAAGTGGTGCGGGCAAAGGCTTTGACCGTGTTAAAGGTGACCAAATGGGCATGTGTGCCACTGTTATTAACTCGTTGGCTTTGAGTTCAGCTCTGGGTGCCATTGGCGTAAAGAGTCATGTACTCACAGCCATCCGCATGGAACCAATTGGCGAATTTTATAGCAAGTGGAAGGCTATTGAAGCCATGGAACGTGGTGAGGTAGCCATTATCAGTTGCGGCACAGGTAGCCCTTACTTCACTACCGACACGGGGTCTTCATTACGTGGCATTGAAACCGAAGCTGACGTTATGCTCAAGGGTACTCGCGTTGATGGTGTTTACACGGCTGACCCCGAAAAGGATCCTACTGCTACTAAGTTTGATGAAATTACTTATGACGAGGTGCTTTCACGTGGATTGAAGGTGATGGATGTTACGGCCACTGCCATGTGCCGTGAAAACAAATTGCCTATTTACGTATTCAACATGGACGTGTATGGCAATCTTAAAAAGGTGCTGAGTGGTGAAAACATTGGCACTTATGTGCATGCATAAGTTTGTTTTTCTCTAAAAAAAGCCTCTGATTTTAGTAAAGACTACCTTCACAGCCTCTGCTAAAACCAGGGCACCGACTTACTGCTATTACCCGTTGGCGGAATTTCAGGTTAACGGGTTAACAAGTTGACAGGTTAACAAGTAAGTAT
>ERZ507057.474-NODE-474-length-11896-cov-4.77063_pt1 | contig 11896 bp, 9 predicted proteins | sample MGYA00512289_ERZ507057 | MGnify/ENA metagenome assembly ERZ507057 | reverse complement strand
ACTTACCTGTTAACCCGTTAACTTGTCAACTTGTTTACTAATTCCGCCAACGCGTATGTCATTTTGAATGTCTACCCAAAACTTAACTTGTTATTAAAACATTCCAATGAACCAGTCGACCTATCAGTATTTATATAACGACATACTCAATGCCTTACGCCATGAGCATCTACTCTCGGCTTTACATTCACTTCAAGGCATGGCTTCAACATTAAAATCGTGGAGCGTAAAAGAGGAGGCTGACACGTTGCTTGACTCTTATCAAATTTTGCTTTCGTACATGGCAAAAGGGGCTAACGACCCTGACCGCAAAAAAGTGTTTAAAGGATTTGTTAGGCGAACATATGAGTTGGCAGACATACTTAATCGTGTCGGACTGCTCACCAATAGCAATGCCATTTACACTACGAGTTTACATACATTGCAAAACATGTATAGTAACGATTTTAGATTGGCTGACATATTAACCCCTGACAAACCCACACGTGATAAGTTTGACTCCATTTGGCTATCGGGAGCTTGGACAGCAGATGACGAAGCGACCATAGCTCAATATTTGAAAGATGAGGCAAATGACGAAATTGAGAAATGTTTGTTATTAAGCGCCATTACACTTGCTTCACTACAGTTCTTCGATATTGCCAAATACCGCGTACTACTTGATTACGCTATGTCGTCAAACATTAAAATACGGGCAAGAGCTTTGACAGGCATTATTTTTAACCATGTGTTACAGCAAGAACGCATACAACTCTATCCCGAAATAAAAGCAAGACTCACACTCCTTTCAGACTTACCTGTGTTTGTAAAAGACATTGAATTGCTTCAAATGCAACTCTTTTTGAGCCTTGAAACCAAAAGAATAGAACATGATTTACAAAACGAAATCATGCCACAGGTAATAAAACGTATTGAAAATTTACGTTTAGATCGTTCGCTGGGACTTAACGAGCTTCAAGAGAAGCTCTCTGAAAATGACTTAAACCCAGAATGGAATAAAGGAGAAGAGGCTGCAAAATTAGACGCTTATATGCAAAAGTTTGCTGAACTACAGCAACGAGGTGCAGACATGTATATGGGGTCATTTAAAGTGATGAAACAAAGGTTTCCCTTTTTCAACACTGTTAGCAACTGGTTTTGGCCTTTTACCATGAATCATCCTGAAGTGCCACAATCATCACGCAATAACAAGTTGATAAAGGCACTAATTAACAGGGTGGGTTTGTGCGACTCCGACAAATATTCATTTTGCTTTGTTGCCGCGCAAGTACCTTCTGTTAACAAATTGACTCAATCGCAGAATGACATGCTGTCGCATATGAATGATATGCAGCAAGAGCTGGAAATGGATACAGAACAGGCTTTTAAAAACGAGCTGCGCTCTTATGTGCAAGATTTTTATCGATTTAGCCTTCTTTATTCGCGTCACGATCAATTTGCAAACCCATTTCAACATAACTTATTGATTGTGGACTATGCTCCTTTCGACAAGATTCTTGATGATACTGACTTTTTACTTAGAATGGCTGATTTTGCCTTTAACGATAAGTCTTACACTTTGGCAGCAAACATCTACAATCGTCTGCCAGAAGACGCTTTGAGTGCGAAAGCACAGCAAAAGAATGGCTATTGTTATGAAGCAGTTCACGACTTCTCGCATGCCATTAGTCATTACGAACGTGCTCATCTACTCAATCCGCAATCAGCATGGACATTGCGAAGACTCGCTATTTGCCATCGTGCTAACGAACACTACGATGAAGCGCTTTGTTACTATAACAAAATAGCTGAAATAGAACAAGAGAATGCACAGATAGCCTTGCGACAAGCAGAATGCTTGATACATCTTAAACGCTATGACGAGGCTTTTAAATTTTTGTTTAAAGCAAACTACCTATCACCTACCATGCATGCATCAGAACGCGCTTTGGCATGGTGCTCGCTATTGACAAAAAAATATGAACAAGCTGAGAAATTCTATCTTAAAGTTTTAGCCGATGCACCAACAACTACAGACTACCTAAACGCAGGTCACTCTGCTTGGTTGTTGGGTAACATCAGTTGTGCCATTGAGCGCTATCGTAAAGCTTTGCCTGCCGAAAAGCCTGAAACATTTCTTACTGATGATAGAGAATTGCTCATTAACGCTGGCTTCACCCCCGATGACCTGGCTATGATGACTGATGCTGTTCTCTCTCACCTATAAGTAGGTGTTCTAATTTATTTTATGTTTACCGATTGACATTATTTTCACATTGAAAACACATTCTCGGGCGCAGATGTTTCTTCATTCTCAATCACATAGCCCGCTATACCCCCTTCGGTTCCCCCGTTATTGGGGGGGAGTACAGAAACAGTCGAGTGAAGAAAACATCTGCATACTGATAATGCACTTTCAATGTAAAAGTAAATTTGAACACCTACTTAATATATATATTGATCATTATGTTGAAAACTTTTATAACAGCACTTGCATTTTATGCTATAAGTCTACCAACATTAGCACAAGCCCAACAGCACATGGTGGAATATTTTGTTCAACAATTGGAGGGCAAGCAGGCTACAGCTTCCAACAATACATTTAAAATCAAACAATTGGACACAAAACGCCACATGGTTTGGGAGGCTTGGAAAATGGCAAACCAACGTACAAAGACTCTTCCTCAACTCCCCTTCATTAGTCCGCTGGGTAGCGTGTCTGCTTCATGGCAGTTGCCAGCTAACTTAGAGCCACATGCTACCCTACCCTATCACTATGGTTATAAAGGAGAAAAGCCCAATGCTGGCTATCCCTTCTTTTTATATCTTCATGGTTCGGGACCTAAAAATCAAGAATGGGCTACAGGACTTGCATTGGCTCAGCGCTTTAATGATGCGCCCTCTGTCTACTTTATACCACAGATTCCCAACGAGGGGGAATGGTACCGATGGTGGCAACACAGCAAACAATATGCTTGGGAAAACTTGCTGAGGACTACATTGCTCTCAGATAGCATAAATCCGAACCGACTTTATGTTTTTGGTATATCAGAAGGAGGATATGGTTCTCAACGCCTTGCCTCTTACTACGCTGACTATTGGGCTGCAGCAGGTCCTATGGCTGGTGGCGAACCTTTAAAGAATGCGCCTGCTGAAAACCTATGTAACATAGGCTTCACATTCTACACAGGGGCTGATGATGCAGGTTTTTACCGTAACACGCTCACAAACTACACACGTGAAGCACTCGATAGCCTTCAAAAACTTTATCCCACAGCATTTCGACATAAAGTTGTACTTGTACCTAATCGTCAGCACTTTATTGACTATTCAGTTACGACACCAGAGTTATTACAGTTTACACGTAACCCACACCCTACCCACTTTATTTGGGAAGATTTTGAAATGGATGGACAACACCGCAAAGGCTTTTATAACCTATGCGTGCTACAACGTCTTGACAAAAAGGCAAGAACACGCTACGATGTTAACATCAATAATAACATAGTCAACATTCAAGTCAGAAACGTTGATTACACCACTACCCAACGTGATTCGATTTTCGGCATAGAAATGAAGTTTAATCGCAACTACTCCACAGCAAGTGGCGGACAACTCAGAGTATACCTTGACGAAAAATTAGTTGACTTGTCTCAACCCATCACCATTATTATTAATGACAAGCAAGTTTGTCACGCAAAGGCGCAATTAAGCTTGAAGCACCTTGAAGAGTCGCTCTGCACGTTCTACGATCGCGAACGCATGTTCCCCGTAGCCTTTGATGTTAAGTACTAAAATATCATGACCATTGAAATGGAGGGCATTACCATTGATGCCACAATAAAACAGGTAAAGACTTTACGGCTCTACGTAACCCGTTCAGGAGAAGCAAAACTCACCATACCCTCTACCATGTCTTCACAAGAAGTTTATGAATTCGTACACAAAAACATAGAGTGGTTAAAAAAAAATATTGCACGTAGCATTGAGCATTTGCAAGAGGAAAAAGAGATGCTAATTCACAATATGACTGAAGGAGAAGCTTTTCATTACCTCGGACAAAAGTTAAAACTACACTATGAACAATATGATGGCCCTATAAAGGTTGAAATAAGTGACGGCCAACTTATAGTAAGTTCTAATCGTCCACTTGCCCCCGAACAGGCAAAGATAATTATATGCAATTGGTATGCCGACAACCTTAAACGTATAATTAAGGACTACCTTGAGTATTGGCTTCCCATTATGTTTGAGCGTCCTTTAACTAAAGTTGTATTAAAGAATTGGAAATCAAGATGGGCAACTATGCAGCCTGCTAAACGTATTGCTTCTTTCAACATTCGACTCATTTTCTATCCACTACAAGCCATTGAAACCATTGTTGTACATGAATTATGCCATCTGAAGGAACCCTCGCACAATGCTTACTTTCACCACCTTATGGCATACTATCTACCTAACTACAAAGAAGGAGAAGCTTTGTTAAAGAGAAAATAAAGGGTAAAATGCAACATATTTAAAGAATTGACAACAAAAACAAAAGTCTTTTGGCTTTTGCTTTTGTCTATTGATTGCTTTATACTACCTTTGCACATCATTAACAAGTTCATTCAACGTGAAATTTGCTACAACATCAAATAGGGAAAAACCTTTTACTAAAATTCAGAACATCATTACAATGAAGAAAACAATCTTTTTGCTCCTTTTATCAGCATTAGCCATCACCTCATGCAAAACGCCTGAAGATATTGAATACTTTCAGAATACACGGCCTGATAGTATTATAGCAACACAAGCAATAAAGACTTTAAAGCTTGTACCCGGTGATAAAATTGGAGTTACCGTAACAAGTGCTAACACACCCGAATTAGCTGCACGTTATAATCTGACTTTAGGTAACAATAGTTCAAGCACCACTAATGCCGACAACATGCGCTACACTATTGATGAGAATGGCAATGTTGATATTCCTGGCATAGGTAGAACTGCCGTTAGTGGACTCACACGTGCTGAAGCTGCGGCACGCATTCAATCCATGTTCCGCAACGGAATCATTAACGATGCTGTTGTTACAGTTGCTGCCTATAATCGTTACATAACCGTTTTGGGTGAAGTGGCAAGTCCAGGACAGCAAGAGATTACACGCGACAACATAACAATTCTTGAAGCCATAGGCCGAGCTGGCGACCTTACCATCACGGGGCAACGCAAACAAGTAAAAGTTATCAGACAAGAAGGTAATGAAAGTCGTACCTATTATATAGATCTTACTACCGACGACATATTCAAATCACCCGTCTATAACCTACAACAAAACGATGTAGTGTATGTTGCGCCCAACGATAAACGTAAGCGTGATTCAAAAGCCACAGGTAATATCTTTAACACGCCATCAATTTGGATTTCATTAGCTTCACTTGCTACAACTATTGCAACACTCGTTATTACGCAGGTGAAATAATATCTTATACATAACGATTCGAGTAGGAGATAACCCCCATAATGGGTGTTTATCTCCTACTTTCGTATGCACGGCCACATACCACCATACGTAAACATAAGCAAAAAGATTGGTTTTAGATATAACACCTAAAAAAATAAGATTATAAGTTCTTGTATACCAAAAGAAAATTGTAATTTTGCAACGCTGTTACGAGATAACGGCATAATTCAAACCTATTAAAACAATTAGAACAAATGGCAACAAGAATCCGTTTGCAACGTCATGGCCGTAAGAGCTATGCATTCTACAGCATTGTAATTGCTGACGTAAGAGCACCACGTGATGGTAAGTTTACTGAAAAGATTGGTACTTACAACCCTAACACCAATCCTGCTACAGTAGATTTGAATTTTGAACGCGCCCTTTATTGGGTAGAGAATGGTGCACAACCTACTGACACCGTTCGCAACATCCTTTCAAATGAAGGCGTTATGCTTATGAAGCACCTTAATGGTGGTGTTCGTAAGGGTGCTTTCGACGAAGCTGCTGCTCAAGCTAAGTTCGAAGCTTGGAAGCAAGCTAAGGATGCTAAGGCTACTGCTGCTGCCGACAAGAAGGCTGCCGACAAGAAGGCTGCTGCTGAAGCACGTCTTGAAGCAGAAAAGAAGGTAAACGAAAAGATCGCTGAAAAAGTAGCTGAGAAGAAGGCTGCTGAAGCTGCTGCTAAGGCTGAAGCTGAAGCCGCTGCTGAAGCTCCCGCTGAAGAAGCTACTGAAGAGAATGCTGAAGCATAATCTTTTCAAACACATCTTTGCTTTATTAAATAAGAGAAGAGTTTTTAACTCTTCTCTTATTTTTTTACCCACCCAGAATACTTTGTGGTCGTCTTAAATTATAACGATTTATCAAGAAGGGAGGTCATAGAAATTTTTTCTAATTAAGATGCCTTTCATACTTAAAGCACATAATATACTCATGTGCCATTTGCTCAAGTGCCATTGAGTACTATGCTCATGTGCCATTGAGTACTATACTCAAGTGCCATTGAGTACTATGCTCATGTGCCATTGAGTACTATACTCATGTGCCATTGAGTACAATACTCATGTGCCATTGAGTACAAGTCAATATTTCCGAAAAACACTTTACGCTATTAAACAGAAAAATAGGTATTCAAAACCATTTTTTGTAAAAATAATTTTGAACACCTACTTAATTATAGCGTAAATTAAATGCTTAATTCATCAAGCACTTTTATCAACTTTTTATCCATAATTTTACGTTTCCCAACAGCATCAACAAAGGGAACATAAACCACTTCGTTATTACGAACTCCTACCATTACGTTACGTTGGCCTTGTACCAAAGCTTCAATAGCACCAACACCTACTTGTGATGCCAATATTCTGTCACGAGCAGATGGACTACCACCACGCTGTAAGTGGCCAAGTATAGACACACGTACATCAAAATTAGGATATTCCTTGTTTACACGCTCTGCATAATACATAGCGCCACACTTAGGACTTTCGCTTACAATTACGATGCAACTTTTTTTACTTTTTCTGATACCACGCTCCATAAACTCTATGAGCTGATCACTACCTGTTGTGTCCTCAGGAATAATAGCAGCTTCAGCTCCTGCAGCAATAGCACTATTCTGAGCTAAAAAGCCTGCATCTCGCCCCATTACTTCCACAAAGAAGATGCGCTCATGCGAGGTCGCAGTATCACGAATTTTATCAACACAATCGGTAATAGTATTCAATGTTGTGTCATAACCTATAGTGCTATCAGTGCCGTATAAATCATTATCGATTGTACCTGGCAAGCCTATACAAGGAAAATCGTATTCTTCAGCCAACTTCATAGCTCCTGTTAGAGAGCCATTACCACCTATCACAACAAGGGCATCAATTGATTCCTTACGAAGCGTTTCATAGGCTTTTTTTCGACCTGCTGCTGTTTCAAACTCTTTTGAACGTGCAGTACGAAGTATTGTACCACCTGTTTGTATGATATTGCTTACATCCTCTGTTGTAAAGGGCTTTACTTCGTCATGAATCAAACCATCATAACCACGGTAGATGCCTTTTATTTTGAAACCATTGCAAATACCACTACGCGTCACAGCACGTATGGCTGCATTCATTCCTGGTGCATCACCACCTGAGGTAAGTACACCCACACATCTTATTTTTCCCATATTTATAGAGTTGTTTTTTTGTTTATTTTTTACATCTTGTTTTTCCACTTATGGAGTTGTTGTCACTACAAGTGGCACAAACAAGAGAGATACATGTACTTCCTTTCCTAAGGTATTTTTATGTAGCTCAAGTAATATTAAATTAGCCACATACCCATATAACACCTTGTATAATCATGACAAGGAGCAAAAAGCCTACCACAAATCCTGCCATAACCTTTGGAGCGATGTGCTTAAAATACCAAGAAAAGCTTATACTTTCCATACGCATCAATAGCACACCAGCTATGCTACCTGTTAGCAACAAGGTGCCACCCATTGTTGTGGTGTATGATAGCATTGGCCAAATATATCCATCAGTAGTTATTAGATGAGCAAAAGTGCCAGAATCAATCTGATGGAATAGCTCTACGCTCCCGAGCAATGTAGGAACTGTACCAAATAACGAGGAAAGGAATGTAGTGCATACACCTATTATGTAAATAGACTCCACTTGATTCGTAACCCATTCATAGGCATATTTCATCATACCAGTTTCAGCTACAGCACCATACATAAGGGTCAAACCAACAAAGTAAAGCAAATTCTGCAAATTAGCATATTGTAATGCCATGGGCAGACGACGCAACACCATCTTGTCACTCCCTAACAATTGGCGGTTACATAGTTCGTTAACCATCCATAGTAATGCCAACACACACAGAGCACCCACAAAGGGTGGCAGTAGAGTTATGCGATGGAAACTGGGTATAAACCACAAGCCACCTACACCCACAAAGAACATAAGTAAACGTTGTGAACGTGACAATTGTGTATCATCTCCGCGATAAGGCAAACGATTGAGAGCAAACTCCACACGTGATGGAAGGTTACGCATGAGCAATAGCAACATGGTGACTAAAGCTGCACATATGGGCAACACCATGGTAAGAAAATAAATGGAAGGAGTTACTAAGCCATCATTCCAAAGTTTCAAACTGGTTATATCTCCGATAACAGTTATTGCCCCTCCACAATTGGCCGACAATATTACCACCGTACCATAAATACGTCGTTGTTTGTCGCTTTGTAACAAAGGGTGAATAATGGATAGCATTAGCACAACTGCGGCTAAATTATCTAAGTTTGCGGATACTACAAAAGTAAAGAATGAAAGCATCCACAATAATTTACGCGGACGACGTGTTTTAAGCCACTCGGCTAAAAAGTCAAAGCATCCATTATTGTGCAACACCTCAACGATGCATGTTGTTGCAAGTAGGAAAAGTACAATATTAGCACATTGCACTATATATTTAAAAAATATCTGAGAGGAAATAAACTCCTTTACTTGAATTGCCGTATGTGTAAAAGAGTGGGTATATGCTTCAAAATCTTTGGCATGAACAGCATATATAAAATCTGTTCCGTTAGCTATATATATCAACCAACATGTAACGCCAACAAACATGGCAACAGCAGCCTTGTTAATGTGATTTACAGACTCTGTCGCAATTAACAAAAGGCCGACAAGCATTATTGCTAAAAGTACTACAGCCATGGCGTCAATTACTATAAAAATAATGTTGATGATGTTTGGTTTGAGCGGTAAACGGGGCTCGAACCCGCGACCCTGAGCTTGGGAAGCTCATGCTCTACCAACTGAGCTACTACCGCGTTTTTCGAATGCAAATGTAGCATTTTCTTTTGTAACAACAAATTTAATATTGCTTTTTTCTTGCCTTAAGGTAGGATTTCGCTTTGTAAAAATGTTTATTCTACCTTATTTTTCTTATTCATAAACGTCCTCTACCTTAGACATTATCCTTTTTTAGAAAAGAAAAAAGTGTAACAACATTATTGCTGTTACACTCCTTTATTAATTAATCAACGGTTACCTTAAATTAAGTATTGTGATGAAATACTTTCGTTCTCCATCACTCTACGAATGGTTTCAGCCAACATTCCACTTACTGTTAGTTCCTTTACCTTGTCACATGTTCCACGATAAGGAATGCTATCGGTAAATACCATCTCCTTTAATGAAGATGCAGCAACTCGTTCATCAGCAGGACCAGACATGATACAGTGACTTGCAATGGCACGAACACTATTAGCACCACGTGACATAATTAAGTCAGCAGCCTTGGTGATAGTACCTGCTGTGTCAACAATATCGTCAACCAATACTACATCCATACCCTCAACGTCACCAATAATTTGCATATCAGCAACCTCGTTGGCCTTTTTACGACTCTTGTTGCAGAGTACCATGGGGCAATCAAGATACTTAGCATATGACGCAGCACGCTTTGAGCCACCAACGTCAGGTGATGCTATGCACAAGTTCTTTAAGTTCAAACTTTTAATGTAGGGCAACATTACAGTTGAAGCATAAAGGTGATCAACAGGAACGTCAAAGAATCCTTGCTCTTGATCAGCATGAAGATCCATTGTCATCAATCGGTCAATACCTGCAACGCTCAGCAAATCAGCTACCAATTTGGCACCAATGCTTACACGTGGTTTACTCTTGCGGTCTTGACGAGCCCAACCGAAATAAGGTACTACAGCACATATGCTGCGTGCTGAGGCACGCTTGGCAGCGTCAACCATCAAGAGCAACTCCATCAAGTTGTCTGAGTTAGGGAACGTGCTCTGCACTAAGAATACGTCACGACCACGGATGCTTTCTTCGTAGCATACTTCAAATTCGCCGTCAGCAAACTTTGTTACCGTGAGGTTTCCCAGCGGACAGCCAAGTTCCTCACAAATCTTTTCAGCCAAATAACGAGAAGCAGTTCCCGAAAAGACCATAAAAGAGTTGTTGTTCATTTTTTTGTGTATGTAAAGTTATTAAAGTGTCCTTTTCTTCAACTTTATGAGATGAATGTTTTTAGTCAGCAGCTTTTCTTAGTTTACGAAAGTGCTGAATAACACCCTTGAAGTCTTGCGTTGAATGAATACTAAAGCGGTTCCATATATCACCTAATATAACAGCTCCACCAAAACCTAAGCTTTTGACTTGCGCTATATTGTCTAAATTTACGCCACCGAAAGCCATCACCTTACGATCAATTATCTTCCTGCTTGCCATGCTACGTAACACCGAAGGCTGAAATTCAGCACTATATGCGCCATTCCCTTGCACATTAAATATGGGAGAAAGGAATACGTAGTCACATGCTTTTTTGTGAGCCATGATTTCTTGTTCTGTATGACAGGTACAAGAAATATGTCCTTTATACTTGAGGGGGAGCTCAGGATTGCGGTAGTTTAAATGAATTCCCTTTAGGTTATATTCATTCTTCAGATAAAAATGATCATGCACCACAATTTGCTTACGATAACTCTCATTTATTAGCGTTAGTAAGCGTTCTGAATAAACAGGCTCCGTTTCGGGCTTGCGCAGGTGCAGTATTTCGAGCCCCTCATCGAATAGGGCATTGATTATCTGATGTTCCTCCACAAAGAAATACGGAGTGGTCATTAATATCAGTTTCATGATGTTGTTACCATTTTGCTTGCAAAGGTACACTTTTTAACTTACACGTGCAAGACATGTAGTTTTTTTATTACATTTTCGTGAAGTCACCACGCTTAAACTATTGACTATCTCTTAAGTAGGTGTTCAAAATATTTTTACATTGAAAGCACCTTATCGGGACGCAGATGTTTTCTTTATTCGACATTTCTGCTCCCCTGATAACGGGGAGAACAAAGGGGCTGAGTGGGCTATATGTTTGAAAATGAAGAAAAACATCTGCGCCCGAGAATGTGCTTTCAATATAAAAAAATAGTATCTATGGATAAAATAAATTGGAACAACTACTTAATACAAATGATGTGTGTGTTTACACTACATAGAAACGTACGTCCACACAAATTCTTTTGTTGTAAAAGTAGGTAGAAGTTCAATATGATTTTTGTAGGTATCGGCATAAGTTGGAACGGCGAACAACCGAACAGCGAACAACCGAACAGTTTAAAAAAAATGTATGCACACATCACCACCCTTCTCTCTCTATATATATATAATTAATTAATAATCAATAAGTTATGTAAGGTAAAAGAGAAGAAGGAAGAAAGTGAACCCTACTTTTTATTTTAACTGTTCGCTGTTCGCTGTTCGGAAAATCAAAAAAATAGATTTTTAAACAACCATCTAAATCGTTGAAATACAATGACTTACGATATTTTTAGCAAGACGGCCCCAGCTATGCCAAAGCCTGACAGGTAGGGTGTTCAAAATCGCTTCAAAATCCTACACATTTTTTGCCTATAGTATT
>ERZ507057.468-NODE-468-length-11937-cov-5.76494_pt1 | contig 11937 bp, 10 predicted proteins | sample MGYA00512289_ERZ507057 | MGnify/ENA metagenome assembly ERZ507057 | reverse complement strand
ATATCAAACCTCCGTATATATCGCTATATGGCGACACATCGGAACCACCTCCAGCCAAGCCAAGACGAAGGGGCGCTTTACTACGAATAATATTTTTAGTCATTCATAAATAATTTATATTCATTAATTATAAATTTATTCATACTTTCCATATACTCCATATTTCTTTTCTTTATAGAAATTATAGTATCAGAAAAATCCCATATAGTTTCTAGGTATCCAATCCACATTTTGGGTATATCTGATGCAAAAAGGGGAGCATTAGATTTATCATATATGCCAATCATACTATGAGGATGAACAAGGGTAACCTTATCATAAGAAATAGCTTCAAATGTTTTAATTTTTAATCCTGTACCTTCATAAACTGGATTGATAGCAACATCAGCTTTATTGTAAAAAGAAGCAAGATTATTAACATATCCACATAAAACAACATTTGAACTATTTAATTCATCCTTTAATACGTTACAGATTGCTCCACCAATATATAATTTGGCATCATTCCATCTTTCAACAATTAAGGGAAAAATATATTTCAAAAACCATTTTATTCCTAAAACATTATGTTTGTTTTTTCCAGACAAAAACACAATACCATGATTGCCAACAACTTTTTGTGAATGATAATTGTATTTACTATATATGGTATAGATTTTACTTTTAGGTGATAGCATTTTAAAAAACAAATGCTCTTCATCTTGAACTGCAAAAATATAAGGAGATCTCTGTAGAGATTTTGCAGATTGGTTTGCATCAATTGTTGCATCAGTATCTCTCACTTCGCTCCCTATTACTAAATCCTTATACGTATAATTATCATGCGTAAAAAGAGCTTTCTTTGGTATATGTATATTTTCAAACAATTTTGTTAAATAAAAGTAATTCACAATACATACATCAAAATGTTCACTTTTATCCAAACAATTCACATAATCTCCTAATCCTATCGGATAATACGAATCACATTTTTGTCTCACATTCAAGAAATTAAAAATTCTTTTTTTGATTGAAAAAAATACTTTTTCAAAAAGAGGAACATTATACTGATGATAACGCATTCCCCAATAAGATTGAGTTGCATTTAAACTTTCCATACTTGCTTGGAAATAACGCTTTTGCATTCTTTTTTCATAAATATACAAAAAATGAACTTCATTACCTAGACTATGCAATATTTCTGCTTGAGAAAAAATACCCCAACGATTTCCTTCATTAGTTGGATGAGTTGGAGTTTTTGATATAATTAAAATCTTCATAAAATATAGTTTTATCTTACTTTTAATATCACACCTTTTTTGAAAGCCAACAAAGCACAATATACAATTTGTAACTTGCTAATTCCCAGCCTATTAGTTTGTAACAACCATTTAAATATATGAAAAGGTTTTTGATAAATATCATCCGCCAGTGTATTTCTTATTTTTTTCGCATAATATTGTGGCATGGATAACTTTATACAATGAAAAAAAAATTCATCATTTTTATTATGCGGCTTATCAAGTACTTTTGCTATAAGTTCTTGATACCATGTGCGTTCCTGTAATATCGCTTCTATTTTTATTTCATTATTACCTGTATTTGAAATTGTATTTGAATTTACTCTATATCTAAAACAAACTTTCTGTGTATTAGCGACACCTCCTTTTAATGCAGCTCTAACAGCACTAATATCATCACTGCCCCATGCTAAAGGAAGTTTATAAAAACCACCATCCTGCCGCAATACCTTAGTATCAAAACAGAAATCACCGATAAACTGATTTAAACGTCCATTCCATCTATTCCAAATCAGCGAATATACGGACTCCCATTCTTGACGGGGAGCTTGTAATTCAAACATATTCGAAAACTCATCTATTAACTCTGTCCATGCATGATAAACGCCTAAGTTTGGATATTTCTCAAATAGTTTCACATATTCTTCCAAACAATTAGGCATTAGCATATCATCGTCTCCCATACATATAACATAATCACCCTGTGCATAAGAAAGACAAATATTCCAGTTATCAACAACATTTACTGCTCCACAATTATTTTCATTGCGATAATATCTTATCCTAGAATCATGTATTTTATCAATAACAGATTTCAAATCTTCAGGAGAAGCATCATCTACAACAATCACCTCAAAATCATTATATGTTTGAGAAAGACAACTGTAGATTGCTTCATGTAAATATTTACGTTTGTAAGCGGGTATTAAAATTGAAAACTTCATATTTTCATCTATTTTTTATATTTAAACTTATATTTTTTGCTAATAGGTAATAAATAAAACTATATATACCTATATAAGCTGAACTATAACCAAAATGCCATAACATCGGAGATGTGCATATAACGAAAATTACAAATAATTTCAAATATAAATCAACATATTTCCATTTAGAAAAAACTTTAAATATAAAAAGGAATATTATACTAACATACAATAAACCATAAGTATAATACATTCCAACAACTCCAATATCTGCTCTTATGGCCATCTTAGAAATTTCAATATGACTAATTTCTCTAGCATATAAAGAACCACGACCAGGATCTCCATTTCCAAATATCATTAAAAAAGGATTCCAATCATTTAACTCGTATCCATATATACGATAAGCACTATATCTCGCAACAGCACTCATGTCATTTTTATCTACTGTTTTTGTTACAAAATCTCCAAAAAGAGTATCAAAATTTTGAAACATAAAAAATACAAGAATTAAAATACCAATAAGAGATCCTAACTGGATTTTCTTTGAAATAAATAAACCTATAATGAGACATACCATCGTAACTACAATTGTTTGTCGAGTAGCAGTAAAATATACGCCAGCCAACCCTAGAACAATGGCAATCAAATAGATTATATTTTTTTTATTCAAATATTGCTGAAAAAAATAAAATAAAAATACCAAACCAAATTGATATCCTAAAGGCATATAACGATAAATACCATTTCTATCATTTCCTACATCTAAATCATATAATAATGCTACAGAATTCGAAAATAAAAAAGCAGGTGCCGTAAATTGCTGAACTATTTCTATTATACACCATAACAAACCTAAAACAAGAATAACAGATTTTATCTTCTCATAAGAAACTCTCCATATTACCATTATCAAAAACAAAGAATATCCCAAATGCATACTTGAGATATTAAAAGTATTCATTAATTCTTGATTATGAAAAAGTAATGCAACAAAAGCACTTATAAAAGGAAGACACATTAAATAGGTAATTTCTTTTACAAACCTCACATCATTATTCCTTAGATATTTGTTTTTTACAACAACATAAACAAACATAATGACAGAAATCAACTTTGCGTAAGCCAAATATGCATTATAATCTAACAATACATAAGAAAACCATCTAATGTCTATCATTAAGACAATTAATAAGATGATTATTTTTACATTCTCAATCATTTTTTCTTATAAAAATATTAAAACTATCCAATGCAAACAGTATATTTCCATAGAATATTTACCAACAGTTCTTGTAAACCTATTTTTACGAAGTAAATATCCACCAATGAAATTCATCGTTATAATTCCACAAACAGAATAACATATCCATAGTAAGTAAAAACCATAATATAGATGATTAGATCTCATACCCACAAAAGACGGATAGAATAAAGATAATACATATATTACAATACAGAGTACCAATATGGGGGGGGGTAAAAGCATTCCGTCTAGCTAAAATATACCCAAGACTCATAAAGAAAAGTCCTGTCATTATATTTGCAATATAATATGGATAATTAAAGCCAATTACATGCAACAAACAAGCAACTGCAAGAGAAACTATTGCAACTACTACTGCTGGAACATTTTTCCTCAATATATAATTAAACATGACTCTACAGCCAAACAAAGTCAACAAAAACCAAAGAGGTAAATTTCCTGTTACAGAACCTGTTAATAGCAGACTTTTATAAGGAATAAATTCTGATATTACCAATTCACCTTTCATGTAAATTAGAAAACAGTAACACAAATGACCAACCAACGAATACAAAACAAACGGCTTTAAAAGACGTTTAGTACTTCTAATAAGTACATCGTTAGTACTTCCTGTTTTGAAGAACATACCTGCCTTAAAGAAAAACCATGGCATAAAGAAAAAGAGGAAATGCTCCATAACTATATATATAGTTGTATGTTCCCAATGATAATGCTGGCACACATGGGTAAACACCATGTATAATATCATAATACCAGCTATAGAATCTATAGATTCGTTTCTCTTCATTTTATCTTAATTAATATTTTAATCAATTTTCTAGGAACTCTATACGAATATGTCCAATAATTCAGATATGTCTTAATTTGTTCATTTCGTAATGTGTTATGAAGAACTTTATGTATGGCAAACAAATATCCTTTTTTCTTATATAATTTTACAAACTCAGCATTTAGAGGATGACGTTCAAATGGATGGATTAGCGAAGGCTTATATAGCAATCGCTCTTTATACTCCCTCTCTACATTAATCAATTCATTTGTTTCTTCAGAAACTTTTTTGTAAAATTCCAATCCTCTTGATGTATTAGTCGTCACAGAAGAAACATTATGTGTAGGAAAATTGAATGGTACTATTCGACCTAATCCAATAAAATCCCCAATGGTTATATCCGAAACTCTTTCAGGACGAGAATAGTTACATGAATAGCAATTTTCACGCATAGAAATACCAAGAAGGAATCCCTTGATGTAGTATTGTTGAGTCTCACCTATACGTAGGATTTTTTCACAATAGGTATTTCTTGGAAACAACTTTCGTCTGTCTTTATTCCATAAAGTAAGACGAAAATTATTCCCATCGTTACCTCTAAAGCGTATATCAGCAACGTCTTTTAGATTATATTTCTTTATAAGATATTCAACCTCTTCTTTTAAATATTTTGTTGGACATACACCATGACATATTAAATCTACTGTAATAAGATTATTATAATCCTTGCGCAAGTAGGTCTTTAAACCAGCAACTTGACATGGTGTACCAATGAATAAAACCAATCTACCAGAACGAAGAAAGGTTCTAACATCTTTATAAGTATCATTACCAACCAAACTTTGTACATAACGAGATCCCTTGAAACACTCCAATTCATCGATTCTTTCCGTATAAGTCATAATTGGTGTCAATTCTGAATCATACCTAGAACCAAAAACGACCCCACCATGCTTTATCACATATTCCGACATACAAGTACCTATACCACCCGAAGCACAAATCTTTCTTTTTTCTTTATCCTCAATCCAAGATGCATAACATTTTATTGGATAAGAAAATTTCAGTTCTATATTATTCGGGCAAGAAGATTTACACAAACCACAATTAATACAGTTAGTTTCATCAACCACCGGATGTACGCAGCCCAGTTCATCTTCTTGCATGCTTATGCACCCATGACTGCAAGAATTAACACAAGCAAAACAACCTGTACATTTATCTTTTGCACATATATCCATAATTTATTTTTTAAGCTGTTTAAAATCAATTATTTTACAAAAATGCAATATTGCAATATACGGAATTCCCCAAACCATAGTCTTCACTATACAAACTAAGATATAAGCTACTCTTACGTTTATTGCACCGAACATATCAATACTTATTGGAACTAAAGATGCGATAACGTAAACACATATAGCAATAACTGTTGGAACCAAAAAGCACTTCATCATCTTCATTCTACTAAGATTTAATAGTTTTTTATAGAATGAGATATAGTATAAAACTATTATGATACACACATATACAAAGTAAGCTAATATAGCAGAACCAACATTAAAGTATTTACAAAGTACGATATTTAAAACCATAGACAACAAACACCCAGCTGCGGTAACCTTTACCAAAAGTTTTGTCTTACCATAAGCCAGCACAAGCGCATTTCCGGGAGTAGTATGCATCTGGAACAAAACGGTAATACACCATATAATCAACCAAGTAGAAAGTGTGGAATATTCCGAACCAACATAAGCAGACAATACTTCTTTGGCACTAAGAATAAAAGGGAAACACATAAAAGCTACTACTGCCGTAGTATAAACAGTCCATTTATATGCAAACTGATGCATTGCTTTTTCGTCCTTTCTCGCAACCATTTCTGATGTTTTAGGTAGAAAAATTCCAGAAAATGTTCCACCTATCATTATTATCAGCTGAGGTACAACTTCAATGATTCTATATTCAGCCACAGCATTGGCACCATTTTGTGCAAACATACTCAATAATATAGGCCTAGACTGAGTAGCTGTCACCTGAAATAATGATAATGCAAATATCGACAAACTAAATGTGATTACCACTTTAAAATCATTCCAATACCATGCAGGTTTGTAGTTATCTATCAAACCATCCTTCTTACATTTTATTGCATACGGAACAAATGCAACAGCAACTAATGCCGTCAAAAAAAAGAAATAAGTTGTTAAATCAATCTTTACAAAAATTACGCAAGCAACAAGAAGCGCTTTCAGTAAGGCCTGTATACATTGTACCTGCATGGTGAATCCCATCTGCTTATCTGCAATCAAAAGTTGATTAAAAACAGTCGTCACCCAACTAATAACACAGAATAAAGCTATGATAAGCAAACATGTTTTTATCTGCAAGAATTGCGGATGAGTTACAGAAAATAAGCTTTCTCCAAAGAAAGCCACTCCTAACAATAACAAAATATTGATTACAGCAATAATCATATAAAATGTAATGTTAGAACGAGCAACCCTAAATATTTTACCCACATCCCCTTCTGCCTTCCATTGTGAATAGAACTTGACAGCACCAGTATTCATTCCTAAGTCCAAAAGATGCATATAGCCATTACAAGCTGTAGCTATTGATAAAAGACCATATTCCGCCTTACCATAATAGCCAAGCAATAAAGGGACTGTAATAAAACCTAAAATAGCATTTAATATGCGTGATAATGTGCTCCAGAAAAGCGAAGATACATAATAGTTATCCTTCATATGATTTACTATTTTTCAATTGCGTTTACAAGATAATCCAAGGATTTTTTTCTATCCTCTTCTAATTGTTTGTTTGAAAATGTAAAGTCTATTTTATGACTCCATTTTATTTTTTCTTCAGAAAAGATTCTATCCATCAATTGATAATGAGTCAAGACATCATATAATCGGGAATTCTGAGAAGCTTTATCTGAGTCACGGAATCTCATAAACTCTACAAAATCTTTATTTAAATTTATAGATAATGCTGTAGCATGGAAAGAATCCGTACAAACGAAAGAAGAGGCATGTATAAGCTTTACAAACTCCAATGGCCCAGCACCATTGTATATTGTTGCTCCTTCTATTGAAAAACCTGCATTTTCAGCAGCAGGAACAACAACAACATCCTTAATTCCTGTTGCTTCCATGACTTTAGTTAATTGTTCCTTGTACCATGAATTTTTACCTATCAAATAGCAAAATATAAACTTTTTAGGCAATTTAATTTCTATAGATGCATGATTTGAAATATTAGTCCATTCAGTTTCATCAAGAAGGAATGTGGGGTCTAAAACCTGAACAACATCTTTCCGCCCTAGCAACTTAGAGACAACACCAACTGCAGTTTGTTCTCTCAAACCTATATGAGAGAATTTTGAAAGCAATTCCTTGACTACAGGCTTATGTTCCTGGGGAAAATCTTCCAAACCTATACTTGAAGCGTAAGCAATTCTCTTGGATTCACCCGCAAAATCAAGAAAATAAAAAGGATTAAAGTTATATGCTGTATTCCAAATCTGATCACTTCCAGTCACAAATGCATCTGTTCTTTCTATCAACTTGCTTAAATCTCCTCGAGAATGTATTTCACAAATATTGTAATTATCAGAAACAAAATCTGCAAGCTTTTTTTGCTTTACGGATTGTTTTGTTGGTCTGATAAACTTTTTTATTATATTCATATCAATCCCAAACTTACACAAGATGCATTTTACATTATCTTTAAAACGAAATCTATCAGGAAATTTTAGCAAAAAGCTTACATTATATCCTAATAATTCTAATTTTCGATGTAGGGCAAACGATTGGAGGGATGTCCCATAATTACCACCACCTATCCAAGTTACTAACACTATATTTTTCATATTTTATACACTTTTATTATCAGACGCTTGAAATACAAAAATATTTTTCTAATGTATTTAACGTCTTTATCATTTTTACAAAGATATCTTCCAGCACTTGTTGCTCAGAAAGTTCATCCAACTTAAAATACTCATATAGTTTTGCTAAGTCTTTTCGCTTGTTGCTTTTTCTATGAGCAACAGAATTAGAACGAAGAGACTGAACTTTTCTGAGAAAATCTACCATATCTGGACATTCCATTCCTTTCGAGAATATAAAAGCCTGAAATTTATCTATTCCTGCTTTTAGCTCTAACGACGAAGTGACTTTTCTCTCTTTTAAAAAAGACTCAACTTCAGTATTTGAATCATCAATTTCAGACTGAAGGCACTTCTGATTTAAAGAATCAACTACCAATTTTGTAATAGAAAGAATCTGCTCATCAAAATCTGAATGATTATTCTCTGTTGTCAAACAATGCAATGTTTTATACCGATGTTCGTCTTCGTCAATCAAAGGAAGAAATAACGGCCAACCAAATTGCTTTTCCCATTTCTTATTGAACTGCTTAAAACGATACTTGAATTGTAAGTCTGGGAACATCGGATCACAAAAGTTTCCTTCCATCCAACGTGTATAAGCAGTTTTACTAAATCCCATATCTCTCTCAGGGGATACATTATATCCTTTCCAATAGAGTTGTTCTGAATAATCCAAATTACCCAAATACACCAATGGTACTATAACATAATTACGATGGTCATTATCTATATATAGTGACCAAGACCCCTCACATCCTACAGCTCCATCACTAACTGTATATTTGTTTGGATTAGAATAGTATTTGTCAAGTACCTCTTTCTTGAAAAATATCGGCGTCATCTCTAGAGGATTATCACCATTGGCTACAAAATAATTTGAGAGAGTTTCTTTCTTACATGAATGTGACATAGGTTCCCCTTCATCATCATAATCATAGATAAACTCTGCGTACTGCCTATCATCTTGATCAAAAGAATCTCGATTATAATCTTTTTCCCGATAACGCAATACACATTTGCCCATTATCCAACCACCAGACTTATTTCCATCAGCATGACAATTTACCAAAGAGGAATAACTATAGATATAATCATCATCTTTCACTATTTGATTCATTACAGGAGTTAAGCCTAACTCTTGGAAGGATTGCTGAGAAAATCGCATCTCATCAAAGAATAACAACAGGTTCATCCTGCGCAAAGCTAAGTATTTCCGTAAAATAGTTAGTTTGATTCTTATAGTTTCTCCTTTTATCTCTGCAACTTTCTCCCAATCTCCATTTTCATTATCAACAACAAAACAATGTTCTGTTGGAGATACATACCGATCATGCATATTCAGCAAAACCCTAAAGTCTTGTGAAAGTTCTACATAGTTGTCTATATCATAATTTGCGGAACGGTATAATACAAATGGTTCCAGGACATCAATACCATCATGACAAAAAGACCATTTCCCATCACTCCAGATTTCACTGACACCATTACTACCTTTTCTTAAATCCCATTCATACCGAGACAACGCTTCTGATAATTTTTCATCAGAAACGAGAGCACTATGTAAACATTCAGCACTCACCGTAATCCATCCATTTTCAATAAACTTTTTGTTCATTGAAGCAAGAAAGTCAGTAAAAAGTATTCTTTCAGATTCCTTCATAACTTTAAATCATTATCGTCGTATTCTTTTCAGTTGAACCCTAAATGAGTCTGGGAATTGGAAAGACCTTGCTCTAGGAGCTACATTGCCATCCTCGTACCATTTTGTGTGTATCTTATCATCTGCATCAGGGACAAGAGGAATCCTATTTCTTTCGTTTTGTATTCCCCAAACTGGAGTTTTTTTTCCTTCCATAAAACAAAGTCCAGACTCATATCCTACAGGGCTATCTACACAGCCATACATATAATTAAATAAGAGTTCCTGACCTATTTGTTGTGTACTCAAACAAGGATACACTATTTTATCTACAACGAATTTTCTTGCAACTATATTTTGTTGTATATCTATCCATTGTTCTTCTGTTAGTGGCTTATTGAATGAGTACCAAGATAACTTTCGTCGGCTAACAATACTAAAACCAGACAGTTTCAAGGATTTTATCCTCTTATTGATACTTTTTGTACCTCCAAACATTCTTACAGCAAGTCTAACAGCTTCACTTGAAAATGTTTTTGTTACAGCTATTGCTTTTACTATATCAACAATATCATCCTTACACCATAAATCATCACCTTGTTGGTAATGATTATAAATTGCTTCAGAATCCTCTTTTGTATAAGAGAAAGAATAAAGATACCCCTTTAACATACCCTCCTTACCAACATGATAGGCATAGCCTTTCTGTCTGCCTGGGCGCTGGAATGGCTGTAGTCCTATCACGTTAATTTTGTTGGAGAACACTCCATAAGGAAACTTTGGATCATTGCTTGTCTCAACAGACAATATCGCATAGATATATCCAATATACTCTTTGTCTTCGGTCTTTGGATTGTAGGTATCTGTGTCTTTGTCATAATCACACATGGCAAAAAACATAGAGATGCCAATATCGGAAGTAACATCCAGCACATCTGTTTTCAATCCATAATGCTGTGCCAATCCTATATAATCAACCTTATAACCATATTTTTGAAAACGCCGAGTAACATCAAACTGCTCTAAGAACAAACGAAATTCTGCAATACGAACATGTTCTACAAAAATCTCATCCTCAGTAAGTTTTTCCCGATAAAGTGATGGCAGACATTTACCATAAAATTTTCCTTGACCACGATATAGAACTCCATAATCTAATGATGTGGGAAGCAATATGAAGCCTTTCTTACCAGCCAATTTGATTTGTTCGAATAGTCCTTCCTTAGGTTTATACTCTGGAGAAAGTTTATAAAAGTAAGCACGTGACTCTTCAAACCACTTTAAGTCATCTTTTAATTCTTTGCATGAATTATAATGTCTTTCGGGTGGAACAACACAAATAGGATGCATTATCATATCTTTTTCTCCTAAGGCAATCATAACGCTTACAAATAAATTTTATAGACTTGATTCACACAACAATTGATACAACTTGAATTTACTTGTATAAATCTACGTTGATATCGAACGGACTATCGAAATCTTTCAGCATCGCATGCTTCGTATCTTTCTCTGAGAGATTAGCATGTTCGGTTGGAATCTTCCAATCAATACCGAGGGTATCATCGAGAATGCTGATGCCACCATCTGCCTCTGGATGATAGAAGTTATCACACTTGTACTGGAAGACTGCTGTTTCTGAGAGGACAGCGAAACCATGGGCAAAGCCCTTTGGAATGAAGAACTGAACATGGTTATCTTCTGTCAGCTCTACTGCCACATGCTTGCCATAGGTTGGTGAATCCTTGCGAATATCTACTGCAACATCGAGTACTCTACCCTTTACGCAGCGTACCAGCTTGCTTTGTGTATATGGTGGGCGCTGGAAGTGCAGGCCTCGCATCACACCATAGCTGCTCATTGACTCGTTGTCTTGGCAGAAGTGAACACTGTGACCTAAAATAGGGGTTACCTTCTCTTCAAACTCTCGCTCGCTGAAGCTTTCGAAGAAGTAGCCGCGAGCATCACGGAAGAGGCGTGGCTCAATAATGAGAACGCCTTCTATTTCTGTTTTTACTATATTCATATTATTTTATTTTCCAAACTCCTTAATTCTCTGTTCTTCTTTCAAAGAGCAAACCAGCAGTTGTCCATTCTTCTCGGCTACGATATAGCCATCCAAGCCTTGAACTACCACCTTGCTTTCATCGGCTGCATG
>ERZ507057.467-NODE-467-length-11976-cov-7.56145_pt1 | contig 11976 bp, 9 predicted proteins | sample MGYA00512289_ERZ507057 | MGnify/ENA metagenome assembly ERZ507057 | reverse complement strand
ACAAGTAAGTATGCTATACACCTCTTATTATGTTAAAGTCAGAATGGTAAGAAGCAGAATAATATGACAAACTTACCTGTTACCTCGTTAACTTGTTAACCAAGAATTTCGCCAACGCGTATATGTTATGATTGAATATTTGGGTGCAAATTTACGAAATATCGTTGTTATGCTAAAATGTGGCTCTTTGGGATTTTGGAGTGATAACTTAACAATTTAATAAAAGATCTCCTTAGAACTCATCTATATTTTCTATTTTATGGGCGTTTTTATATACTAATCTTTAAATTTGCGACAACTATAAAACTCAAGAAGAATGTATAGCTGACTCTGTCTATGACCATTCCAGTTTAGGATGTGATGGTATGTGGTAATGATCCTTATAACTATATTTGTTGTTAAAAGACTTTATGAAACGGAATACGAGCACAGCAGAAAGCAAGAAGTCCTTGGTGAAGACAGGGACTTGCACTCAGTTCAACTTCAAAGAAATATGCTTGCCTCTTTCAACAGTATGCTCGTTTCTTCCTTAGAGCCTCTTGCTCAGACGTTCACCGACCGTCAGTAGGAAATCGTAAACGAGTCAGGCTATACAGACTTGACTTGAAACTGCAACCAAATCATCAACTGCGCCATGCTTCTTTCTCTTGGCTATATCAGTGAGGCTACAACCTATGCAGAATCGTGTGGCGGTGGCGGTTCACCTGGCTTTGGTTGGGGACGAAACAAGAATGAAGACGATGATCATTGGTGGCGCAGGTGCATTGCCGTGTCGGCTGCGATGATGCGACCTGCGAAGTATCGGATACGGCGTAGCAGATGATATAAACAAGTGACTCTTCAGATAAAATGTCATTACAATTTTATTTGAAGAATCACTTGTGAAGAACGACCGCAACGACAGCAAAAACGACCGAAAATAGCCGAGAACGACCGAAAGAACGACTTAAAACGACCGAAAATAGCCGAGAACGACCAAAGGACGACTTAAAACGACCTAAAATAGCCGAACAAATTTATATTCCAAGTTCAGACTCACCCTTTTCGGTTATATTCCATTTTTTTCCTTTATCGGTTTTGCAAATCAAATTTTCTTTAGCCATGGTGCCCAAAAGGCGACCAATCTTTCTCAATTTCTCGTCACGTGTTAGACTGGAAGGGAATACATGCTGGAGACCTTCATAAACGTCTCTACGTTTAAAACCTATACTGCCTGCATTATGCGCCAACTGAAGTAATAGTTTTTGAATACTAGTTTCCACAAGACCAGTTTCTTTTGTATAGTGCCCTATTTGCTTAGTCAGTTTTGCTACTTCTAATGATATAGTGTAATGAGGCGCACGACCTTCTATCAAGCCTTTGTCATAAAGATGCTTGGCTGCTTCTTTTGTAATAGGATGATGCTTCTGTACGGCATCCAGCCAAAGACATTCTTTCAATGATAAGGATTGGTTGCTCTTTAGCAAATTGGTATACTTCTCATCAATCATCTTACCATAGATGGTAACACCAACTGTACGATGCTCATTGTCAATATCGTAATCAGGCATGGGGAAGAAACGATTGCGTTGTTCTGTGTAAATCTTCTTGATGCCACGTCCTACGGTATCAATCATGTTGAAGTTGACCATGCCTCGGCATAAGCATTCGTTGCGATAGTGAAACTGAGGGCCTTTATGCTCCAAAGCATTCTCTATGGTGCCGGGAATAAAGCTACCGCCATTGCCATAGTATAAGGTGCTTGGACCTTCTACGAAAACAATGCGCTGTTGCAAGGTGTAATCTTGGTGGGCGATGGCATTATGTAGAGCCTCACGTATGGTATATTCATCATACTGCTTCATCGTATCTGGAAAAAGGGTTCCGCCTGGCAGTTCACGCATGGTTTTGTTGCGTATCTTGCCCAACACCTTATCTACAGTCAAGATGAAAGGAATGGAGAAGTGTTCATAATCTTGCACAATACCTTCTTCATCTTCCCAAGTCCAAGTGATTTGTGCAACGGCAGGATGAATCTTTTGGATAGAAAACGGCTTGCCTAATAACAGTATTGCAGCACGAGTGATTTGACCGTCTCGCATCATCATGCTATTAGCTAAGAACTCTTCTGTTGTCCATGAATCAATTTCTTCGGCAGGAATACTTGAAGAGTGTACTTTCTTGAACATGACTTTAGCTGTAGCCACAGCCAACTCATCCAAATCATTGATAGTCGCATTGGGTATGAGTTGGGCTGTCCAATCTGGTATTGGTGGTTGTTGGCGGATGGCATCTTGTTTGGCTTGGTTCAATGGTTTTAGACTTTCACCATCACGACCATAAGCCACACCTTTCCAATGCATCACGATATTTCGTGGTGATGCTGGAACTTGGAACAACAAAACACGTTTCCCCTCAACCTCAATAGATACAATATCCCTAAAAATAAGGTTGTCTGTAGTGTGTTGAGACATGTCTTGCTTTAGGCGGTTCAAGGCAACCTCACTATCTTTAAAACAGGTACCAATAATCTGGTGCTTCTTGTCCCAAACGCCAAAGACTATCCACGCAAACTCATGATCTCGTAAGTTTGCTTCATTGCTAAGGGCTGAGAAGTATTTGCCCAACTCGTCAATATCAAAGTTGGTCTCAGCTTTCTTAAACTCTACGACCTCATTTTCAGAGTGGTCCCAGAGTTCTTGGAATATATCTATATATTTTTCCATTGCTACTTGCTTCTTAATCATATTCTACGTTGGCAATTATTGTGTCTTTTTGTCTATGTTTCCTACTATCATTCCACTCAATATTAATCCTAAAATTATCATTTGGATTGGAAATTACCAAGGAAATGGGTGATTGTATAGCCTTTCCTGTAGAGACAATTTCAAAATGCTTGTTGAATATGAGGTATATATCATCAGAGCTAATCTCAATGTTCTTAGCATATTCTTTTCCCACATTTTGAAGGATTAAGGTGAATTGGCTCTGTTGCTTTCCTTCAGAATTCATTGTATATTTACAACGAGCAACTGCTTCAAATGTAGCTTTTCTTTTAGCAAAAGTAACTATTCAGTGGTAGTAAGTATGGTCCGATTCGGTCTTTTTTCTTTGTAGGGTTTTCTTGAAAATTATCTAAAATAGAGCCATATTCTCTTGCATATTCAGACATTTTTCGTACCTTTATACCTATGAAAGAGCAAGTTACGGATATATCAGAAGTACTGCAAAATATGGCAGAAGAATTTCGATTGATGCGAGAGATCATCAATCGGCAATATGCTGAGATTGCAAAATTGAACCGTAACATAGAATCCTTGAATCAGCAACTTCGTAAGAAAAACGAAGAAAACACCGAATTGAAAGATAGCTTGTCCAAATATGAGAATCTCGATAAGAACTCTAGTAACAGTAGCACCCCTCCAAGTAAGGAACGCATGAGTGACGAGATTATCAGAAGAACGAAAACTCTTCGCAAGTCAACTGGAAAGAAACCTGGTAGGCAGGTCATAAAGGATGTAAACTTTCTTGTATTGACACTCCAGATGAATTTGTTGATGACATTCCAATTTACTGCACTAATTGTAGCGTATCTTTGGTTGATGCCGAGCATATACTCGATTATGTGACCCAAGTGGTTTCCATTCCTGAGCTAAAACCTGTCGTTAAAGAAATACGCCATTACGTTATGGTATGCAAGAATTGCGAAGAACGTATTCGCACAACTCCAAGACGTCGGTCAAATGATGTGGTATATGATGCAAGTGTAAAGTCGCTTGGTCGGTTGACAAAAATAAAAGAGGAAGATAACTAACCGATTGAATATCAGTGTGTTAAACTTCCTCTTTCGTGCGCCTGATAGGACTCGAACCTACACGTCTCGCGACACCAGATCCTAAGTCTGGCGCGTCTACCAATTTCGCCACAAGCGCAGTGGTTGATTTGTTCTTTGTTGAAATTGTAAATGATAACTATTTGCATTACAAATTCAGTGCAAAGGTAATGCTTTTAGGTTACATGGCAAAATATTTTGTGGCTTTCTTTATGTTTTGTTGAAAGAACACCCCTTAGATAAATGCGAAAGCTAAGTTGTTACGTGAAAAATAAGATGAAGTTAAAGCAAAATTTTGCTATGAAATGTGAGCGTTTATGGCCCTTTGGTGTTGAAAATGTTGTGTTTACGTTAAGTATTATGGCGACTGAAAGGGGAAAAACGCATTTTTTTTATACTCAACATTAAAAAAATAAAGAAATGTTTGTGCCTTCGCGTTACATGCCCTATATTTGCAAAGTATTATGAACGCTCACAATGCCTTTGTTTAGGGCACTTTAGCCTTTTGGACACATTCATGGCAGAGCGCATAGTGCATTTTTAAATGACAAATATTTTTAATTATACTACACAATATGAACAAGACAGACCTCCTAAATGCCATTGCAGCTGAAGGCTTGAGCAAGGCAGACTCAAAAAAAGCGCTCGACGCTGTATTAAACGCTATTTCAGGTGCTTTGAAGGAAGGTGATAAGGTTGCCATTCTTGGTTTTGGTACTTTCTCGCTCAATGAACGTCCAGCTCGTGAGGGCATCAATCCTTCAACTAAGCAGAAAATTCAAATTGCTGCAAAAAAGGTGATTAAGTTTAAGGCTGGTGCTGAACTTGCTGCCAGTGTTAACGCATAAGCATCAGTTTGAACTATTTATACGCTTAAAAGGCTCAGAGATTTTAGGTTGTTGCTTAAAATCTCTGAGCCTTTTTGGGGTTCACTCATTTTAGGGTAAAAAAGAACTTGGGAGAACAGAAAATTATGTAGCGAAGATATGTGAGAACTTTTAGTAGCTCAAATCTCTATTCGTCACGCCAAAAGGCAGGGGTGAGCGGGAGTAAAAGCGAAAACACTTCAAGGCGTCCTGCTAACATAAGGAAGGAGTTAATCCATAGAGTAGTGTCGTTGAGTACATTCCAGGAACCTAATGGTCCTACCAAGTGACCTATGCTCGGACCAACGTTGCTGAATGATGATATGGCAAGGCCAAAGGAGTCAAGCAATGAAAGTCCCATGGCTACCATAGCAAAAGTGGCTAACATGATAAGAATAAAGTAAACCACAAAGAACACAAACACCGTGCGAGCTGTTTGTGAAGTGATAAGGGTGTTGTTGATGCGCACGGGTAAAACCGCATGTGGGTGCAGCATCTTTTTAAATTCAGCCTTGGTGAGTCGCCACACCATGAGTACACGCACACACTTGAGTCCGCCACTAGTAGATCCCGCACATGCACCAATGATGCTAATAAATGATAGTATGAGCCAAATGGTGGGGTGCCATTTCATAAAGTCCTCATCGCTAAAGCCTGTTGTGCTTTGTAGTGAAGCAGTGTTGAAAAAAGCACTACGTAGGGCTGTAGCGAAGTCAATCCCATCGGCATACATTAATATACCCGTAATGCTAAGGGCTACTGCAATGAAAATGGCGAGGAAGCAACGTAGCTCATCATCGTGTAGCACGTCGCGCACTCGGCGTTTGATGAAGAAAAGGTAAAGAAGTGTACAGTTGATGCTGGCTAAAAACATAAATAGTGTAGCAATCCACTGTAGGCGTGTGGAGTGAAACCATGCAATGCTGTCGGTGTGTGTTGAAAAGCCTCCAGTGCCAATGGTCGAGAGTCCGTGGCAAATGGCATCAAAAAGTCCCATGCCTCCCAAAAAGTAAGCCCCCATGCAAGTGATGGTGAGCAATAAGTAAAGGCTCCAAAGCCACCGAGCAGTAGTACTAATTCGAGGGTGTAGTTTGTCTATTTTCAGTCCAGTGGCTTCGGCTGAAAATAGTTTTAGTTCTCCGCCCCCCATGTTAGGCAAAATGGCAATGGTGAAGAAAACAATACCCATACCACCTATCCAGTGTGTCATGCTTCGCCACAATAGTATAGATCGTGGCAGAGCGTCAACATCAGTAAATGCTGTGGCTCCAGTAGTGGTAAAGCCCGACATGGTTTCGAAAAAAGCAGCAGCTACGCGTGGTTGATAGTTGCCTACTAAGAAGGGTAGCATACCGATGATTGAAAAAACAATCCATGTGAGCGATACAATGAGGAAACCATCACGTCGCCCCATGCGGTTTTCAGCATGTCGACCGAAGAAACGTAACAAAGTGCCAATGGTTAAAGCAATGAGTGCGGGTAGTGCAAAGGTGAGGTGATGTGTTTCGTGAAACCAATAGCCCATGCCAAAGCAAACGCCTAACATGAGAGCCTCAAGTTGCAACAAGGTGCCGAGCACTTTATATATTAAAGGTAAATTGAGCATTGTCAGTAACTTTTAAAACGAGTACAAAGTTAGCTAATATTTTTGTAAGTGATGTGAAAGAGGAATGAAAGGAAGGTATATGGAACAAAAAAAGCTATCCAACGCTTTTGCATTGAATAGCTTACTATTTTTTTTGAGCCTCTTGTCGGATTCGAACCAACGACCCCGAGATTACAAATCACGTGCTCTGGCCAACTGAGCTAAAGAGGCAAACCTTTGTAGGTTGCTTGCGGAAGTATTTCTTTCCGTTTTGCGAGTGCAAAGGTAGACATTATTTTTTACATACCAAACTTTTAGGCTGTTTTTTTTGATTTTATTTTAAAAAAGTGCTTTTAAGAGTATAGCAAAGCGCTTTATAGCTGTGCAAAGGTGGGTTGACTCTCGTTGCCATAGGCATCAACTGCAGTAACAGCATAACGGCTATGGCGTAGGGCTGGAAGCACAATCGTTTGTTCAAAATGTGTGCAATCTGTGCGTATGGCTAACAATTGGTCACCATATGTGGAGTCAAGTCGATATACATTATAATGTATGGGCGTGTTATCGGAAACTGGAGTCCAGCTGAGTTGCAAATGCCATTTATTGATTTGCAATGACACGTGCGAGGGAGCTACAGGTGGAATGCTATCTTGCCATGTCATGGGAATGGGTAGAGCAGGTTGAGCGTAAAATTGAGTTTGTAGCCAAGTGTATAAGCCCTTTTCGTTGTTCAGCAAAAAGCGGGTGCGAAAGAAAGCCTGACCAGCTAATCCCTCATTGCGTGCCACGTTCATTTGACGTTGAATAACAAGTAAAGGCCAATTTTTAAGTTGTGGGTTTAAAAAGTAAATGCCTAAGCCCGGAACTATTGGGTGGTCAGATTCATTTTCGTGCCAGTCAGCCAGAAAAGGGTAGTAGTGGTCGCCATCAAAATACATCATCGGAAAGAGCATATCCATCCACCCCATGCGTAACCATCGCTGTGCATCTTGCGACACAGCGTCTCGTGCGTTCCATCCGCGTGAAGAATAGCGACTGAGGTCAGCGTATTTCCCCACGGGTGAGCAACTTAACTTTATCCATGGTTTAACAGTTTTGACTGCTTGTTGAATGGTTTGTACACAGCGGTCAATGTTAGCTGTTCGCCAAGCAGTTTTACTTAGTCCCTTGCCATAGGTGCGATAGGTCTTGTCGTCATTAAAGGGTATGCCAGCTTCGGGGTAACGAATATAGTCAAGGTGAATGCCATCGATGTTGTAATTTTCGGCAATTTCTTTGCAAATGCGTGCCAAATAAGTAGCTGTGCCAGGCACCCCAGGGTCCATCATCCACTGGTCGCCACAGCGTTGACAAAGTTCGGGATGTTGTGCGGGCAGTGCTTTTTTGCCCAATTGCTTAGCCACGGCTACTTTGCAAATAGGGAAGGCTACCACCCATGCATGGCATTCCATACCACGTTTGTGACATTCGTCAATGGCCAATTTTAGAGGGTCGTAAGTAGGTCGTTTTCCTACTTGTCCTGTAAACACACCATCCCAAGGTTCTATGGCTGAGGCATAAGCCGTGGTAGAGCGAATGCGTGTTTGGAATAAGATGGTGTTGATACCCGCCTTTTTGAGTTGGTCAAGTTGTTGGCAAAGGTCAGCTTGTTGTTGCTTCACTTGTTCGGGAGTGTGTGCAGCTTTTTGAGGCCAATCGAGTCCCATAAGGGTAGTAAGCCATGCTGCCCGCACTTCATACCTAATGTGTGCTGAGGCTGGTGAGTGTTGTGGATAGGCTTGCGCGTATAGCGTAAAACAATAAACAAGTATGAGTAAAAGCAGTTTGCGCATGAGAAAGTGTAAAAGTTGAAAAGTGAAATGGTGAACAGTAAACAAGAAAGATGGATGTGACTCGGAGTAAAGAGGTGAAGCAAGGAGAGTGCCCCCTCCAGAAAAAACCGTTATTTCACTCCTATCTTACTTGTTGATAAAGTAGGTGCACCATGCCTTGTGGAACCCCCATTCTTACAGCAGCGTCAAGGTCATTGCGTGCCGCTTTCTTTTCACCCAATCGAATGAGCATTTTTGCACGTTCAATGTAGTAGCTGCTTTCATTAGGTTGCCATTTTATGAGCGTGTCATAGTCAGCACGTGCCATAGCCGTAAGGTTGAGTTCAGCCTCCACTGCTGCGCGTGTGCTAATAGCGTCAATGTGGTGGGGGTGTGCTTCAACAATCAAGTTAAGTCGGTTGAGAGCCTCTTTAGGTCGTCCCATTTGTTGCAAGGTGAGTGCATCAAGAATTTGTGCATTCACGTTTTGTGGGTTATCTCCCATTATTGTTTGCAAGTCGGCATGAGCATCGGGGTAAAGTCGCAGTTGATAGCGAGCTGCGGCTCTAACAAAGCGAGCACGTTCGGCTATATCGGCAGTCATGCCATCAAGGTGTTGTTTCTCGAGCAATTGTTGTGCATCGTCAATAGCCTCGTTAGTGCGTCCTAATTGCAAATAAGCTTCAGCGCGAGCTAATCGTGCGTCAAAGTAGTTGGGGTAGGTCTTAATAATGTCAGTAAGTTTTTTTATGGCCTCTACATTATTGCCACGTGCCATGTCGACAAGTCCTAAGTTGTAGCGTATGATATGATTGCCAGGTGCGGTAGGACGTAGTTTCAGCGCTTCGTTAAATAATCGTTCGGCTTGTGCCAAAGAGTCCGTATGCAGCGCGTTAAAAGCACGGCGCAAGTTGTCGACATAAAGCAGGGAGTCGTCGCGCAGTCGCTCGGCTATTTTCATGTCATTTTTATAGTCTTCTATGTTTTTGGCTCTTACTCCAACTTTACCTCGTTCAAGCGGAATAATGGTTTGCGCTTGTAGCGTGAGCATGGTGGTAAGTCCACAAAATAAAAGCGTAAGTATGCAAAATCTTTTCATGCGACAAAGGTAGTAACTTCGTTGAAAAGTTGAGGATTGCTGAGTTTAAAAGTTGAGAAGTTTTAGAGTTGAGGTAAAGAAATTTACGAACATCCTTATCCTGCTCAGTCTATAAACAATAAAGAAAACAAAGCTGGCTCCATAAAATAAGGGAACCAGCTTTGTGAGTAAAAAGTGTTATGTTGTAAACTACATAAAAGAAGTTGTCAACTTATAGTTTTTTTTCGGCAACAATAGCGTCAATAACGGCCACAGCAGTAATGTTGACAATGTCGTTAACCGAACTTTCAAAGTCAGTGAAGTGAATAGGTTTGTTCAAGCCCATTTGTATAGGGCCAACCACCTCATCATCGTCAGCCAAAGCCTTTACCATTTTATACGACGAATTAGCTGATGACAGATTGGGGAAGATGAGCGTGTTAACATCCTGTCCCTTTAGTGTGTTAAAAGGATATTTCTCGTCACGCAACTCCTTGTCCATGGCAAAGTTCAATTGCATTTCGCCATCCAGCGCCAAGTCAGGTTGTTCAGCATGCAAGCGGCTCACCACATGCTGCACGGTGAGAGCGCTACCATCGTTGTCAGTGCCAAAGTTAGAGTAAGAAAGCATAGCCATTGTAGGCACACGGTTAAAGAAGCGAACCGTTGAGGCTGAAAGGCGTGCAATGTCATAAAGAGTATCCTCATCGGGGTGGCGATTCACCAAAGTGTCGGCAACAAAGAGAATACCCTTTTTAGTATTCACCAAGTGCATAGTGCCAAAGTGGTTATATCCCTCACGAATGCCAATCACCTCACGTGCCACCTTAAAGGTGTTAGAGTATTTAGTGTAAAGTCCAGTGATGAAAGCATCCGCTTCGCCCGTTTCAACCATCATCATGCCAAAGTAGTTACGCTCATACATTTTGTCTTCGGCTTCTTGTGGCGTGTATCCCTTACGCTCCATCTTTTTAGCAAATAGTTGAGCATAACGATGGCGACGTTCGTTTTGCGTGTCATTGCGCAGATTCAAGATTTCAATGCCGTCGAGGTTCAGTTTCAACTCATCAGCCAATGCATGAATATGAACATCGTTGCCTAATAGCACAGGGAAGCAAATGCCCTCCTCCTTTGCCTTAACAGCAGCCTGCAACATGGTGGGGTGTGTACCCTCGGCAAATACCACACGTTTGGGGTTAGAGCGAGCTGTGTCATAAAGGTTTTGTGTGAATTTGCTCTCTTGTCCCATCAGTTCGCGAAGGTGCTGACGATAAGCTTTCCAGTCCTTAATAGGTGTGCGTGCCACCCCACTATCCATGGCAGCTTTAGCCACCGCCATGCTCACCTCAGTGATGAGGCGAGGATCGACAGGTTTAGGTATGAAGTAGTCAGGGCCGAAGGTGAAATTGCGCACATGGTAGGCACGATTCACGATGTCGGGCACAGGGCGACGCGCTAAGTCGGCAATAGCACGAGCCGCAGCCATTTTCATTTCCTCATTAATAGCACTGGCAGCAGTGTCGAGTGCACCACGGAAAATGTAGGGGAAACCAATAACATTGTTAATTTGGTTGGGGTAGTCAGTACGTCCAGTACTCATCAGCACGTCAGGACGTGCGGCAGTAGCATCCTCATATGAAATTTCAGGCACAGGGTTAGCCAATGCAAAGATAATAGGATTTTGTGCCATAGAGCGCACCATGTCTTGCGTTAGCACATTACCCTTTGATAAGCCTACAAACACATCGGCTCCATTCACCGCCTCGGCCAGCGTGTGAACATCAGTGCGCGACGTAGCAAACTCACGCTTTTGAGCATTCAAGTTGTCGCGGTCGGCAGTGATAACGCCCTTCGAGTCGAGCATCACCACATTCTCTTTGCGTGCGCCAAAGGCACAATAAAGGCGAGTGCATGAAATAGCAGCAGCACCTGCGCCATTCACAACAATCTTAGCATCTTCAATTTTTTTGCCAGCCACCATCAATGCATTAATGAGTCCTGCAGCTGAAATAATAGCTGTGCCATGTTGGTCATCGTGCATAACCGGAATGTCGAGTTCAGCTTTTAAGCGTTGCTCAATTTCAAAACACTCAGGTGCCTTGATGTCCTCCAAGTTTATACCGCCAAAGGTTGGTGCAATGGCCTTAACAGCAGCAATAAATTTTTCAGGATCTTTTTCGTTCACCTCAATATCAAAGGCATCGACACCAGCATAAATTTTGAACAAAAGGCTCTTACCCTCCATTACAGGTTTGCCACTCATAGCACCTATGTCGCCCAATCCGAGTACAGCCGTACCATTTGAAATAACAGCTACCAAGTTACCCTTGTTCGTGTAGCGGTAAGCATCGTGCGGATTCTTTTGTATTTCAAGACAAGGTTCAGCCACACCAGGTGAATAAGCCAGTGAAAGGTCAGTTTGAGTACGATAAGGTTTCGTTGGCACAATTTCAATTTTGCCAGGCTTGCCCATTTCGTGATAATGTAGGGCTGCCTCCTTGGTTATCTTTACCATATAATATATTGTTGGGTGGTTAAGTTATTATTACTATTCGATAGCAAATTTACAATTTTAGTTTAAGCTTGTATGTGGTTTAATATATATTTTTGACGATATGGCATTTTTTTGTTGTGTTTATTCGTAATAGTTGCATATATGAACAAATCGTGTGCATTATATGAAGCACAATAAAAGGCCAAACATAACGTTAAGTATATTACAAAGTGCTGTATATATAAGGTGTGTCAATACATGTAAGTAACGCGTTGGCGGAATTAGTAAACAAGTTGACAAGTTAACGGGTTAACAGGTAAGTTTGCCAAGC
>ERZ507057.461-NODE-461-length-12100-cov-4.31756_pt1 | contig 12100 bp, 9 predicted proteins | sample MGYA00512289_ERZ507057 | MGnify/ENA metagenome assembly ERZ507057 | reverse complement strand
AACAGTGCATAAAAATTCTTATAAAAGAAAACTCTATGAATTAATCAGTGCTTCCTTAGGTGGCACCCGCAGGTTGCCACCTAAACTCGCAGACGCAAAACGCTTGTCAATCCTGCGAACCTTATGAAAAGTGAGGGCTGCTTTGCGGCCCTTACTTTTCATTTCCACCCCTTGCATTTCATTTTGAATCCTGCTATGATATTTCATATCATATGTAAAAGCAGAGATGGGAAGAAGCTGCGGATGAATTTTTAGAGAGCTGCCGATGGTGGAAAGGCGGTAAGGATGAAGCAGCGGGTCACCCCGGAGCCGGCTTATGCCCGTGGCGCACGTTATACGCAAATGAGCGATCATGTATGATTATTTAGGTGGTACCGCGGAAGCACTCTTTCGTCCTATGGGATGGAGGAGATTTTTTATTTTTAGGAGTGAAAAATATGGCAGATTTTGAAGATCTTGGCAAATATGACCCAGCTGCGATTGAGCAGAAGTGGTATAAGTTCTGGGAGGATCATGATGTATTTCATGATGAACCGGATCCTTCCAAGGAACCATACAGCATTGTGCTGCCGCCGCCAAACGTAACAGGCCAGCTGCATATGGGTCATGCCCTGGATAATACACTGCAGGATATCCTTATTCGTTATAAAAGAATGCAGGGCTACAACGTACTCTGGCTGCCGGGCAAGGACCATGCAGGCATTGCTACCCAGGTGAAGGTGGAAAAGCAGATTGCCGAAGAAGGTCTCAATAAGTATGATCTGGGCCGTGAAAAATTCTTGGAAAGAGTATGGCAGTGGAAGGAAAAATTCGGAAACCGCATTGGACTGCAGATTCGCCGTCTTGGCTCTTCCTGCGACTGGAAACGGGAACGGTTTACCATGGACGATGTATGCGCCCGGGCTGTCCGTGAAGTTTTTGTTTCTCTCTACGAAAAAGGTCTTATCTATCAGGGATTCCGCATCACCAACTGGTGCCCCCGCTGCCAGACGGCACTCTCTGATATCGAAGTAGAACATGAGGACGAAGTGGGTCATCTCTGGTATTTCAATTATCCTATCGTAGGAGAAGACGGATATATAGAAATTGCTACAACCCGTCCGGAAACGATTCCAGGCGATACGGCTGTAGCTGTGAATCCCGAAGATAAACGGTATGCCCATCTGGTAGGTAAGAAGGTAAAGCTTCCTACTACGGATCGCGAAATCCCCATTATTGCTGATGATTATGTAGATATGGACTATGGTACCGGCTGCGTGAAGATTACACCGGCCCATGACCCCAACGACTTTGAAGTAGGCCAGCGCCATGACCTGCCCACCATTGTCATCATGAACAAGGACGGCACAATGAATGAAAAGGCCGGCAGATACAGCGGCATGGACCGCTATGAAGCCAGAAAAGCCATTATTGAAGATTTCAAGAAGGCCGGTCTGCTGGTAAAAATTGAAGAAACGAAGCATGCTGTAGGTCACTGCTCCCGCTGCAAGACGGTGGTGGAACCAATGACTACGAAACAGTGGTTTGTAAAGATGAAACCTCTGGCCGGACCGGCCATGGAAGCAGTGACTTCCGGAAAGACGAAATTTGTTCCTGAACGTTTTTCCAAGACTTATATTCAGTGGCTGGAAAACATTCATGACTGGTGTATTTCCCGTCAGCTCTGGTGGGGCCACCGCATTCCAGTATGGTACTGCGATGACTGCGGCGCTGTCAGTGCATCCCGCACGGATCTGACCGAATGCCCGAAGTGCGGCAGCAAACATATCCATCAGGATCCGGACGTGCTGGATACCTGGTTCTCCTCCGCCCTGTGGCCATTCTCCACCATGGGCTGGCCTGACCAGACACCGGTTTTGAAACAGTGGTACCCCACATCCACCATGGTTACCGGCTACGATATCATTTTCTTCTGGGTGGCCCGCATGATGTTCATGTCCATGGAATTCATGCATGAAATTCCATTCAAGTATGTATTCATTCATGGCCTTGTCCGCGATTCCCAGGGCCGCAAGATGAGCAAGTCCCTTGGAAACGGCATTGATCCTCTGGAAGTCATCGATAAATACGGTGCCGATGCCCTCCGGTTCACCCTGGTTACCGGCAATACGCCCGGCAACGATATGCGTTTCTACTATGAAAAGGTAGAAGGAAATCGGAATTTCGCCAATAAGATCTGGAATGCTACCAAGTTCACCCTGATGAACCTGGACGATTATGATAAAGATTTCGTTCCGGACAAAACGCAGTTCACTCTGGCAGATAAATGGATTCTTGACCGTCTGGCAGCCACTGAAGATTATGTCAGTGCCAACCTGGACAAATACGAACTGGGTGAAGCAGCAGACTCTATTTATAACTTCGCATGGAACTATTTCTGCGACTGGTACATTGAAACAGCCAAGACCCGTCTCTATGGTGAACATAATACGGACCGCAAAGTCACCCAGTACGTGCTGGTGTATACCCTGACCCGCATGCTGGCCCTGCTTCATCCATTTATGCCGTTCATTACGGAACACCTCTGGCAGCATCTGCCCCATGAAGGCGAAATCCTGGCAAGGGCTCCCTGGCCGAAGGCTGATGAAAACCTCCGCTTCAAGGACGAAGCAGAACAGTTTGAAAGGATTATGGACTCCATCAAGGCTATCCGCAACATGCGCGCTGAGGCCAACGTAACACCCAATAAGATGTGCCACATCCAGATTGCTGTTCTTCGGGATGACCTGAAAGGCTGCATTGAAAACCATAAGGAATACTATGAAAAACTGGGCCATGTAGAAGACATCAAACTGCTTTCCGCTGATGCACCGAAACCGGAAAACGCACTGACTTCCGTAGTTACCGGTCTGGAAGTTTATCTGGAACTGAAGGGCCTCATTGATACGGCTAAAGAAAAAGAAAAGATTGCAAAGAACAAGGCGGCCCTGGAGAAAGATATTGCCCGCACCAGCGGCAAACTGGCCAATAAAGGATTCCTGGCTAAAGCACCTGAAGCAGTGGTTGAGAAGGAAAAAGAAAAACTGGCCCAGTTCGAAGAAAAGATGAAATCTCTGGAAGAACGTCTGAAGTTCCTGGATCAGCTCTGATTGCAAAAGATTCTTAAGCAGGACGGGACTTTAGCGGATGAGTAAAGTTGACAGGCACCGCCGGCGGTGACGGAACGTCAGCTGGTACAGCCTGCGGCAGAGCCGCCATCCTCTTTCCTTCACAAAGGATTCATTAAGCCTTAGAATCTTATGTGCCTGAAGGGTGAAGAACCCACGGCTCAGCCGCAATCATCAAAACCAATCGAAGACTCCCTTTTATCAGGGAGTACTTCTTATGTAAAGGAGAAATTATGAATTACGAAGAATCAGTGGCCTATCTGGAACAGGCAGCATCCTTTGGCATTAAGCCGGGGCTGGAGCGGATAGAAGCCATGCTGAAGAAACTGGGAAATCCGGAAACCGCTTACAAGGTGATTCATGTCACCGGCACCAACGGCAAAGGAAGCGTGGTGGCCATGATTACCAGCGTGCTGGAAAATGCCCAGCTCCGGGTGGGGCGTTACATTTCCCCTCATCTGCTGGACTACACCGAACGGATTTATATCTGCGGCCATGATATTTCCAGAGAAGACTTTGCCAAAGCAGCTACCGTGGTGCGGAAGGCGGCGGAAGAAATCATTGCAGACGGCGTAGAAGCACCGACGGAATTTGAACTTCTGACGGCCATGGCTTTCTGGTATTTCAAAGAACAGAAAGTGGATTACGCAGTTATGGAAGTGGGCATGGGCGGACTTTATGATTCGACCAATGTCATTCTTCCGGTGGTTTCTGTCATTACCAATGTGGCTATGGACCACATGAAGTACCTGGGCAATACCCTTCAGGAAATCGCTCACCAGAAGGCTGGCATCATCAAAGAAGGCATTCCGGTGGTTACTGCAGCCCAGCATGTGGCTTTGAAACAGCTGAAGAAGGAAGCCCATGAAAAAAAATCCCGCATCTATTTCTACGGCAGGGATTTTGAAATTGATTCCAGAAATCCCTGGAAACATGGACAGGTAGTTACGGTGAAACGGAAAGATATGCCTAAGGAACTGGAAAAGAGCCTTCTCTTTGTTCCTTTCGTAGGAGCTCATCAGGCTGTGAATGCAGCAGTAGCTACCATGGCCCTGTCTATCATCATGAAGCAGGATGACCGGGTGAATGAAAATGATCTTCGCGAAGGTCTGGCCCGGACCCGCTGGCAGGGACGCTTTGAAATCCACGATGTAAAAGGCGTCACCTATATCATGGATGGTGCTCATAATCCGGCAGGAGCCGAAGCCCTTATGGAAGCGCTGGAGGAACAGTATCCCGATAAACGCCGCCTCTTTGTATTCACATCTCTGGCTGACAAGGATACAGAAACGGTGATTCAGCTTCTTATCCGCAAGGGAGACAAGGTTTTCGCCTGCGAGGCACCTACACCCAGGACAAGGAAGCCTGAAGAAATCGGTGCCATGATCAAAGCCCAGAAGATTGATGCTGCCTTCATGGCAGAACCTTCTGTCAAGGCTGCTCTGGAAGATGCCACGAAAGAAGCAGGAGCCGGGGACATTGTCCTTATCTGCGGTTCCCTTTACATTCTGGGAGATGCCATCCGTTTCATTGAAGATAAAGAAATGGAAGCAGCCAAAGAAAAGAAATAATAGGCTTAAGAAAAACCCCGGGGGCACCCCGGGGTTTTTTAAGGTGATGGGATCGGGATTGGGCAGAAAGCAGGGATATGGACGATATGGCCGAAGGTCGGGCAGATTCATAGCCCCGGTACGCGGCGGGTATATCGTAGGGAGTCATTTCTACCTGAGCGGTCACAGATGCTGTTCAATGCAGGAATTCTATAAAAACCTTAAAGGATATAACTAATACATATGCTTCATAGTATAATGATTTTATGTTATAAAAATATTGAAGGATGCAAGAATGATATGTTATAATGGAAATGTCTTCAGATAGAAGTATTTATTTAAATAGAATTAAGTACTTCAAAGATTTGAATATACAATTTCATCTTTGTTCTTTTAAAAAGGAGTCCGGACTATGATTACTGAACATGAAATCTTCTTGACCGATCCCTCGGAAAAAGCAAAAGTAATAGAGTTTTTGAAGGGCTTTGACCTGACTTTTACAGGAAACATTGATTATACCATGGGTCTTTATGACGATGGACAGCTCATCGGCACCGGTTCCCTGGGGGGCCGTGTCATGCGGGATATTGCCATCAGCGAGAAATATCAGAAGAAGGGGCTGACCCGCCGTATTATCCGCAACCTGCAGGGTGAATCCTACCGCCGGGGTGTTACAGGAAACCAGATTTTCACAAAACCGAAGAATGTGCCTATTTTTGAGCATATGGGCTTCAAATGCGTGGCAGTAGCGGAGCCTTATGCGGCCCTTTTGGAAAAGGGCACGGATACCCTGGAAGATTACCTGGGCCGGGTTCGGGCTATTCTGGGGACCGGTGAAGGAAAGAACCGCGGTGCCATTGTAATGAACTGCAATCCCTTTACTCTTGGCCACAGGAGCCTGGTGGAATATGCCCACAACAACTGCGATGAAGTGATTATTTTTGCTGTGCAGGAAGACCGGTCCATATTCCCGTTCTCTGACCGTTTTTCCCTTATTAAACAGGGTGTTCGGGATATGAAAGGCGTAGAGGTAATCAGCGGCGGTGATTTCATTATTTCCAATGCCACTTTCCCCACCTATTTCATCAAGGGTACCGATGAACTCGCAGCGCAGACCAAACTGGACGCCACCGTTTTCGCTACCCGCATTGCACCGGCATTGAATATTACTGTGCGTTTTGTGGGAGAAGAACCGACGGATAAGACCACTATGGCCTATAACAATGCCATGCGGGAAGTATTTGCCCAGAACGGCATTGAACTGAAAGAAATCCCCAGAGAACAGAAGGGCAACCAAATTGTATCGGCCTCCTCTGTCCGCAGAGCGCTGGCTGATGACGACTGGGAAACGGTGTATCGCATGGTTCCGAAAACGACTCTTATCTATTTGAAGAGCCCCGCCGGGCAGGAAGTAATTCGCAGAATCAAAATGACCGAAGCTTTCAAGAAGATGGAAGCCGAAGAAAAGGCAAAAGAAGAAGCTGCTGCAAAAGAGGCTAAAAAGGAATAAACGAATTTTATAGAAATAAATATAGAAATGAAAAGGAGCTGCAGAGAAATGTCAATCATTTCTTCGCAGCTCCTTTTTATCGTTTCTTTTGCAGGGCTTTCCAGAGGCTGGTATTTATTGACGGTCTATCCATGACTGTATCACCGGAATGATTTATTTTGCTCGAGCAGGAAAGAAGAAGGTGAAAAGCAGATGGCAGTTAGAAACAGAAGATCGGACAAATCTGGTATTTCACCATCCCCGGCTGGCACCGCCGCCTCCAGAGGAACCGCCACGGCCGCTTCCGCCGAAGCCTCCACCGCCACGGCCGCCTCCGCGGCCCGTGAAGAGGAGGAAAAGGATGAGGCGGGTGAGACGGCCGCCCAGGAAGATCCAGTCAATGACCAGAAGGATGAGGAGCGCCAGGGGCGTCAGAAAATCCTCCATAGTAAATCCGCTGTCTTCTTTGACAGCAGGACTTGAGAGTCCGTCCAGCGAGGCGAGGCCATATTCTTTCATGACCTGTCGCACCATGTTGTCATAGGTATCCTGGACACCCCGGCTATAGTTGCCTTCCTTGAAAGCGGGAATGAGGAAGGTATCCAGCAGTCGCCCTGCTTTGGCATCATTCATGGTGCCTTCCAGGTCGTAGCCCACCTCAATCCGGGCTTTTCTATCTTTCATGGAAACCAGAAGCAGGAGACCGTTGTTTTTCTCTTTATCACCAAGGCCCCGGCTTCGAAAAAGGCCGTTGGCATAGGATTCCAGATCACCATCGGGAACGGTGGCAACCATGACTACCACTACCTGGGCATGGATCTTTTGATCCAGTGCATAGCCTATGGCATTGATATGTTTCTTTGTTTCTACGCTTAAGGTACCGGTGTAGTCTTCCGCGTAGAAAGAATCAGAAGGCGGCGGGGGATAGGTTTCTGCTGCCAGGACGGTATTTATGGAAAACCATGCAAAAACCAGGGTCAAAAGAGCGATCAACACTTTCCCTACGGATTTCATGGTATCTCTCCTTTCATCAGCAGCTCACTGTCTCACCGGCTGACCAATTGACTAAAACTGTACTTTGGGAGCTGCTTTGGCTCCTTCGTCTGCTTTGAAATAGGGGGCGTCGGTGAAACCGAAGGCACCGGCGTAAAGGCTTACCGGAAAAGAATGAATTTTAGCATTGTATTTCTGCACCTGATTGTTATAGTCTCGACGGGCTACGGAAATCCGGTTTTCCGTTCCTGCCAGTTCGTCCTGAAGTGCCAGGAAATTCTGGCTGGCTTTCAAATCAGGATAATTTTCAGCTACCATCAGCAGACGGCCCAGGGCGTTGGATAATTCGCCATTAGCGCTGATTTTATCGGTCGGCGTGGAAGCATTCAAGAGTTTGGAACGGGCATCGGCCACTGCCTTCACCGCTTCCTGTTCATGGGAAGCATAGCCTTTAACCGTGTTTACCAGATTGGGAATCAGGTCAGCCCGGCGCTGAAGCTGGGTATCTACCTGGGCCCAGGATGAATTCACCTGTTCATGCATGGAAACGAGGCCGTTGTAGGAGCTGACCAGGCCGCCGGCAATGACAAGGATTGCAGCAATGATAATAATCAGTTTCTTCATAGGAACCTCCTTAGAAATGGAGAACAAATCTATTATTTCAATCCCAGTTCTTCCTTATGGGCGGTCATGCCGTCAATGCAGGCCTGCATAACAGTACCGGCGTCAAGACCCAGCATGGCAAATCCCTTTTTGATGACGTCCCGATTGCAGCCTGCAGCGAACCGTTTATCCTTGAATTTCTTTTTCAATCCCTTCACTTCCATGCCTGTAATGCCCTCGGGCCGCATAAGGGCATAGGCCATGACTACGCCGGTGAGTTCATCGACTGTGAAAAGGCTCTTCTCGATGTCCGTGGTGGGTTCCACGTCGTTGTCGCAGATGCCCCAGCCATGGGAAATGATGGTATTGATATCTTCCTCATCTACGCCTTCCGGTTCCAGAAATTCCCGGACATGGTGACAGTGTTCATTGGGATATTTTTCATAATCCACATCATGAAGATAGCCGATAGCTTCCCAGTGGTCCTTATCGGCATGGAAATAATCCGCCATAGCGCCCATAGCTGCACTCACTGCCATGGCATGGGTGAAAAGATGGTCTTCGGTGGTATACTTCGGTAAAATTTCTTTGGCTTTCGCCAGTGTAAGCTGACTCATAATAAATTCCTCCTTCATAAATTCTACATCTAGCATAGGGGATAGCAGAAAGGTTGTCAATGAATGGTGAGGAAATCTCGAAGTTCTCCATTGACTTTTTCTTCTGTAAAAATGGTAAAATAAAAAAAACAGGCTTTTGCATTCCATCAGAAAGGAGACCATCATGACTGATTTGGAAAGACTGAGGGAAATGATTGAAAGTCATCATAAGATTGCTTTCTTTGGCGGTGCCGGCGTTTCTACAGAATCCCATATTCCCGATTTCCGCGGGGCTAATGGGATTTATCGGCAGAAGACAAATCTTCCCTGGACGCCGGAGGAAATGCTGTCTCATCATTTTTACGAGGAACATCCGGTGGAGTTTTTTACCAACTACAAGAACTTCGCAGAAGCCATGGTGGCGGCTGAGCCGAACAGGGCTCATTATGCTCTGGCCAGGCTGGAGGAAGAAGGAAAACTCCATGGTATTGTTACCCAGAATATTGACGGCCTTCACCAAAAGGCAGGCAGTCAAAATGTGATGGAGCTTCATGGGTCTATTCTGAAAAATTACTGCACCCAGTGCGGCCGCTCCTACGATGTGGACAGTTTTCTTTCCCTCTGCAGCCCGGTGCCTCACTGCCCTTACTGCGGGGGTATTGTGAAACCGGATGTGGTACTCTACGAGGAGCCTCTTGATATGGATACCATGGAAGATGCCATGGATGCCATACAGACGGCAGATATGCTCATCATTGGAGGCACCAGTCTGGTGGTCTATCCGGCCGCCGGCTTTATTGACTATTTTGCCGGTGATTCTCTTGTGATGATTAACCAGGATGAAACGGGAAGGGATAGTACCTGCGATCTGGTTTTCCATGACAGCGTGGGAAAGATACTGGGAGAAGTGGTGGGAGTATAGCACCGGCGGAGCGGCGAGAGCTGATAAAGGCAAGTACTGATACAAGTGAAAGGAGATAAATCGTTTAGAACTGTAAAGCTCCCTTTGGGGTGATAGGAAGAACAGACAGGCTGCCCTGGGGTATAAGAAGAGTACTCCTTTCCGGCAGCTGGCGTCAGCACCTATTAAACATTTTGTCCCGCTCCGGACCCTAATGCCGGGCCTGCTCATGGGGTTGACTTTTACCGCAGGCATGTTAAAATAACTTTATATATTGAGGCTATGATGAAGAAGGAGCCGGCAGGGATTCTACAAAGGGATCCGGTACTAGTGAGACACCGGAAAGGATCGGCTGGGCTTAGTTCGCTTCGGAGCTGCCGGCTGAACGGAGTAGGCCGGACGCAGGGCTGCGTTAAAGCTTTCGAGTACAAATCAGGGTGGTACCGCGGATAAAGACTTCGCCCCTTAGTGGGGCGGGGCTTTTTTTATTTCCCATCCTCTTTGCCGGTGGAAGACAGCCCGAATCAATTACAGGAGGTATATAGATGGATACTAAGTTAGATGAGCTGAAGGCAAAAGCAGAAGAAATGCTGAAGGCCTGCAGGGATGAAAACCGTAAACAGGAAACCTATGAAGCGGTGAAAGCAAAACTCACCGGTTTTCTGGGAGATGTGAAGAAGCTGAATGACAGCGACAAAAATCTGTCGGAGCTGGCTGACCAGGTACGGGCCCAGATTGTTTCTTTTATGGAAAAAGATCTGGATTCCCTGAAAAAGGATGCTCAGAATAAAATCCGTGCTGCTGTAGATGAGAAGACACTGCAGGATACAAAGGTTTTCTTCCTTGGTAAAAAAGGTAAACTCACCGCCATTTTAAGAGGCATGAAGGATGTTTCCGCAGCCCAGCGTCCGGTCATCGGCGCTCTGGCCAATCAGGTCAGAAGCGATGTGGAAGCAGCCATTGCAGATAAGATGGAAGAACTGAAACAGAAGAGACTGGAAGAAAAAATCCGGCATGAAACGGTAGATATTACCCTTCCGGCCCGCCATCATAAAATCGGTCATCTCCATCCGCTGGACAAGGCACTCCGTGAAATCATGAAGTCTTTTATCCGGATGGGCTATTCCGTAGAAGAAGGTCCGGAAATCGAACAGGACTATTATAATTTCGAATGCCTGAACCTCCCCAAGGATCATCCGGCCAGGGATATGCAGGATTCTTTCTACATTACTCCGGAAATCCTTCTTCGCACCCATACCTCGCCGGTACAGGCCAGAACCCTCCGAAAACATACACCCAATTCACCTATCCGTATGATTGCTCCGGGAAAAGTGTTCCGCTGGGATAATGATGCTACCCATTCTCCTGTATTCCATCAGGTAGAGGGACTTGTGGTGGATAAGGATATCAGTTTTGCAGATTTGAAGGGTACCTTGGAAATCTTCTTGAAGGACCTCTTCGGTTCTGATACGAAGATTCGTTTCCGGGCCAGCTACTTCCCCTTCACCGAACCATCGGCAGAAGTAGATATTTCCTTTGCTGCCAGAACCGGTGAAGAAGACGGAGATCCGGACTGGCTGGAAATCCTGGGCTGCGGCATGGTTCATCCCATGGTACTGAAACTCAATGGCTATGATCCGGAAAAGGTGAGCGGCTTTGCATTCGGCATGGGCATCGAACGTATCGCCATGCTGCTTTACGGAATTGACGACCTCCGTAATTTCTATGAAAATGATGTCAGATTCCTGAAGCAGTTCTAATGGAAGGGAGATTATATAGATGAATGTTTCTTTAAAATGGCTGGGAACCTTAGTAGATATAAAAGGAATGAATCCTGATGATATGGCGGAAACACTGACAGTGGACGGCATCCCTGTAGAGCATGTCATCCGTCCTGGAGAAGGAATCAAAGGAGTAATCACAGGAAAAATCCTTTCTGTGGAAAAACATCCTGATGCGGATCACCTTCTTATCTGCCAGCTGGATGTGGGTGAGGAAGAACCGGTGCAGATTGTTACCAGTGCTTCCAATGTAAAGGCAGGACAGATTGTTCCCTGCGCTCTCTCCGGTGCCCATGTACCTGCTGCTCATGATAATAAAGCACCCGGCGGACTTCGCCACGGTGATATTAAAATCAAGGCGGGAAAACTTCGCGGTGTGAAATCCGCCGGCATGATGTGCTCCTTAGGTGAACTGGGCATGGATGCCAATCTTTTCCCGGCTCTCAACCATGATGGTATCCTTATCCTTCCGGAAGATACACCGGTAGGCGTGGATATTCATAGCCTGTATGACCTGGACGATGTGGTGTATGAAATGGAACTCACCGCCAACAGAGCTGACTGCTTCAGCATGATCGGCATGGCTTTGGAAACCGGTGCCATTTTCAGGAAGAAAGTCACTCTGCCATCCATTTCCGTAAAAGAAGAAGGGGCGCCTATCGAAGGCCGTGCTTCCGTTCACATTTCCGAACCGGCCTACTGCAAACGCTTCTGCGGACGCCTTTTGGAAAACGTAAAAATCGGACGTTCTCCGGAATGGATAGAAGACAGACTTCGAAGCAATGGTATCCGCCCCATCAATAATGTGGTAGATGCTGCCAATTATGTGATGCTGGAAATCGGACAGCCCCTCCATACCTATGATTACGACAAGGTAGCCGGTCATTCCCTTACCTGCCGTCATGCTCATGAAGGAGAAAAAATCGTTACCCTGGACGGCCAGGAAAGACAGCTTAATCCTTCAGATCTGGTCATTGCCGACGGCGATGATAAGGCGGCCTGTGTTGCCGGCGTGATGGGTGGATTTGATTCTGAAGTCACCGCGGAAACAAAGAACGTCCTTCTGGAATCAGATCGGAA
>ERZ507057.459-NODE-459-length-12157-cov-7.49141_pt1 | contig 12157 bp, 9 predicted proteins | sample MGYA00512289_ERZ507057 | MGnify/ENA metagenome assembly ERZ507057 | reverse complement strand
TAGCCGACCTCCACTCCATCGAGAACCTCAGAGGCATCGCCAAGGTGCAGATTAACTTCAGCATCGAGATTAAGGAGACCAACAAAAAGGCGCTCAGCGGTATAGCCACATTCCTATATTATTTCGAGTAATAGGACAAAAAGAGCCTGAAAAAACTTATAATGATTAGCGGTGCACAGTAGCATTGTTTCGTGATAGCGCCCGTATATCAAAAAGAACGAACGCTCGTTTCAGCTGGTATGAGAATACCTCTCAGCTAAAACGAACGTTCGTTCTTTTTTGTATGGGCTTTTTAAAGCCCTGCCTACCACAGCAACATACTGCCTATTCAGCCTACTTGAGCTTCATTTCGAGGTTCTTGCCCTCCACAAGCTGCTTGTGTGAGATGCGGAAAGAAGAGAGCTTCTTGCCTCCGATGGTCATCTCCTTGATGTATGTCTGATCCGGCGACTTGCGGTCTGTAGTGATGGTAATGTCACCGTTAGGATAGAAGCGCGGGTCGAGATGGAGCGTCACCTTGTCGAACACCGGTGTGGTGAGCGTGTAGTAAGGCGAACCGGGGTTGTCGGGATAGAGGCCCATCATAGAGAAGATTGCCCATGACGACATTGTGCCTGTGTCCTCGTTGCCGGGAATACCGTCCGGCTTGTCCGTGTAATACTTCTTGAGAAGGTCGCTGACGGTCTTCTGAGTGCGCCATTCCTCACCCTTGAAGTAAGAGAAGAGGTAGGGATAGGCGATGTCAGGCTCGTTGGCAGGGTCGTACAGACCCTTGTCGAATACCATCTGCAGCTTGTCCACGAACTTCTTCTGACCACCCATCAGCTTGGCAAGTCCGGTTACGTCGTGGGGCACGTAGAACGTATAGTTCCATGCCGAACCTTCGTGGAAGCCGGGGCAGTTCTCGAAGTTGGCGCCAGCCTCAGGATTGAATGGAGTGAGGAACGAGCCGTCCATGTTGATGGGACGCAGCGTGCCGCTCTCCTTTGAGTAGTAGTGGCGGTAGCCGAGCGAGCGCTGACGGAACAGCTTGGCGTCGCTCTTGTGTCCGAGTTCGCCAGCAAGGATAGAGAGGGCGTTGTCAGCGAGATAATATTCCAGAGCGTGCGACACGGAATTGTCGCCAGACATGTCGGCAGCATAGAATCCGAGGGGTACGTATCCCTTGCTGACGTACGGGTCGATGTCGGGACGCATGCGGTTTTCCTTGCCCGGCAATGTGGCAGATGTGCGGAATGCCTTGTAAGCCGTCTCGATGTCGAATCCGCGCAGACCACGCATATAAGCGTCAGCAATGTAAGGAATGGCAGGGTCGCCCTCCATTGTCCATGTCTCGCGAGAGAAAAGCTCCCATTTCGGCATCCATCCCCACTCACGATACATGTCAATCATGGAGTTGATCATATCCACCTGACGGTCAGGATAGAGCAATGTCTCGAGCTGCGAGAGGTTGCGGTAAGTGTCCCAGAGAGAATATACTGTGTAGCGGTTGCCGCTGGTCTTGCCGTTCTCAGACGATTCCATCTTAGGATATTCGCCGTTTACGTCCTGAAGAATGGTGGGATGAATCTGCGAGTGATAGAGAGCCGTGTAGAACACGCGGCGCTGCTGCTCGGTGCCGCCCTCCACGGTTACCTTGTCGAGCGTGCTTGCCCACTGGTCGTGTGCCTCCTTGGCAGTAGCGTCGAAGTTGAATCCCTTCTGCTCCTTGTTGAGGTTTTCGCGGGCGTTGGCTATGGACACGAAGCTTACGCCTACCTGCACCTCCACCTGTTCGCCTTCCTCACAGTCGTAGGTCATATAGTAGCCGATGTCGTTGCCAGCCATGTCGCGTCCGTAACCGGGATAGAGCTTATACTTGCCCTGATATTCGTCCCACTGCTTCTGCGCATTGCCGAAGTCGGGCTGCTTCTTCCACATTCCGTATGCAGCCGGCTTCTTGTTTACGCGTACCACGAAGTACATCGGGAAGACAGCCTGCGGGTTGTAGCAGAACGTGCCGAGCATACGCGTGCCCTCAAACTCCGTGTCGCTGACGCGGCGCAATGAGGCTCCCACCTCGTTGGTAAGGCCGTTGCCAAGATTGAAGAGCAGGTTGCCCTTGCCCTTTGGGAAGGTGTAGCGCTCGATGGAAGAGCGTGTGGTGGCTGTCACCTCGGTGCGGATGCCGTACTTGGTGAGGATGGTGCTGTAATATCCGGGTCGTGCGGTCTCGTCCTTATATTCCGATCCATACGAACGATAGTCGACGTTCAGCTCGCCCATTGTAGGCATGGTGAGCAGCGTGCCCATCTCAGGACAGCCTACGCCGCTGAGCGTGACGTGAGCGAAACCGGTGAAATACTTGTTATTATATTCGTATACAGCCGACCACCAGCGCTTGTCCTTGTCGTCCTGGTTGAGGTCAGAGCCCATAACATTGAACGGCACGACGGACATCAGACCGTGCGGCATGATGGCACCAGGATTGCAGATGGAGAAATTGGTGGTTCCGATAAAGGGGTCGACATAGTCGACATTGTCCTTTGCCCCGGCGCCGAGTACGGACATAAAAGCGGCAGCGAGGAAGAGATGTCTTAGCTTATTCATAAGATAAATTGTGTAATAGTAGATATGCTTATTTAGTTGCAAAAATAAAAATTATAGCTGAGATATGCAAATGTCGAGTTAAAATAAATTAAAGTGATTCAACATTTAGCCTAATACTTCGTTATTGTAGATGAGGCTACAACTTAAAATGCTAACTTTGCAGCACAGTTTTGTGTTAAAGTGCTAACTCTATAGCTTAAATTGAAATAGATATAACAACAAAAAAACGAAAGATATGAAAAAAGGAAACGTATTTGCAATCGCAATGATGGCTGGCTTGCTGACATTCACAAGCTGCGCCAGCAAGAAGGATCTCGACAACTGTCGCCTTGAGAACAGAGAGTTGACCGGCAACTATCAGGACGCAAAGGAGCAGCTCGCAGCTTCCAAGGCTCGTGTGGCTTCTCTTGAGGAGCAGCTTACTCAGGCAAAGCAGGCTTACGCTTCGCTGCAGGGTTCGCTCGACAAGAGTCTGACCAACGCTAACGCCAATAACGTGAACATCTCGAAGCTCGTCGACCAGATCAACGAGTCGAACCAGTACATCCGTCACCTTGTAGAGGTGAAGTCGAAGAGCGACTCGCTGAACATGGTGCTCACCAACAACCTCACACGCTCTCTGAGCAAGGAGGAGATGAAGGAAGTGGACGTTCAGGTGCTCAAGGGTGTTGTCTACATCTCGCTTGCTGACAACATGCTCTACAAGAGCGGCTCTTACGAGATCAACGATCGCGCTGCCGAGACTCTGAGCAAGATTGCCAAGATCATCACTGACTACAAGGACTATGAAGTTCTCATTGAGGGTAACACCGACAACGTGCCAGTAAACACAAGCGCTGCCTCTATGAAGAACATCCGCAACAACTGGGACCTCTCAGCTCTGCGTGCTTCCAGCGTGGTTCAGGCTCTCCAGAACCAGTACGGTGTAGACCCGAAACGTCTCACAGCAGGTGGTCGTGGCGAGTATAACCCTGTAACAACCAACTCTACAGAGGTGGGCAAGCAGCGCAACCGCCGCACCCAGATCATCATCACTCCGAAGCTCGACCAGTTTATGGACCTTCTCGACAAGGCTCCTGAGAACGAGTAAGGCTTAAAGCTCAAAAAGCCTAACCCCCTAAACATAATGTGCCCAGCATAAGCCCCTGACGGAGCTTAAGCTGGGCACACTTTTTTCTGCAGGCTTTCTTTTGGCAGAGCCTCCTCTCAGCAGCGCCTCTTACCCTTCATTCTCGGCCTCCATATCCTTCAGCCTCTTTCTCACCTCCTCCATAATGGACGTCAGCTCCTCCACCGTATCGGCTCTTAGCATGGCTATGCGGGTCTGGCGGAAGTCTGGGATGCCCTTGAAGATGGGCGAAGCGGCGATGTGGCGGCGGGTGTGTAGAATGCCACGATACTCGTCGATGCGCTCCACATTGATGCGCAACTGCTCAAGGAGAATGTCAATCTTGTGGTCGATGGTCAGCGACGGGTCCTTGGGACGGCCCTCCAGATAGTCCGTCATCTCCTTGAATATCCAAGGACGACCGAACGTGGCTCTGCCTACCATCACTGCGTCAACACCGTAGCGGTCGAAAGCGTTCTTTGCCTGCTCCGGCGTGCAGATGTCACCATTGCCGATAATGGGAATGTGGATGCGAGGATTGTTCTTCACCTCGCCTATAAGGGTCCAGTCGGCATCGCCGGTATACATCTGGGCACGGGTGCGTCCGTGGATGGTAAGAGCCTGGATGCCACAGTCCTGCAGCGCCTCGGCGAGGTCGCAGATAACCAGTTGCTCCGAGTTCCAACCCAATCGGGTCTTCACCGTTACCGGCGTTTTCACCGCCTTTACCACCTCACGTGTTATCTCAAGCAGCAGAGGGATGTTCTGCAGCATACCGGCACCGGCTCCCTTACCTGCCACTTTCTTCACCGGACAACCGAAGTTGATGTCTATAACGTCAGGCTTGGCCTGCTCCACGATGCGAGCCGCCTCCACCATCGAGTCGACGTCGCGACCGTAAATCTGTATGCCCACAGGACGCTCCTCGTCGCTGATGGCAAGCTTGCGCAGCGTGGCGTTGACGGAGCGCACAAGAGCCTCGGCGCTCACAAACTCAGTGTAGACCATCGCCGCGCCATAACGCTTGCAAAGATGGCGAAAGCCAATGTCCGTAACGTCTTCCATAGGAGCAAGGAAGAGAGGATGCGGACCAAATTCGATGTTTCCTATTTTCATTTCTTTTTTGTATTTTTCTTAAATTTTCCTCTTACAAACCTCTCACACTCTCCGAGAATCTTCACTCTTGCCACCTTCATCACCACATAATAGAGCACGGCGGCTATCACCACTCTTGTGCCGAGGAGCGCCCAGAGACTCTCTATGTGCCTTGTCAGCATATAAGCCACCCACATCACACCCGTTGCTGCCAAAGCGAAAGGCAGGACGTCGCGGAGGAACATCAGATAGCCGTAGCCGGTAAGACGGCGGACGAAGAAGAGCCATACTGCCAGCCATGAGGTGTTGAGGAGCATGTATGCTATGACCATCATCTGTATGCCGAGCGGATAAAGAACCAGCATCAAGCCTATCTGGACCACGCCAAGAGAGAACGTACACCAGAAGAATGTGCCTGAACGGCCCTTCGAGATAATCATGTTGGAGAACAATGTAGCCAGTGGCATGGCTGCTCCCGACACACACAGAATCTGAATAAGCTCGGCGGAAGGTAGCCATTTGGCACCGAGAGCAATCTCAATGAACTCTGGCGCTACAAGTCCGAAGCCGAAAAGCAGCGGGAAAGTCACGAACGACGTGAAACGCATCATCTTGCGGAATACGTCGAGCTGACGGCCAGGCTCGTTGCCAAGGCTCACCAAGACAGGCTGCGCCACCTGCGCCACCATGCTCTGTACGAGCGAGAAACACTTGGTGTTCCATTGGTAAGCCTGATTGTAGTAGCCCGTATCGCGGGGCGAGAAATAATGTCCCAAGAGAATATTCAGCACATTATTGTTGACGCAGGTCATGATGGTGGTTGCAAGAATCTTGCATGAGAAACGCGCCATGCGCTTCACCGGCTCGAACGTCACACCGCGCAGCGAAGGACGCCACGGCGAGAAATGCCACTGAAGGAGCGTATTGATGGAGACATACACGAGGCCCTGCGTGGCAAGCGACCAGTATGCCATGCCCATAGCTGCCATACCCACACCCACAAGGCTCGACGCGATAACGGCGAAACCGCCCGCAGCAGCTTGCTGCTTGGCACGAAGATTCTTGAAGAGATAAGCCGATTGGGCTGTGCCGAACGATGCTATGATAATACTTAGGAAGGCATAGCGGCACAAGGGCACTACACGAGGCGTATGATAATAGTCGCCGATGAGCGGAGCGGCAAGAAACAATACCGCGTACAACGTGGACGCTACGATGATGTTAAACCAGAAAACGGAGTTGTAATCCTCCGGCTTGGGGTCGGGAAGATTGGCGAGCGCGGTGCGGAAACCGCTGTCCTGCAATGCCGTGGCAACCAGCGAGAAAATGCTGATCATCGCCATCATGCCATAGTCGGAAGGGGCAAGCAGACGACCGAGAATGATGCCGAATGCCAAACCTACAACCTGCTGGACGCCACTGTTCAGACCGCCCCATAGCAAGCCTCTTGCCGTCTTCTCCTTTAATGTCTCCATACGTGTGTGATTATTTCCTAAATGAAGGGCAAAATTAGCTATTTTTATTGAATTATCCTAATCATTACAGCCCCAGCTGCTGCGTGAAATGCTAAACTTGGGTAAAAAGTGGCAGCAAAAGGGCGCTAATCCGTCTTTTTCCACTACCTTTGCAGGATAGGCGCACACACGCATATATAAATAAGCACACACCCGTATATATTACGCATATATAACACACAAGATATATAAAAAAAACACAACCAACGAAAATGAATATAGCACTTATCGGCTACGGCAAGATGGGACACATGATAGAGACCATCTGCAAGGAACGCGGCCACAACATAGTTTGCATCATAGACGTGGATAACCAGCAGGACTTCGACTCTCCTGAGTTTGCCTCAGCGGACGTAGCCATAGAGTTTACATCGCCCACAGCGGCTTACGCCAACTACCTGCGTGCCTTCAAGGCAGGCGTAAAGGTGGTGAGCGGTTCGACGGGATGGATGAAAGACCATGCCGACGACGTTAAGCGTATGTGCAAGGAAGAGGGCAAGACGCTCTTCTGGGCTTCCAACTTCTCCATCGGCGTGGCAATCTTCTCTGCCGTCAACCGTTATCTCGCTCGCATCATGAACAGCTTCCCGCAGTACGACGTACGCATGGAAGAGACTCATCACATCCACAAGCTCGACGCTCCTTCTGGTACAGCCATCACTCTCGCCGAAGAAATCATTGACGACCTCGACCGCAAGAAGGAATGGGTGAAGGGTGTGCAGCGCCATGCTGACGGCACAGTGACCGGCACCAACGACGTTCCTGCCGACGAACTGCCCATCGAGAGCATCCGCCGCGACGAGGTGCCTGGCATCCACAGCATCATGTACGACTCGGACGCTGACGCCATAACCATCACGCACGATGCCCATTCAAGAAAGGGATTCGCCCTCGGTGCCGTTCTCGCAGCCGAATACACCAAGGACCACGAGGGTCTGCTGACCACAAGCGACCTCTTCAAGTTCTAAGCCCCAAGGCAATATCAAAGAGACAAGACAACAAAAGAAACACTCTCACATACACATTACAGACAAACAACATGGCAACTAAAGAAAAGAAAGAGATCAATCCACGCTGCCAGTGGACCAAATTCGCCGTCGCCACCATTCTGTATCTGCTCTTCCTCGTATGGGTGGAAAGCTGGTGGGGCCTCATCGTCGTACCCTTCATCTTCGACGTATACATCACAAAGAAGATAAAATGGCAGTGGTGGCGCGAGTCGCCTAACGATGCCACACGCTTCATCATGTCATGGGTGGACGCGCTGGTGTTCGCCCTCGTAGCCGTCTACTTCATCAACCTCTTCTTCTTCCAGAACTACGTCATCCCCTCATCATCACTCGAGAAGTCGTTGCTGACCGGCGACTACCTCTTCGTGTCGAAGGTGAGCTACGGACCGCGAAAGCCGCAGACCCCGCTGACCATGCCGCTCACACAGCACACCCTGCCCGTCTTCGACTGCGACTCGTACATCGAGTGGCCGCAATGGAAGTATGAGCGTGCCAAGGGATTCGGACACGTAGAGCTGAACGACATCGTAGTGTTCAACTATCCTGCAGGCGACACCATCTGCACAGCTCCGCAATATCAGGCGCAGGACTTCTATCGCCTCGCTTACGGACTCGGAGAGGGCGCCTATGCACAGACGCACGGCGGCTACCTGCCCAACCTCAGCAAGATGACACTCCAGCAGCAGCGCGACTTTCTCGCACAGATGTATGCTGACGGACGCCGCATCATCGACTCTAATCCTTCTGAATACGGACATATCAAGGCAAGACCTGCTGACCGCCGCGAGAACTACGTGAAGCGCTGCGTGGGTCTGCCGGGACAGACTCTCCAGATAAAGAACCGCATCATCTATCTTGACGGCAAAGCCAACAAGGAGCCGGACAACGTGCAGTATTCTTACTACGTGAAGCTCCGCAGCCAGATGCCGCTCGAACTCATGGACGAATTAGGCATCTCAATGGAGGACATCACCAGCCTCAACACATCCGGATATCTGCCGCTTACCAACGCTTCCGTAAAGGCGCTGAAGGCACGCAAGGACGTGGTGGAGAGCGTTACGCTCGTCAACGACCCGACCACATGGGACATCTATCCGCTCAACGGCAACAAGGGATGGACACGTGACAACTACGGACCGGTATGGATTCCGAAGAAGGGTGCCACGCTGAAGCTCACAATGAGCAACATCGCCATATACGAACGTCCAATCCGCGTGTATGAAGGCAACGACCTTCAGGTGAAGAACGGAAAGATATACATCAACGGAAAGGAAGCGAAGTACTATACATTCAAGATGGACTATTACTGGATGCAGGGCGACAACCGTCACAACTCGCTCGACTCGCGTTACTGGGGCTTCGTACCTGAGGACCATATCGTCGGCAAGCCCATATTCATCTGGTGGAGCCACGACCCTGACCACTCAGGATTCTCAGGCATCCGATGGAGCCGTCTCTTCCGCTTCGTGGACAACATCAAATAAAAAAGCAGAACATAATGACCTCGCCATACGAGAAGACAGCGCTCCTGTCCTCCGCCTATTTCCCGCCCGTGCAGTGGATGCAGAAGCTCCACCGCTACGGGAAGATAACGGTGGAGGCGCACGACAACTTCACGAAGCAGACCTATCGCAACCGGTGTCTTATAGCCACTGCCAACGGCGTACAGGCGCTCACCGTGCCAATAGAACGCTACGAGGGAACGAAGTGTCCGATGCGAGACATACGCATCTCCGACCACGGCTCATGGCGACACCTGCACTGGAACGCCCTTGTTTCGGCTTACGGGGAGAGTCCGTTCTTTATCTACTATGAGGACGACATAAGACCGTTCTTCGAACGCAGATGGGACTATCTCTTCGACTTCAACATGGAGACCACGCTGAAGCTGTGCGAACTCCTCGACGTGGAGCCTAACATAAGCGTGACCGACCATTACGTCGACGCAGACGCCGCAGACATCGACGACTTCCGTGATGCCATACGTCCGAAGCATCCGTTGCCCGACCCCGACTTCACGCCGAAGCCTTACTATCAGGTGCACAATCTGAGACAGGGATTCCAACCGAATATGTCGGCGCTCGACCTGCTCTTCAATGAAGGACCGGAAGGAGTGTTACATCTATAAGAATGTACGGACAAGAATGCGAAAGCATAAAGAAACTCACTCATAAACGCAACTATATGCAACCAGAATACGTCTTTGAGACAGAGATGGAGGTGCGCGACTACGAATGCGACATACAGGGCATCGTCAATAACGCCAACTACCTCCATTACACCGAACATACGCGACACCTCTACCTCAAGTCGCTCGGCGTAAGCTTCGCCAAGCTGCACGACCAGGGCATTGATCCCGTGGTGGCACGCATGAACCTTCAGTATAAGGCGCCGCTCCACAATGACGACGTCTTCGTATCACGACTCGCCATCAGAAAGGAAGGACTGCGATACGTCTTCCTCCAGGACATCTATCGCAAGGAGGACAACCGACTGGCGTTCCGCGCAACCGTGGAACTGGTGTGCCTCGTCAACGGACGACTCGCCAACAGCCCCGAGTACGACAAGGCGTTCGGATTCATTAAATAACTGAACTAACGCAAGTTCAATTAAATAACAACAAACTGATTTAAAAAAAATATATACAAGATACATGACTATAGAACAGCAAATCATCACCACTGCACAGCAGGCAGTGAAGACCCTTTACGGACAAGAGGTGCCCGAGAAGATGGTGCAGCTCCAGAAGACAAAGCGCGAGTTTGAGGGCAACCTCACGCTCGTAGTGTTCCCCTTCCTCAAGATTTCTCGCAAGAAGCCGGAAGACACAGCTCAGGACCTTGGCGAATACATCAAGCAGAACTGCGACGCCATCGCCGACTTCAACGTCGTTAAGGGATTCCTCAACCTCGTCATCGACAGCAAGGCATGGATTGGTCTGCTCAACGAGATGAACAGCAACCCGAAGTTCGGCGAAAAGCCCGTAACTGAGAACTCGCCGCTCGTGATGATAGAGTATTCGTCACCTAACACCAACAAGCCGCTCCACCTCGGTCACGTGCGTAACAACCTCCTCGGTTGGTCACTCGCACAGATTATGGAGGCTAACGGCAACCGCGTCATCAAGACCAATATCGTTAACGACCGCGGTATACATATCTGTAAGTCGATGCTCGCATGGCTGAAGTTCGGCAACGGCGAGACTCCTGAGACTTCAGGCAAGAAGGGCGACCACCTTATCGGCGACTACTACGTGGCTTTCGACAAGCACTACCGTGAGGAAGTGGCAGAGCTTAAGGCCAAATACGTGGCTGAAGGCATGGACGAAGAGGCTGCCACTGAGAAGGCAAAGGCTGAGGCTCCGCTCATCAAGGAGGCTCACGAAATGCTCGTTAAGTGGGAGAACAACGATCCTGAGGTTCGCGCTCTCTGGAAGAAGATGAACGACTGGGTGTACGCCGGATTCGACGAGACATACAAGGCACTCGGCGTCGGCTTCGACAAAATCTACTATGAGTCGAACACTTACCTCGTAGGAAAGAAGAAGGTGGAGGAAGGACTCGCCAAGGGACTTTTCTTCCGCAAGCCGGACAACTCGGTATGGGCTGACCTTACCGACGAAGGACTCGACCAGAAGCTGCTCCTCCGCGCCGACGGCACCAGCGTTTACATGACACAGGACATCGGTACTGCAGAGATGCGCTTCGCTGACTATCCCATCGACAAGATGATTTACGTCGTTGGCAACGAGCAGAACTATCACTTCCAGGTGCTCTCCATCCTCCTCGACCGTCTCGGATTTAAGTGGGGCAAGGAGCTTGTTCACTTCTCTTACGGAATGGTGGAGCTGCCTAACGGCAAGATGAAGAGCCGCGAGGGAACTGTCGTTGACGCCGATGAGCTGATCGAAGCAATGGTGGACGACGCTCTCAAGACCAGCGAAGAGCTTGGCAAGTTCAAGGATATGAGCGAGGAAGAGCGTCGCGAGATTGCACGCGTAGTGGGTCTCGGTGCACTCAAGTACTTCATCCTGAAGGTAGACGCCCGCAAGAACATGCTCTTCAATCCTGAGGAATCAATCGACTTCAACGGCAATACCGGACCCTTCATCCAGTACACATACGCACGTATCCGTTCCATTCTCCGCAAGGCAGAGGCAGAAGGTATCGCCATCCCCGCTTCTCTCGAGGCTAACATGCCGCTCAACGAGAAGGAGATTGAGCTGATTCAGAAGATCGGCGAGTTCGGTGCTGCAGTGGAGCAGGCTGGCAAGGACTATTCGCCCAGCGGCATTGCCAACTACTGCTATGAGCTTACAAAGGCTTTCAATCAGTTCTATCACGACTACTCTATTCTCGGTGCCGACACCAAGGAGGAGAAGCTCGTACGCCTTGTGCTTGCCGCTAACGTGGCAAAGACCCTGCGCAACGGCATGGCATTGCTCGGCATTGAGGTGCCTGAGAGAATGTAATCTGAATACTCAAGAAATAAATAATTGATAGATGCGGACGAGGAGATTGGTTCTTACTTACATTTATATATAGGTAATAGTCAGTCTTCTCGTCTTTTTTTAACTCAAACAACAAATGAATTCGACATTACGTGGCACTATATGCGGCGTCGCTGCTGCCGTATTCTATGGCACCAACCCTCTCGGAGCCATGAACCTCTACCATGACGGCATAACCGCATACACCACATTGTTCTTCCGTTTCGGCATTGCTGCCGTTATGCTCGCTGTAATGATGATAGTACAGCGCCGCTCCTTCGCGCTCACACGTCGTGAGCTCCTCACACTCCTCCCGCTCGGCATCCTCATGGGAACGTCGTCCGCCACTCTC
>ERZ507057.455-NODE-455-length-12262-cov-7.92701_pt1 | contig 12262 bp, 8 predicted proteins | sample MGYA00512289_ERZ507057 | MGnify/ENA metagenome assembly ERZ507057 | reverse complement strand
CAATGTACACGCCAACTGGTTCCCCGTAGACGGAAAGGTGACGAAGGTGGAACATCACAACGGCAACTTCCATAAGGCTTGGCTTCCGAAGGCAAGCGAGGAAAACGAACACGCTGACGTGGTGATTACCACTCCCGAAGGAACGGACATCCTCTGCCGACAGATAGCCGGCGCCGTGGCTCGACGCATCGTCACCTACGCAAAGGAGGGGGAGGAATGCTACATCGACGAGCACCTCGGATTCATCAAGTTCGGCTCACGTGTGGACGTGTTCCTGCCGCTCGGAACGGAGGTTTGCGTAAAGATGGGTCAGGCCACAACAGGCGACCAGACAATTATCGCAAAGCTTAGCTGAAAGCAGACTGACTTTTAATAAAAACATACAACAAACTTCGAATTATGGCAAACATAATCACACGCATTATCCCCAACACCCTAACTTGTGGCAATCTCGTATCGGGCTGCATTGCTACAGTCTTTGCCCTCTCAGGCGACGCTCGGATGGCATTGTTGTGGATTATCGCAGGAGCCGTGTTTGACTTCTTCGACGGTATGAGCGCACGCCTTCTGAATGTCAGTTCGCCTATAGGCAAGGAGCTTGACTCGCTTGCCGATGACGTGACCTTCGGTGTGGCTCCGGCAGCCATCATCTTCCGTGAGCTTCAGACGCTGGAATGTCCTGACTTTCTTGCGCCAGTGGCAGAATACTTGCCCTATTTCGCTTTCGTTATGGCGGCTTTCTCTGCCTTGCGTCTTGCCAAGTTTAATCTTGACACACGCCAGACCACATCGTTCATCGGTCTGCCTACGCCTGCCAACGCCCTGTTCTGGGGCTCGTTGCTGGTATCGCGTGCCGACTGGTTCGAGTCGTCTCCGCTCATGGTGCCCGTGCTTCTGGTGATGATTTGCTTCAGCAGCTGGCTTTTGGTGGCTGAGATTCCGATGTTCGCGCTGAAGTTCAAGCATTGGGGATGGAAAGAAAACGAGTTGCGTTACACGTTTATCGTCTTCTCCGCTGTTATGATTTTTTTCTTCGGTATTATCCAAAGCTTCTGGATGATAGTGACGTGGTACTTCATCGTTTCGTTGTGTTCGAACATGATGACAAAGAAAGCGCAAGCCTAACGTTTATTGCTCATGTGCTTTAACGTTATGGCATGGTATTTGATTTAAGATATTCGGAAGTATTAATCAAATCATTTGTATAATCAAAAACGAATATTATGTCGGTATTTGCACTACTAATAAAATATCTGTTCATCGTCTTCATCCTCGTCGCCTTCTTCGTAATAGGAGTGGTGGCGTATTTCCTCCATCGTGTACGTAATGCTGCACGACGCTTCGCCAACGGCGGAATGGGAGGCGGACGTTCTTCTGCCGCCAATAACGGTACGTACGGCTCGGCTTCTTCGTCGTCCTCATCTACGTCTTCTTCTGCAAACAATACTGGCAGCAACGGTAATGCAGCAGGAAGCAGCAGCAGACCGGTATCGGGCGACGTCTACGATTCGCGTTCGCCTCGTGAGGCTAACCGCAAGATATTCGCAAAGGACGAAGGCGAATACGTTGACTTTGTGGAAGAATAAAGAATATATCAGAAATACATTTATATAAAACAAAAACGCCCTGCAAAGGTAAATCATAACCTTTGCAGGGCGTTTTCTATTTAGGAGTTGTGAGTTTCTCTATTCCAAGACCACCTTTCTTGCCAGCAGACAGGCTCCGGTTATGCCGCCACGCTCGCGTAGCTTGGAGAGGCAGAGACGTGTGTCCTTGTTGACAAGGTTGAGCGAATACTTTCTTACTGAAGTCAGAACGGACTGGAGGAGGAAGTCGCCGGTGCGAGCCATCACGCCACCGATTACCACGAGTTCGGGGTTGAAGATGTTGATGAGGTTGGCGACGGTCTCGCCAAGGTTGCGTCCTATCTTCTCTATGACATCTATGCAGAGCGGGTCTTCATCGTTGATGGCGTCAATTATGTTGTCGAGCGTGAAGATGTCGCCTTCTTTCTTTGTGAGAATTGATGATTCGCCTGCCTCGATACGCTGCTTCACAATACGCTGAAGAGCGCTTCCCGAAGCTTCCGTCTCCAGACAACCCTTCTTGCCGCAATGGCAAAGGATGTCGTTGTTGAAGACGTGCATGTGTCCTATCTCGCCGGCAAATCCCGAACGGCCTCTATAGAGTTCGCCATCGATGATGATGCCCAGACCGAGACCCCAACTGTCGTTGATGAAGAGCACGTCCTTCTCTCCGCTCACCATTCCCTTCATATACTCTCCGTAAGCGAAGGCACGGGTGTCGTTCTCTATGCTTACGTTGATGTTTATCTTCTCTGAGAGAGTGTTGGTGAGAGGACTTTCGAGGAAGTTGTATAATGTGTGTGAATAGCCGCTCTCAGAATTGACGCGTCCGGAGATGCAGAATGTGACGTTAAGAATCTTGTCGTGCTTCACTTCCGTCTTTTCGATGAAGTTCTTCACGAGCGTGCACAATTCATCAATGGACTCCATCGTGTTGTTAATTAGGCAAGGCACGTTGTCGTCCAGTTCTATAAGGTCGCCTCGGAAGTTCATAAGTCCGAGGTTAACGAAATTCTCCTTTATCTCGACACCGACGAAGAATCCAGAGTCGGGGTTGAGTCCGTAGAGTATAGGTCTGCGTCCTTCTCCTGTTTCCTGCTTTCCGTATTCGTTTACGTAGCCCATATTCTGCAACTCGCCCACCGCTTTGGTGATGGTCGGGATGCTGAGGTTTATTTCTTTCGCAAGTTCTTGGATGGTGGAATTACCGTTGGTTACGAAATATTTCAGGATTTTCTTTTTAAAGCAAACATTCTTCTTGTCGCCGTCAAGGTTAAAAGTGTTGAGCATAAGGTTTATTCTCCTATTATATATAAAGGTATTACCAGTGTTAGTTTGTTTTATGCAAAGTTACTGAAAATTGCTTTAAGTCACAAGTTTTAGCGTAAAAATATAGCGGCAAGGTATAGACTCACGTCTACCTTGCCGCTTCGATTGAAATAACAACACTAATATATAAAAGGTATGAAATGTGCTTTATTATAATAGCTGTTGCTTAAGATCTTTGGTTAGATCTTGCTGATGATGCCGAGCTTGGATGCCTCGAGAAACTTCACGATGCTGTTGATTTCCTTTCCTGGAGGAACCTGCTCCTTAATCTGGTTGATGGCATCAAAGACGCTTGTCTGTCCGTGGAACACCAGACGGTATGCGTTAGCGATGTGGCTGATGACCTTCTCGGTTGTTCCAGACGACTGAAGGAGGGTCTCGTTAACGCCAGCGTAGCGAACGGGGTTGTCGGTTGCGACGATAAACGGGGGCACGTCCTTCGAGATACGTACACCGCTGGTAACCATAGATGCACCGCCGATGCGAACGTTTGAGTTGATGATGACACCAGATGAGAAGATTGCAGCGCTGTGAATCTCGCAGTCGCCAGCCACCTTCGTACCGTAACCGAACGTAACGTAGTCGTCAATCTTTGTGTCGTGTGAGATATGTACGCCCTCCATGAAGAAGTTGCGGTTGCCGATGCGTGTCTCACCGTCCTTGAATGTAGCACGGTTTACCACCACATTCTCACGGAAGATATTCTCGTCGCCGATGACGAGGCGTGTCTCGTCGCCCTTGTAGTTGAAGTCCTGCGGCTCCGCACCGAGCACGGTGTTCTGATACACCTTGTTGCCACGACCCATAACGGTGCCCTTCATGATGCTCACGTAGGGGAAGATGATGCAGTCATCGCCGATAACCACGTCGTCCTCTATGTATGCGAACGGGTAGATTGTGACATTCTTGCCAATCTTTGCGCCCGGGGCTATGTATGCTTTATCACTAATCATAATTAATCTATTTACAAGTTACGAGTTATAAAAACTCCTAATTCCTAAAATCTTCCTCCTCCCAAAGCATAGTAGAGGTTTACGACGGCTTGCATCTTGTAGAAGTCGTCTGCCACCTTAGAGAGTTCTGCGTTGAGGAGACTCTGCTGAGCGGTGATAATCTCGAGGTATGTGGCTGAGCCGTCGTTGAACAACATCTTGTTGTACTCTACGTTCTTCTTCAGACTCTCCACCTGCTTTGCCTCCAGCTCGCTCTTCTCCTTGGAAGAGTTGTAGAGCACGAGGGCGTTGCTTACCTCAGATCCTGCTGAGAGCACGGCGTTCTGCCATGTATTGAAAGCCTGCTCCTGCTTTGACTTAGCCACCTTCAGACCAGCAACGAGCTGTCCGTGAGCGAAGATGGGCTGCACGAGTGAGCCAACAGCAGAGAGAAGCCACTTGCCAGGGTTGGTGATGCCCATGCCACCGGAGTTGGTGAAGGCGCCCGTTCCTGAGATGGTGATGCTCGGATAGAAGCGTGAACGTGCTGTGTTTACGTCGTAGAAGCACTGTGCGAGCGACATTTCAGCGTAGTGAACGTCGGGACGGTTGGCGAGAAGCTGGATGCCTACGCCAGTCGAGAACTCTGCAGGGAGCGACTGTCCCTCGAAGGTTCCGCGCTGGATGGTCTGTGCCTGCTGACCGAGAAGCAGCGAGAGCGAATTCTCTGTCTCGCGAATCTGACGCTTGAGGTCGGCTGCCTGAGCCTTGACGGAGTACATATTAGCCTCTGCGCTCTGCACGCTGGTCTCCTTCACACGACCCAGTTCCTTCTGAATCTTCATGATGTTCCATGTCTCTTCAGTCAGCTTTGTCATGTCCGTTACCACCTGCAGCTGCTTGTCGAGCATGAGCAGAGTGTAATACATGTTGGCGATGTTGGATATGATCTTGGTCTGCACCACCAGCTGATAGTCCTTCGTGGCGAGCAGAGACATCTGAGCCGAACGCTTTACGTTGAGCAGATTGCCGAAGAGGTCAATGCTCCACGATGCTGTGATGGGCAGCTGATAGGTCTTTGTGGCCTTGTTGCCGTCCCATGAAGCGATGGTTCCCTGCGGTGTGAAGGTGAAGCCGGGCACGAATGCCAGCTTAGCCACCTTGAGCTGGTCCTCCACCATCTTGACGTTGAGTGCGGCATTCAGCATATTGGTGTTGTTGGCGATGCCCTTCTCGATGAGCGACTGCAGCTGCGGGTCGGTGAACACCTGACGCCAAGGCAGATTGCCGAAGCTTGCGGTGTCGGTGACGGCGAGCGTGTCAGTGTTGCTCACAACGTCGCGTACGAGTCCTTTGGTGTCCACCTCAGGACGCTCGTACTTGTTGTATATTCCGCAGCTGGTCATCAGAAGCGATGCCGATGCGAAAAGTATTATCTTGTTCAATTTCATTGTTTCGTCTTTTGATTTCTTAAGAGCTTACTTCGTATTCTTGTCAATCTGCTCGTTCAGTGCTCCAGCCACATACGGGTTGGTGTACTGGCGTACCTCGCTGTCCACGTCGGCATGGTCGTTCTCGAACTCGATAGGCTTGATCTTCTCCTGCAGAGTCTGGAAGATATAGAACAGGGCAGGCACAATCATAATCTGGCAGAGCATACCGATGAGCATACCGCCTACGGCTGCTGCACCAAGAGTCATGTTACCGTTGTAGCCTACACCCCACGGCATGAGCAATGGGAGAAGACCGATAATCATGGCCAATGAGGTCATAAGGATAGGACGCAGACGAGCTGACGCACCGAGCACTGCCGACCATGAGATGGCCATACCTGTCTGACGACGTTCGAGGGCGAACTGTACGATAAGGATGGCGTTCTTGGCAAGAAGACCCATAAGCATGATGAGCGCAATCTGCATGTAGATGTCGTTGTTCTTACCGAACATGTTGGTGAAGATAAACGCACCTGCAAGACCGAACGGGATGGAGAGAATTACTGACAGTGGCAGGATGTACGACTCGTACTGTGCCGACAGAATCAGGTAAACGAAGGTCAGACAGAGCACGAAGACGATGGCTGTAGAGTTGCTCGACTCCTGCTCGGTACGTGTCAGACCAGAGAACTCGTATGTGTATCCTGCGGGCAGAGATGTCTTTGCCACCTCGTCCATGGCCTTGATGGCATCACCCGTTGAGTAGCCCTCAGCAGCCGAAGCGTTCACGTTGATGGATGTGAAGAGGTTGAAACGGTCGATTTCCTGCGGACCGTATACGCGGCTCAGGTTTACGTACTCGTTGATAGGAGCCATCTCGCCGGCGCTTGTACGGACGTAGATGTTGTCCAGACTCTTCAGGTCGGCACGATTCTCAGGTGCTGACTGGATGTACACACGATAGAGCTTACCGTATGCGTTGAAGTTAGAAGCATACATACCTCCGTAATAGCCCTGCATGGTGGTGAGGACAGTAGAGGGGTCGATGCCGCTCTGCTTACACTTCGATACGTCCACGTCAATCTTATACTGCGGATACTTGGTGTTGTATGAGGTCATGGCGTTCGAAATCTCCGGACGCTTGTTAAGCTCAGCGATGAAGTTCTGTGTTATATCAAAGAACTTGTTGACGTCGCCACCGGTGCGGTCCTGCATAGAGAATGTCATACCGTTGGTGGCAGAGAAGCCCTGCACCATAGGCGGCTGGAAGGCAAGAATCTGCGCACCCTTGATGGCTGCGGTCTGCTTGTATATCATACCGAGCACCATTGTAGAACCGAGATTGTGCACACCGATATACTTCAGCGGGCCTTCCTCTTTCTGACGATCCTCGAAGCTCTTGAGCTTGATGATGAACGTACCCTGGTTAGAACCCTGACCTGCGATGAAGTTATAGCCGGTGATACGCATACGGCTGGCGATGGCGGGGTTGGTGGCAAGCATGCGGTCCACTTCGTCCATTACCTCATTGGTCTTCTTCATAGAAGTTCCCGGAGGTGTAGATACTGTACAGAATACGGTACCCGTATCCTCGTCAGGCACAAGACCGGTCTTTGTGGTGCTCATAAGCACGCCCATACCAACGATGGCGATGATTACTGTAACGATGGCGATGACGGGGCGCTCCACGATGCGACGCACACCCTTGGTATACTTCTCCTGCACCTTGCCGTAAGCGGCGTTGAACGATGCGTGGAAGCGGTCAATCATGGTCATCTTGCGCTCCTTGCCCTCCTTGTCCTTCGGCTTCAGCAAGATGGCGCAGAGAGCCGGAGAAAGTGTCAAGGCGTTAAGAGCCGAGATGATAATTGAGATGGCCATGGTGATACCGAACTCACGGTAGAAGGCACCTGACGTACCACCCATGAACGACACGGGGATGAACACCGATGCCATAACGAGGGTGATTGAGATGATGGCGCCTGAAATCTCGTTCATGGCGTCGATGGAAGCCAGCTTTGCCGACTTATATCCGAGGTCGAGCTTGGCGTGCACGGCCTCCACCACCACAATGGCATCGTCCACCACGATGGCGATGGCAAGCACGAGGGCGGCGAGTGTCAGCAAGTTGAGCGAGAAGCCGAACGCATAGAGGAAGAAGAACGTACCTACCAACGATACAGGCACGGCAATCAACGGGATAAGTGTTGAGCGCCAGTCCTGAAGGAAGATGTAAACCACGATGAACACGAGGATGAACGCCTCGCAGAGAGTCTTGATAAGGTCCTCGATAGAAGCGAAGAGGAACTCCGTTACGTCCTGCATGATGTCGAAGTGGATTCCCGGCGGCATTGTTGCCTCCTGCTCCTTGAGGAGCTTCTTGACGTTGGTGGCAATCTCAGTTGCGTTAGAGCCGGCAGTCTGTGTTACCATCATGGTAACAGAAGGTTTACCGTTGTTCTTTGACTCTACTGTATACGAGAGGGCACCCATCTCTACGCGTGCCACATCCTTTACGCGGATGGTCTGACCGTCCTGCGTTGACTTGATAATCATGTTGCCGAACTCCTCAGGAGTCTGCAGACGACCTCTATAGCGGAATGTATACTGATACTGGTTGTCCGACTGTTCGCCTACAGAACCCGGGGCTGCCTCGATGTTCTGCTGTGCAAGCACGCCAGTGAGGTCAGAAGGAATCAAACCGTAGCTCTTCATCTTCACGGGGTCAATCCAGAGACGCATGGTGTAGTCCTTCTGCGAGAAGCACTGACACTCACCCACACCGTTCACACGCTTGATGGCAGGAACGACGTTGATGTTGGCGTAGTTGGTGAGGAACTTGTCGTCGTAGCGGTCGTCGTCGGCTGTAAGACCGAAGAGGATAACCGTTGACGACTGACGCTTCATCACTGTCACACCAGCCTTTGTTACCTCAGCCGGCAGCAAGGCAGAAGCCTGCGACACACGGTTTTGAACGTTCACCTGACACATGTCAGGATCCATACCCTGCTTGAAGAAAACGGTGATGGAAGCCGAACCGTCGTTGGTGGCTGATGAGGTCATGTAGGTCATGCCCTCAACACCGTTGATCTGCTCCTCCAGCGGTGCAAGCACCGAGTTGAGCACGGTCTGTGAGTTGGCACCTGAGTAGGCGGCACGCACCATTACGGTAGGAGGTGCCATGTTAGGATACTGCTCGATAGGCAGCGACACCAGACCGAGTACACCCAATATGACCACGAGGATGGAGATCACCGTGGAGAGCACCGGGCGTGTGATAAATCTATCTAATTTCATCTGTTTTCGTTTTATTACTACTTATCAATTCGTAACTACTGCATTCTTTTACTTTCCGAATGCCTTCTTCAGCTTCTTGATGTCGCCCTGAGCTTCACCCAGCTGCTCTGTCTTCTTCAGCTTCTCAGCATACTGAGCCTCTGTGACGGGCTTGATTTCCATGCCGTCCTGCAGAGATGTCACGCCGTTGACAACGAAGCGGTCGCCCACCTTCAGACCAGAAGTGATGATATAGTTCTTGCCGTCGTTCTGGGTGTTGAGGGTAACAGGAGTATACTTCACCTTGTTGTCCTTGCCTACAACGTATACGAAGTGCTTGTCCTGGACCTCCACTACAGCGTCCTGCGGCACGATAACAGCATTGGAAGCAGTGTGAGGCACGACGATTGAGCCTGAAGCACCGGTCTTGAGCACGCGGTCAGGGTTGGGGAAGTCGGCACGCATTGACACTGTACCGGTGGTCGGGTCGATAACGCCACTTACAGTAGCCACCTTACCCGGGTGCTCGTAGATGGTTCCGTCAGCCAGCTGCAGCTTCACTGCCGGATAGCTGGCGATGGCAGCGTGTACGCCACCTGCTGTCTTGCTCATGTCGAGGAGGTCCTTCTCAGTCATTGAGAAGTACACCTGCATGGTAGAGTTGTTTGAAACAGTGGTGAGAGCCTGCTGTGAAGACGCGCTGACGAGAGCACCTACACGATAAGGCAGGTCGCCGATGACGCCGTTGGCAGGGCTTGTCACGAAGCAGAAATTAAGGTTCTGCTTGGCAGAAATGTATGCGGCCTCAGCCTGTGCCAGCTGTGCGGCAGCGCTTTCCATGGCGTTCTTTGATGACTGCAGCTCGTACGAACCGATAACATTGTTCTTGAAGAGCTTCTCAGAGTTTTTGTATGTAAGACGTGCAGTGTTGAGCTGAGCCTTTGCAGCGTTTACCGATGCCTTCGCCTGACGCACGGCGGCAGCGTAAGTGACGTTGTCGATGACGAAGAGCAGCTGACCGGCCTTTACCTGCTGACCTTCCTTAACGCAAAGCTTTGTGATGAAACCTGAAACTTTCGGACGAATCTCAACGTCCTGCACACCCTTGATGGTAGCGGGATAAGTGGTCTGGAGAGCAGCGTCCTGGCCCTGAACCGTACGTACGGCATACTCGTTGTCGCCGAAGTTAGGCTTTCCGCCACTCTTTCCGCCTCCACAAGAGGCGAGTACTGCAGCAAAGGCTGCAACCAATAAAATCTTTGTTTTCTTCATACCTATTTTTTATTCTTTATTCTTTATTAATTTTGTCTGTTGTTATATATATATGTATATATTCTATGAATGTAGAACTCAATGATTCATTTGGAAAACTAAAATCGCCATTTAAGTTTTCGGCTGCAAAGTTACTCAGATTAATACTATTATGATAATATTTTCCCTAACATTTAACAACTTTTATTCCTCGTTGGGAGTTATGGTCCATTGTCGTTTACTTATTGACTATTTATGCTTGACATCGGTCAATAATGTAAAAAATCATCCGTGTAACGAAAATGTAATGCCTTGGAAATACATGTGAATAGTATTTGCGCTATCTTTGCAAACGTAAAACAATGGTGAAACGAAACATACATATATATTAAGATGAAACAGAACCAGAAAATCCTTGTTGTGGACGACGAACAGGACTTGCTCGAAATCCTTAAGTTCAATCTTGAGACCGAAGGCTATGAGGTCACCACGGCAACATCCGCTGAAGAGGCTCTTGAGACGGATATAACCTCATTTGACCTTATTCTTCTCGATGTGATGATGGGCGGAATGTCGGGATTTGCGATGGCTAAGAAGCTGAAGGACAATCCTCAGACTGCAGGTGTGCCCATCATCTTCCTCACGGCACGCGACACGGAGAACGACACCGTAACAGGATTTAATCTCGGAGCGGACGACTATATATCGAAGCCCTTCTCCATCCGTGAGGTGATGGTCAGGGTGAGGGCTGTGCTCCGCCGTACTGCCGCTGTGGACGACTCCGCCGAACCGCAGATATTGTCATATCAGGGCATCGTCATGAATCTTGACAAGAAGACGGTTAGCATTGACGGAGAGGAAGTGGCGTTCACGAAGACGGAGTTCGAGCTGCTCCATCTGCTCCTCGACGAGCGCGGTCGTGTGTTCTCACGCCAGGAACTCATAGAGCGTATATGGCCCAAGGACGTGCTCGTGCTCGACCGTACAGTGGATGTCAACATAACGCGATTGCGCAAGAAGGTTGGACGTTTCGCCAAGTGTATCGTCACAAGACTTGGCTTCGGATATTATTTTGACGAATAAAAGCTATGAAAAATTCTGTAGGAACCAAGCTCTATCTGAGCGTGCTTTCCGTTTTCCTGATTTTCGCCGTTTCGTTCATTGTATTCCAGCAGGAACGCGAAAAGCAGTATAAGATTGACACGCTCAACCTGAAGCTGCAGGACTATAACAAGCACATGGAGGAATCGGTGCGTCTCTTGAATCTCAGGACCGAAGCGCAGCTCGACCATTATGTGGACTCGCACAACTTCCCAAATCTGCGCGTTACCATCATACGCACGGACGGAAAGGTGACGTACGACAGCCGCTTGAAGGACTATTCCCACTTGTCTAACCACATCACAAGACCAGAGATTGCCAGCGCATTGAAGGACGGAACCGGATCAACCGTCGACCGTAACAGCGAGACGTTGAGCGGCGACTACTTCTATTCTGCCACTTACTTTCCGCGCGACTCCTTCCTCATCCGCTCCGCCCTGCCTTACAACAACGACCTTACGAAGTCGCTTCAGGCTGACCAGCATTATATATGGTTCGCTCTCTGCGCCATTCTGCTGCTCACCGTCATCCTCTATCGCTTTACGCACCGCCTCGGACACAACATCATGAAGCTGCGCACCTTTGCCACGCGTGCTGACCATAACGAGTCGCTCGACGTGGAAGACCTAGCTGTCTTTCCGAGTGACGAGCTGGGCGAGATAGCTGAGCGCATCATCAAGATTTACAAGCGACTGCAGACCACGCGCCGCGAACAGGACATCCTCAAGCGTCAGCTCACGCAGAACATCGCGCATGAGCTGAAGACGCCGGTGGCAAGCATTCAGGGATACCTCGAGACCATTCTGGAGAATCCTAACATCAACGACACGATGCGTCAGCAGTTCCTCGAGCGCAGCTATGCCCAGAGCCAGCGTCTGACGTCGCTCCTGCAGGACATATCCACGCTCAACCGCATGGACGACGCTCCCGAGATAACCACACATGAGCATGTGGACATCGCAAATATGGTGGCGAACATCCAGAAGGAGACGGCGCTCCAGCTGCAGGAGAAGCACATGACCTTCGTAAACCGTCTGCCTGCCGACCTCGTCATCTGCGGCAACGGCAGCCTTGTCTACAGCATCTTCCGCAATCTCACGGACAACGCCATAGCATACGCCGGCATAGGTACCACCATAACGCTCACGGCACAGCTCGTCCAGACCAACATAGAGGACAACGGCAAGTGGCATTTCTGCTTCTCCGACAATGGAGTGGGGGTGGCTCCCGAACACCTGCAGCGCCTCTTCGAGCGCTTCTATCGGGTGGACAAGGGTCGTTCGCGCAAGATGGGTGGCACCGGACTGGGCCTCGCCATCGTAAAGAACGCCGTGATTCTCCACGGAGGCACCAT
>ERZ507057.448-NODE-448-length-12316-cov-8.1075_pt1 | contig 12316 bp, 10 predicted proteins | sample MGYA00512289_ERZ507057 | MGnify/ENA metagenome assembly ERZ507057 | reverse complement strand
GATTTGCGCCCATAAGCGGCATGTGGAGAAAGGTTTTTGTCAAAGCCCTGCCTAACACAGTTACCTCGCTGATAAATTCCTGTTTACGTAAACAAAAAAAGAGATTGCTCGGTGAGGACGTTTTATCCTCAACTGAGCAATCTCTTGTTATTTTAGTAATGATAAGTGTTCTGTCTGAACATTGCAGTTCTGTCTGAGAACCCTAACAACACCTTACTTGATGTTCATGATCTGTGTTGCGTTGGGATCGTCAGGACGAATCTCAAGCAGCTTGGCAGCCCAGTGCTTAGCCTCTGTCTTCTTGTCGTTCTGGATATAGTGAACGGCGAGGTATGTGTAAGCTGTAGCCAGCTTGTTAACGTCAGAATCAGTCTTGTCTGCCTTTGCCTCTACCAGCTCGACGAGCTTCTTGTAGTATGGGAGAGCGATACCAGCCTTTACGTCCGGGTTGATGAGGTGGTAAACAGTAGCCTGCTTGTTGACAGCGTAGATGGCAGCATAGTCAAACTTCTCAGCAATCTTGCCGTACATGTCGGCAGCGTTCTTGTAAGCAGCGTCCTTGGCTGCGTCTGTTGTAGCTGCTTCAGCCTGCTCCAAATAGATGTCTGCGAAGCTGTCGTAGTCCTTGTATGTGATTTCGTCACCCATAACCTCAAGATACTTGTTGTAAGCGGCTACAGCCTCAGGGAACTGCTTGCTCTTTGAGTAAGCCATTGCGATGAGCTTGTTCACTTCCTTGTTCTCAGGGTCAACCTCTGAAATCTTCTTGTAAGCGTCGACAGCTGCCTGTGTGTCACCAGTGTTGATGAGAGCGTCAGCATAGTAGCTGTAGTCAGCAGCTGTGTACTTGATGGTGTCAGTAGCGGCGAAGAGATTCTTGCCGTATGTCACTGCCTCTGCATACTTCTTCTGCTTGTCAGCAGCGAAGAGACCGATACGGTTGAATGAGCTGTACTGCGGATACTTCTGGATACCTGCGTTTGCGAGGTTCTGAGCCTTCTCAAACTCGTCGAGTACGTATGCTGTAGAAGCATAGTCGAAGAGGATGTAGTCTTCAAGTGTTGCAGGGTTCTGAACCTTGTCGTAGTAGCTCATTGCCGACTTCAACTGGTTGTTTGAAGAGTACATATAACCAGCAGCTGCATCAACAGGATAGTCAGGCTTAACAGAGCGGAGCTTCTCAAGCATAGCTACTGCACCTTTCGGGTCTACCTTCTGGTAAACACGGGCGTACTTTACGTATGCAGAGGGTTCCTGCGGAGCCTGCTGTGTTGCCATCTCATAGTAAGATGCTGCTTCACCACCGTTGTCCTCTGCAGAGGCAATGTCGCCGCGGAGGATATAGCCAGCTGCGTCGTTCTTGCCGAACTTCATAGCCATGTCGGCGTAAACCTTAGCCTGCTCATAATTCTTGGCTGTGAGGAAAGCGCGTCCGAGACCTGCAAGTGCTTCTGCGTTCTTCTTGTTGGCCTTCATGAAGGCCTTCACCTGAGCCTTTGTGGCGTTGACGTCACCCTTGGCGTCTACTACTACTTTTGTGATGGCTGTTACCTGTGACTTAACGTCCTGTGCCATTGACGGAGCTGAGATGCTGAGCATCATGGCTCCTGCTACGAGATATTGTATTGTTTTCATAATTCCTTTTTCTTTTTAAGAATGTTCTACATTTAGTTTTGCTGTTCTCTTGTATTGCCGCTTCTTTCCTTTTGTGCATTGACGCAAGGAATGTATTATAGTTTAAACGCTGATTGCGCGAAACTATTGTGTATATGTAGGATTTTACCTTTGTTTAACTTCTGTCAGCACCTTTTTGCTTAATTGCTGACGTTCACGTCCCTGATGGTTATCTCTCCTCTTGTAGGCAGCAGACCCGACTTGAAGATGATGAGCTGACCGCGTGGCGATTCTATGAAGTGGGCGAATCCCCAAGGAAGTCCTCTTCTGCCGTCATTGAGCAGGGCGTAGATGGTGCGCACGAACGGATAGCGTCCGTTGAGGAGCCATGCCTGATAAGGCTTCCATGAGTTCATCGGTGTGGCTACGTCAAGCTTCGATACCGACATTACGGTTATGGCTTTGTTCCATGTAGTGTTGGTGGTGTCGCGCTTGTCGTTCAGCCAGTTCGATCCGATGATGCCGATGGCGTTCGGTGTGCGTGCCACGTAGTCAATAACTTCCTTCGAGTTCTTGGCTGCGAAGATATTGGGATTGTCGATGGTCTTGCCACCGAGTATTGAGTCAACGCAGTAGCTTACAGCGCTTGAACGCTTGTTATCGAAGCATACCCAGATTTCGCCGAGTTTCGAACCTTTGTTCACCTGGTTCCAGTTTGTTACCTGTCCTGTGAGGATTCGCTTAACGTCCTTGACGGTAATGCATGAGTCGAGGTTGTTGTTATTGCATATCAGCGCCATGCCATCGTATGCGAGAGGCACAGCCTCAGGTATCTGGTTGAGGCCCTTCAGATAGGCTTTCTCCTTCTCTGTGAAGTTGCGTGCTGCGATGGTCAGCCATACCTTGTTCTTGAGCAAGAGGTTTACGCCGTCCACTTCGGGGATGTAGTCGGGCACTAATTTGGTGTTAGGATATAATGCCTCGTACACTTCTTTCTGCTCTTCGATTATGGGGCTGAAGCTTTCGTCGCAAGCGAATGTTATCTTGCCGGACGTTGTTGTGTCTGTACGTCCGTCCTTGTTTGGCTTCTTCTGTGTGCATGCCGCCATAAGTACAACCAAAATGGCGACTGTCATTATATATATAGTATTTGCTATTCTTTTCATATCCATGTTGTTTGTGCCGATTAATGAGTTGCTTTTCTAATCTCTTGGTGATATACTTTACTTCTCAAATCGCATCGGCGTTTTACTGTTTATCTCAGGGTGTTTGTTGTTTTTGGTTTAAATCGAACCACCCTTGCGGCTTCCTCAGCAAAGCCGTGGAAGCCACAAGGGTGGCTATTCGCATTCCAATCCTATATGTTTCGGTAAGATTTTGTAGTGTTCATTTCAAATTGTGGTTGTAAGCCTTGATGTTTCAGGCTGCATTACTGCAGACGGAACGATACAGGAACCTGATACTTAACGCGAACGGCAGAACCGTTCTGCTTACCAGGAGTCCACTTCGGCATGTTCTTCACCACGCGCATAGCCTCACGGTCGAGTGACGGGTCAACGCCACGGAGGATTTTTACGTCAGTGATAGAACCGTCACGCTCTACGACGAAGCCCACAACGACACGACCCTGCACGCCGTTCTCAGCAGCAACAGTCGGGTAGTGGATGTTGTCGCGGAGGTAACCCATAAGAGCTCCGTCGCCGCCAGGGTACATAGGCATCTGCTCTACTACGGTGAAGATCTTAGTCTCCTCAACCACGTGCTTCGGAGGCTCCGGAGCAGCGATGTCTTCCTTAGCCTTGAGCACAGCGCCACCTACCTCGTCGTTACCCTCAACAGTGAAGGCGCCGACAGCCTTGTCGCTCTTCTGTACCTCATCGAGCTTGATCTCGTCCTCTTCCTTCACCTCGCTATCCTTCTTGATGATAGGAGCGGTGAACTTAACTGAAGACTTAACCTGCTCAACAACCTTTTCAGGCTCTTGCTTGATGATTTCCTTCTTCTCAACCTTGGCTTCCTTCTTCTCTGTGTTCAGCTTGGCAAGCTCAACGGCCTGAGTGTTCTCGACCTTCTTGTTTGCTTCTGCCATTTTCTGAAGTTGGAGTCCGAGATAGAGGAGTGCTGCAGCAAGGCCTACGATGATTAACGCCCAAACATTACGCTTGGCAGTGCCCTTGCGCAACTTATAGGCTCCATATGCCTGGTTTCTGCCCTCGAATACAAGGTCAGTCCATTCATTGGATATCAAATCTATTTTTGACATTTCTTAGTCCTTTCTTTAATTAATAGTCATTTACTTGATACCTTTTGAGGCAAGGAGCTTAGCGTCCTGCTCATTAATCTTGTCAATGACGTATGTACCAATACTGCAGATAGTCATCTCGTCCAAAGCATCCACCATGTTCTTGTAAGATGCCTCGTCTGTACACTTGATAATGATGGTCATTGTCGGCACCTTGCCTGTCTCAAGCTCACCCTTCTTGATCTTAGTCAGAGCAGCGTCATACACTTCCTCCGGATAAGCAGCGGGGTTAGCGAGCTTCTTCTTGTCAAGAGCGTCCTTTGCCATCATGATATCCTTAACAGGCTGCGAGCCGTCCTCTGTGATGTGGTTGAAGAGCACCGAGCGGATACCCTTCTGGCCCCATGATGTTTCCTTCAGACAGTTAGGGTCATCATACTTAGGCAAGCCATCCACGTGATAGATCTTGTCGTTACCACACACATAAATGGTGACGGTCTGTGATGCCTTAGCAGCGTTACGATCCTTATCAGAGATATTCTCGTCGTTGGAAGGCATGGTCAGGTTCATAGTCTGAGGCTTAGCCAAAGATGTACAGAGCATGAAGAACGTGATAAGAAGCATCATCATGTCCACCATAGGCGTGAAGTCCACGCGGGTCTGCATCTTTTTCTGTCTGCTTGCTTTTTTCTTTGCCATGTCTTAGTCCTCCGATTTTGATTTAAGCGCGGTAATGAGATAGTAACGGTTCTCGCTCATGTCCTGGAGCTCCGACATCATCTTCTTGATGACCTTGTACGGAGTGCCTGCGTCCGCCTTGATGGCGAGCTTCATATCCGAGCCGTTGTTATCGCGAGCCATCTTTATCCAATCCTGGAACTGGCTCATCTTACCGTCCACGCTATCAGTGGGGATACCCTTTGTAGCCTGGAATTCATTCAATCTGTCTTCCTGGTTCAGAGCGGATGCGAGATCCTGCATATTGACACCGATAGTGGCAGCACCCTGAGCAGTCTCAAACTGCTTCTTGGTGAGCTGTACACCGTACTGGTCAGCCATGCCCTGAACGAGCTCGCCCATTCTTCGAGGATTGTCCATACCTACGAAGATTCGGCCGTCCTTGTCGCAGAGTACTGTCAAGACATTTGACTCCGGCACCTTGATTTCAGATACCGAACCCGGAGTAACGACCTTCACTGCCTCGTTCTTCACGAATGTTGATGTCAACATGAAGAATGTCAGCAAGAGGACCATCACGTCCGACATAGGAGTCATGTCTATCCAGACGTCCGCTTTCTTAACTTTTACTTTACCCATAATGATAAATGTTTTAAAGGGTTAGTAAAATTAAGCCTCGTCTGCGTGGTTTGCTTCGTATGTCTTAGCAATAGTGTAACCTACTTCGTCAAGAGCGTATGTCAGCTTATCGATCTTGTTTGAATAGTAGTTATATGATACTACGGCTACCCATGATGTCAAAATACCAGATGCGGTATTAACAAGGGCCTCAGAGATACCTTCTGAAAGCTGGAGAGAGTCACCACCACCACCTGAAGCAAGAGCGGCGAATGAACGGATCATACCAACCACAGTACCGAAAAGAGCGGTAAGAGTACCGAGTGTAACGATAGTAGCGACGATAGGCATGTTCATCTGGAGAGTAGGCATCTCGAGCTGAGTAGCCTCCTCGTGAGCCTGCTGAATCTTAGCCACCTTCTGTGCACGCTTGAGGTTAGGAGTGTGCTCCATCTCGTTGTAAGCAGCGATAGAAGCGCCTACTACGTTAGCAACGCTACCCTGCTGCTTGTCGCAGAGCTGCTGAGCCTTAGCCATATCACCAGCTGTGATGGCCTGCTTTACGTTGATGACGAACTTACCGAGTGAGCTCTTACCGAAAGCTGTACGGAGAGCGAAGAAGCGCTCGATAGAGAGAGCGATTACAGAGAAGAGAAGTGTGATGATCACAGGAACGACAACACCACCTTTGTAGACTGTACCCATGAGGTTACCGTCCTTAACCGGCTGTGTCGGATCACCGTTTACGAAGTGCTCAGGAGCACCAAGGATGTACTTGAAGAAAAGCACTGCGAGTACAAAACATACAAGGATGATAAAGAACGCATTTTTAACACCCTGGAATCCCGAAGACTTCTTCTTCGGATTCACTTTAGCTTGTGTAGTTGCCATAATTGTTTTTAGAATTTAATAAGTTATTAATGGTTATAAAAATTTATCCTTTTGTTTGGGTTTTTTATTAACTTGTTGGTTTTTAAGCTATTTCACTCCATTCTTTTACGCGCAGACGGCGGCTCGTTTCCGCGCCGCTGCTGTTCGTAGAAGTATGGTTTCTATCGATTATGGAATTGATGTTACTGTTTTTGCCACTTGAGCATCGCAAAGTTAGCAATTATTACCAAATAATCGTATTGATAGCCGTCTTTTAACATATTTTTATTTCAGCTTTGCCAGCGTTTCCTTTATGCGTCGCATCGCCTCACGGATGTTGTCGTCGCTTGTGGCGTAGCTCATGCGGAAGCATTCAGGGTCGCCGAAGGCATCTCCGCCCACTGTCGCTACGTGTCCTTCTTCGAGGAGGAACATTGCGAGGTCTGTTGACGTCTCTATCTTTCTGCCCTCGTAGCTCTTTCCGTAGAAGCTTGAGCACTTGGGGAAAAGATAGAAGGCTCCCTGCGGGCAGTTGACTTCCAGTCCCGGAATTTCCTTGGCGAGGCTTACGATGAGGTCACGTCTGCGCTCGAATGCCTTACGCATTGTCTCGACGCATTCCTGTGATGTGGTGTATGCTGCCTCTGCCGCTTTCTGGCTTACTGAGCACGGTCCGCTGGTGTACTGTCCCTGAAGCTTGTTGCATCCCTTGACAATCCATTCCGGTGCGGCGATGAATCCGATGCGCCATCCTGTCATTGCGTATGCCTTTGACACGCCGTTGACGATGATTGAGCGTTCCTTCATGCCGGGGAACTGTGCTATGCTTTCGTGGTGACCCACGTAATTGATGTGCTCATATATCTCGTCGGCGAGGACGTAGAGTCCTTCATGACGCTTTATCACTTCTGCGAGTGCTTCCAGCTCTTCCTTTGAGTATACGCTGCCGGTAGGGTTGCTCGGCGAGCAGAGGATGAGCATTCTTGTCTTTGGTGTTATGGCAGCTTCCAGCTGTTCGGGTGTCATCTTGAAGTCCTGGTCGAAACCTGCGTTCATGATGACGGGTGTTCCTCCTGCGAGTTTCACCATCTGCGGATAGCTTACCCAATACGGTGCCGGTATTATCACTTCCTCTCCGTCGTTTACGAGAGCCATTACTGTGTTGCAGACGCTCTGTTTGGCTCCGTTCGACACGAGAATCTCGGACATGCTGTAGTCGAGTCCGTTCTCGTTCTTCAGCTTGGCTACGATGGCCTTGCGGAGTTCAGGATAACCTGGTACGGGAGAGTAGCGCGAGAAGTTGTCTTCGATAGCTTTCTTCGCTGCTTCCTTGATGTGATCGGGGGTGTTAAAGTCGGGTTCTCCTACACTTAAGTTTATAACATCTACGCCTTGTGCCTTCATCTCGCTGCTCTTCTGCGACATTGCGAGTGTGGCTGATGGGGCAAGACGATTGAGGCGATTGGATAATTCTGCCATGTTTTTGAATAGTATTTGTTATAATTTCTTGCAAAATTAAGTATAAAAAATGAGTTTTGCGAAGAAATATTAGTCGAATTGGAAGACAGGGGATAAAAAACTTTAAAAAAGGGTGATAGCTTTGGCGTTTCGGTTAAAGTAATGCACTATATATACAAAACGGGGGGGGTAAATCTCACGACCTGCCCCCCGCTATAAAAATACGATAAGATTTTGATTTTAATATTTAGTTGATAAGCTAAATATTCTGCTTTGCCACCTTTTTATTTAAGGTGGAGTGTGTGGCCCATGCGGTCACGCTTTGTGCGAAGATAGCGCTCGTTGTATTCGTTTGGCACCACTTCTATAGGTACGTTCTCCACAATCTCGAGTCCGTAAGCCTCCAGGCCGACGCGCTTTGTGGGGTTGTTGGTCAGCAGGCGCATCTTGTGTACGCCAAGGTGGCGCAGCATCTGCGCTCCGCAGCCGTAGTCGCGCTCGTCGGGCTTGAATCCGAGGTGTACGTTGGCGTCCACGGTGTCGTAGCCTTCTTCCTGCAGCTTGTAAGCCTCAATCTTGTTCATCAGTCCGATGCCGCGGCCTTCCTGCTGCATGTAGATGACGACGCCCTTGCCTTCCTTCTCTATCATTTCCATCGCCTTGTGGAGCTGCTGTCCGCAGTCGCAGCGCTTCGATCCGAGGATGTCGCCTGTGGCGCATGACGAATGTACGCGTACAAGGATAGGTTCGTCCTCGTGCCATTCTCCCTTTACGAGAGCCATGTGCTCCAGTCCTGTGCTCTGCTGGCGGAACGGGATAAGGCGGAAGTGTCCCCATTCTGTGGGCATGTCCACTTCTTCTCCCACCTCTATAATAGATTCCTTCTTCAGGCGGTAGGCGATGAGGTCCTTGATGGTGATGATTTTCAGTCCCCATTCCTTTGCCTTTATCTGGAGGTCCGGCATGCGAGCCATTGTTCCGTCGTCGTTCATGATTTCCATGAGCGCACCTGCTGGCTGCAGTCCTGCGAGGCGGCAGAGGTCGATGGTTGCCTCTGTGTGTCCGCTGCGTCTGAGCACGCCGTTGTCCTGTGCATAAAGCGGATTGATGTGGCCCGGGCGTCCGAATGTCTTCGGTGTGGAAGCGGGGTCGGCGAGAGCCTTGATGGTCTCTGCGCGGTCGTGGATAGACACGCCTGTGGTGCAGCCCTCGAGCTTGTCCACCGTAATGGTGAACGGAGTGCCGAGCATGCTGGTGTTGTCGCTTACCTGATGGGGGAGGTCAAGCTCCTCACATCTGGAGAGCGTGATGGGCACGCAGAGCACGCCTCGTGCGTTCTTGAGCATGAAATTCACTTTCTCGGGTGTGATCTTCTCGGCTGCGATGATGAGGTCGCCCTCGTTCTCGCGGTCTTCATCGTCCACGACGATTACGAATTTTCCTTCCTTGAAGTCCTTCACTGCATCTTCGATGCTGCTTAGCTTGAATTCTTCCATATCAGTTATGTTGTTTTTTTTTATTTGTTTTTAGCGAGTATTATTCTTATTCTGTCTGTTATTATCTGGTTCTCCTGCTTCACTCTCTGCAGGTCTTTCCACAGTCTCAGGCGGAATCGCCACATACGCAGGTAGAGCACGAAGCCCACGGGTATTATAGCTGCCGAAACGATGTTCATCCATTTGCGCTCGAAGGGGCGGGTATGTGCCTTTACGGACATCATCGGGTAGGCGCTCAGATGATTGACGATGGTGCGGTCGCGCGAGTTGCTGAGGTCTTCTATTACGGCTTCCAGTTCCTCGTTGATGTTCTCGATGAGGTGGTCTGGCTCGTACTTGAAGAACACCTTCACCCAGTTGGGCGCGTGCTTCAGCTTGTGCGTAGCCGAGTATTCGGTTATTCTCTCCGTTATGGCGTCCAGTCGTCTGAGGTCGTCAGCGTATGCGGGGTCGTTTATCACAACTTCCTTGCGGTAGATGGGTCGCTTGACGCGCAGTCCGAGCAGTCGTCTCATGATGTCCACGTAGGCGTCCATGTTGAACACCACGGAGTCCTTGTTGGCTTTATACGTGAAGAACACTGCCATCGGTATGAGTACTGCCGGTGCGAGTCCCTTTCCGAACCATATAGCCCACATGCCGCGCTTTGCCATCTGGTATCCCGAGTTGTCGAGGATGTAGTAGAGGATGAACACCAGCACGGATATCAATACCGGCAATCCCAGTCCTCCCTTTCGGATGATGGCTCCGAGCGGTGCGCCGATGAAGAAGAATATGATGCATGAGAGCGCCAGCGTTATCTTCGCCACCCATTCTATCTTGTGCAGTCTTATCAGCTTGTCGCCGTCGGTGGTTATCATCGCCTTGAAGCTGAGGTCAGACATCTTCGACTGTGCTTTCTGTACTGCGATGCTTGTGGCAGACCGCTGCTGGTCGAGCGACAGCTTGGCGAAGGTCGAGTCGACGTCATACTTGTCGGTTGCGGCAAGCTTCATTGCCCGCAGCGAGTCGGTCTTCGACACCATCGGCAGGGCAAACGCCATGAGCTTGTCGTCGTTATAGTATGCTCGTCCTATGCTGTCATACGTCTCCTTTATGGAGTCCATGTCGTGCGTTATCTGCGAGAAACTCTTTCCTCTTGCGTCGTTCGACATTGACGATGCGTCGTTGATGTTGAAGTCGCCGTCATAGTCGAGCAGTATTCGCTTTGACGTGAACGACTCGCGACGGTAGGGCACGGCGGCGCTTCCGGCGAGTTCCTGCGACTGCATGTTCTCAAACCACTCGCCGCTCCATAGCGTCATGAGCAGGTGCTTCTTCTCTGCTGTGGCCTGCAGCATGCCTGAGTCGGCAAGGATGATGGCCTGGTCTTCGTACGATCCTGTCATGCGGTAAATCATGATGGAGTAGAGCTTGCCCGACTGCATGTCCTTGTGGTGGACGTATATGTTCGAGTTGGGTATGCCGTCGTAGAAGATGCCTTCCGGTATTTCGAGCTCCGGGCTTTTCTGCTTCATTGACAAGAGCATGAGCGAGAGCTGTCTTTGTGCGTGGGGTCCGATGGAATTCTGGAAGTAGAGCGATGCGAGGAATGTCAGCAGGGTTATGACAATCAGCGACCGGAAAGCCTGCATCAGTGATATTCCCGCTGCCTTTATTGCCGTCAGCTCCGAGCTTTCGCCCATGTTTCCGAAGGTGATGAGCGACGAAAGGAGGATGGCGAGCGGCAGTGCCTGCGGCACGAGCATCAGTCCCATATACCAGAAAAATTCCGCGAGGACGTCCATTGACAGGCCCTTGCCAATGAGTTCGTCAATATATCGCCACAGGAACTGCATCATCAGCACGAACTGGCAGATGAAGAAGGTTCCTATGAACAGGAGTCCGAACTGCTTGGCTATGAAAATATCTAATTTCTTTATGCGGAACATTACGTTTTGTTTTTACCTTATTATATATAGGCGTATGCGCGATGTCATATTATATTGTATTGCAAAATTAGCATAAATAATTTACATACATCCAAAATACTCGTTAATTTCTTGCGTATATGCCTAAAATATGGTATTAGTAGCGGTTTGTCCGTGTGCTTTGTGGTGTCATGGAGTCAGACTCCGCACGACTGGTAGAGCCGCTTGAAGTTGTGCTTCCATGCATCTCGGAGCCATTCCATGTCGTCCTCGTCCGTGAAGTCCGTTATATATAATGTATACTGTTGTGTCATCTGGCTTCGCTCCATTCTTATCTCGACGTACGACGTGTCGTCTTCGTCGTCCCATCTCCACACGATTCGCTTGAACTTGTCTATCGTTATCACCGTGGCGCATCTTATTTCGTGATGGCGCCAGTCGTCGCCCCATCCGAATTTAGCCTTGTCGCCGTCAATCTGTACGGAGTCGGCAAGCCATTTCTCCAATCCGGCAGCCGTTCCGATGAGTTGCCAGATGATATTTCGTGATGTGGAGTTAAGGGTGTGCTCTATCTCGATTCTTGATTTTCCCATTATGATAGATCGTTTTTTTAGTTGTTTGCGTAGTGATTTTAGGGGTGCGGAGTTTCTTTTTTCTGCAAAAATACACTTTTTTATCCGAAATATGAATTTTTTCTGCCAAAAGTTTTGGAGGTTAACAAAAATGTATTACCTTTGCACCCGCAATCAAACGATGGCGGGATAGCTCAGCTGGTTAGAGCGCATGATTCATAATCATGAGGTCCCCAGTTCAATCCTGGGTCCCGCTACCATTCTCAAAGGCTTACAGTTTATACTGTAAGCCTTTTTTCATTTTCTCCAGTTCCGTCCCTTTCGTGGTGTTTGCAGGTTATGCAAATATCGTACAAACAGTAAAAATGTATTACAAATAAAATTTTGATTATAGAGAGTTGCCATGCCGTTTTTGTGGTGTTTTGCCGAAGAAATGACGCCCTTGTTTTCCAGTAGCGGCGCTTTTGGTGTGTAATAGCGGCACTATTGGTATGTAATAGCGGCGCTATTGGTGGGTAATAGTGGCACTATTGCATTGCTAAAGTGGCACTTTTGCAGCCTAAACATATATGTTTGAGCCAACGGTTTGTTGCACATTTCTGCCGTGAACGTCATAACCTGCTGTGTGTGAGTGTCATGGACTTGCACGCTCAAAACTCAAGAATTTCGCACCAAGGATTTCTTAGTGCGCTCAGCTCGCAGTATTGAGCGTTTGAAAGGCAAATATTGTGCATGTGTGTAGCTCAAATCTGCCACAAGTGGCGGTGGCTCAGTTACGTATGTCAACAAATTTGGTTAAATCCGTAGTTTTTTGAATTTTTATAATAATAATGTCATTGGTTTTTACTAACTTTGCAG
>ERZ507057.439-NODE-439-length-12510-cov-38.5144_pt1 | contig 12510 bp, 6 predicted proteins | sample MGYA00512289_ERZ507057 | MGnify/ENA metagenome assembly ERZ507057 | reverse complement strand
CGATACGGTGAGAAATATCACCCAAGGTCAAGCGCTTCTGAGTACGCAAGCCCTGTTCACGCTGCAACTGCTCACGCTTGTTGGCGATTTCACGAGCCTCCTGCTCTGTCTCGATTACGTGGAACTGGTCACCTGCTGTAGGCGCACCATTCAAACCGAGGATGATAGCTGGCTCTGCAGGAGCAGCTGACTTGATATTGGCATTACGCTCATTGAACATCGCCTTGACACGACCCCAAGAAGTACCTGCGAGAACAATATCGCCTACCTTCAAGGTACCGTTGGCAACCAATACGGTAGAAACATATCCACGACCCTTGTCGAGAGAAGACTCGATGATGGTACCTGTTGCACGACGGTTAGGGTTAGCCTTCAAGTCGAGCATATCAGCCTCGAGGAGCACCTTGTCGAGCAGATCGTGAACACCGATACCCTTCTTGGCACTGATTTCCTGGCACTGATACTTACCACCCCACTCCTCAACGAGCAGGTTCATGTTAGCCAAGTCCTCACGGATACGGTCTGGGTTGGCACCTGGCTTATCAATCTTGTTGATGGCGAATACCATTGGCACACCTGCAGCCTGAGCATGGGCGATAGCCTCCTTGGTAGTAGGCATCACAGAGTCGTCGGCTGCGATGATGATGATGGCAATATCGGTGGCCTGAGCACCACGTGCACGCATGGCTGTAAACGCCTCGTGACCTGGAGTATCAAGGAATGTCACCTTGCGACCGCTGTTCAGAGTCACACTGTAAGCACCGATGTGCTGGGTAATACCACCCGCCTCACCGGCAATCACATTGGTATTGCGAATGTAGTCGAGCAAAGAAGTCTTACCATGGTCTACGTGACCCATCACAGTTACGATTGGAGCACGTGGAACCAAATCGTTCTCATCGTCCTCTTCCTCGCTGACAGCTTCCTGAACCTCAGCGCTGACATATTCGGTCTTGAAACCGAACTCCTCAGCCACCATATTGATGGTCTCTGCATCCAGACGCTGGTTGATAGATACCATGATTCCAACACCCATCAAGGTAGAGATAACCTGAGTAACGCTGATATCCATCATCGTAGCCAATTCGCTTACGGTCACGAACTCTGTGAGTTTCAGTATCTTACTCTCCTTCTGCTCCTGACGAACCTGGTTCTGGAGTTTCTCCTGCACAGCCTCGCGCTTCTCCTTACGGTACTTAGCACCCTTCTTGTTCTGGCTCTTGCTTGTAAGACGGGCAAGGGTTTCCTTTACCTGGCGTGCTACAGCCTCGTCGTCGACCTCTATCTGACGCTGGTTATTGCCCTTGTTGTTATTGTTCTTATTCTTGTTTTTATTCTTTTTCTTGCCGCCACCATTATTGTTATTGTTCTGGTTGCCGCCATTGTTATTGTTGTTCTTGCCGTTATTGCCCTGCGAAGACTCGGCATTGATGTCTACACGCTCCTTATTGATACGCACACGCTTCTTACGCTCGCTATGCTGCTGGGCAAACTTGTCCTCACGCTCCTTACGGCGCTCCTCCTTGGTCTTCTTCTTAGGACGAGTGCTCTGATTAAGGGTAGAAAGGTCTATCTTTCCGAGTACCTTAGGCTCATTGGCTGCAAACTTCTGCTCGCTCTTCAGTGTGAAGACCGTATTAGTTGCAGCTGGCTGAGCTGCTACAGGCTGACTGGCTACCTTTTCTTCCTTAGCTTCAGGCTTGCTTTCCTTCACCTCAGGCTTACTTTCCTTAGCTTCTGGCTCGTTGACTGGCTTGACTTCCACCTTTTCAGACTTATTTTCCGCCTTAACTTCTGGCTGCTTGGCAACAGACTCTACATCAGACTTCTGAGTTTTTTCTACTACAGAAGCTGTCTCAACAGGCTTTTCCTCCTTCTTAGGAGCATTGTTTACTGGCGCAGGACTGACGGCAGCAGTCTCTGTTTCCTTCGCCTCTGTCTTTTTAGGAGCAGCAGACTGAGCAGCATTTGCCTTGCCGATTTGGTCCAGGTCAATCTTGCCCAGCGGCTTAAACTGCTGCTGGCGGCTTGACTCGAGGATGCTTTCGGCGCGGTTGTCCTTAGGCTCTGGTGCACGCTTCTTCTCTTTGGTCTTCTTAGTGAAGAGCTTTTCTGCCTGATTACGAACTTCCTTATCCTGACTGAAGGCATCATTGAGCGCCTTATATTGTTCGTCGCTCAACTTGAAGTTCAGTTCGGCTTTCACCTCCCCTAATTCGTTTCTTTTTTCCAGGAATTCAACTGCCGTCTGAAGTCCTATGTTCAATTCACGTAGTGCTTTGTTTAATCTGATGCTCATATTTATACTTTCTATCTCCTTCTTTTTTATTTATTAATTTTCGAACTCGGCACGCAATACTTTCAAGACACTGTCAACAGTTTCCTCTTCGAGGTCTGCCTTCTCAATCAGCATGTTGCGTGGAGCCTTCAGCACCTGCTTGGCGGTATCAAGACCAATACCCTTGATGGCATCAATCACCCACTGGTCAATTTCGTCAGAGAACTCGTCCAGATAGATATCCTCATCAGCATCTGCCTCATTGATTTCACGGAATACATCGATGGTGTACTCGGTGAGCATGGAAGCCAACTTGATGTTCATACCACCACGACCAATAGCCAAACTTACCTCCTCTGGCTGCAAATACACCTCTGCCTTGTGATTTTCCTCGTCGATATTGACAGAGGTAATCTGGGCAGGAGCCAACGCACGCTGGATGAAGAGCTTGATGTTGCTTGAGTAATTGATAACGTCGAGGTTCTCGTTGCAAAGCTCGCGCACGATACCATGTACACGGCTTCCCTTTACACCGACACAGGCTCCCACTGGGTCTATGCGCTCATCAAAAGACTCTACTGCTATCTTGGCACGCTCGCCAGGCATACGTGCTATGCGACGGATGGCAATAAGACCATCATTGATCTCAGGCACTTCGGCCTCGAGGAGTCGCTGCAAGAAGATGGGAGCTGTACGGCTGAGGATAATCTTTGGATTGTTGTTCTCGTTGTCCACTCTCAGGATGACGGCACGCACGGTCTCACCTTTACGATATACGTCGGCAGGAATCTGCTCTGACTTAGGCAGGATCAACTCATTGTTCTCATCGTCTACAATGAGTACTTCGCGCTTCCATACCTGATATACCTCACCAGAGATAACCTGACCCACACGGTCCTTGTACTTGTTGTACAATGAGTCATGCTCCAGCTCGAGAATCTTGGATGCCAATGTCTGACGAAGGTTCAAGATGGCACGACGGCCAAACTTATTGAAATCAACCTTCTCGCTCACATCCTCGCCAACCTCGTAGTCAGCCTGGATCTTGCGTGCCTCAGCCAATGGGATCTCTTTGTTCTCATCCTCCACCTCGCCATCTGCTACAACCACACGGTTGCGGTAGATTTCGAAGTCACCCTTGTCTGGGTTTACGATGACGTCGAAGTTTTCATCACTACCGAAAATCTTGGCAAGCACATTGCGGAAGCTTTCCTCCAACACGCTCACCAATGTAGTACGGTCGATATTCTTGGTTTCTTTAAACTCGCGGAATGTATCAATCATACTCGCAGTTAATTCTTGCTCTTTTTTAGCCATAGCTTATTTGAAACTGATTATATATTTTGTATATTTTACTTTATCCATCTGGTAAACATGGTCAACCTCCTGCTTTACAGGACGTTTCTTGCCCTCTACCTTCACTTTTTCTTCTACGCCTACTGTGAAATCATTGCCATCCACAGCCTTCAAGATACCCTTTACCTTGATACCGTCAGCATCGAGCACCTCTACCTCCTTGCCAATGAAGTTGATATACTGCTGTGGAACCTTGAATGGTTGACCCAGACCAGCAGAACCTACTTCCAGCTCATAGTCCTCGTCATCACGACTCAATCGTTCCTCGATATATCTACTCAAAGCCACACAATCTTCAATCCATACACCATCTACATGGTCAATCTCGACTACGATACGATTGTCTGGACTGATTTCAATGTCCACCAAGAAATATTCCTGATCTTGGAGCCATTCATCAACTAATTTTTTTACGACGTTTTTATCTATCATATATACCTATTTAAAATAAAATGAGGAACTCTTGCGAGCCCCTCATTCCACTGAACGTGTGCAAAATTACTAATATTTTTGAAAATCTCCAAAGATTTTTCTGTTTTTTATTCATAACCTGCGCAATTTTAGGCGATTGTGCAGGTTTTTGTTGTTATTTCTTCACAGGATGGAGTATTTTTCCGTATTCTTCCGGAGAATTTAACAACTTGACAGCAGCCTTGACCTGCTTGTCGTAACGCAGGGAATTCTGGATGGCTCCAGCCTGGAAATAATAAGCTGCCACGATGTCGTTTTCCAAAAGCTGCTTGATGTAGTCTTTATTGAAATCCAAGTCTTTTGCCACATTGTGACTCAACTTCTTTTTCAATGCCTCGAACTCAGGTTTTGCATCCTCGTAATATCCTTCAAACTTAGCGAGTTTCTCCAAATCCTTGAGATATTTCTCGGTCTCACGGTCGTACTTGAAATCCGCTTTCAGAACGCGGGACTTGAACTCATCATAGTCGGCATCTGTCAAAGCAAAATCCTTGGCAGGTGCGATAGTAGGATGTTTGGCGATATAATCCACTTCGTAGTTGAGCATCACCTCATTACTGTCGCGGGCACCGGCGAGATAGAAAGCAATGTTTGGCAAGGAATCCGGCTTCACCTCTACATCCGGCTTCACACCGCCTCCATCACGCACCTCTCTGCCACCGGCAGTATAGAACACCTTGGTAAGTGAATCTGGGACATGCTCCACATAGCCGCCTTTGGCATGCTTGTAATTAAGTGCCTGCACGCATCTGCCACTTGGAATGTAATACTTGGCTGTAGTAAGTTTCATCTGTCCATTGTATGGCAAATCCATAGTGGTCTGTACCAGACCTTTTCCATACGTGCGCGTACCTAATATAATAGCACGGTCATAGTCCTGCAGACTACCGCTCATTATCTCGCTGGAACTGGCTGTGTTTCCACTCACCAGAACTACCATCGGCATCACAGAGTCAACAGGTTCTACCGTAGTCTTGTATTCATTGTTGGAACGTTGCAATCTACCCTTCATTTTCAATACAGTCTTTCCCTTTGGCAAGAACATATTGACAATGCTCACGGCCTCGCTCACCGAACCACCGCCATTACTTCTGAGGTCGAAGACGAGTCCCTTGGCTCCCTGCTTCTTCAGGTCGATGAAAGCACGGCGCACATCCTTGGCACAATTATCGGTGAAAGAATTGAAGTTGATATAACCGATACCACCTTCCATCATTCCGTAATATGGCAGGAAAGGCATCTGGATAGTACGGCGAGTTACCTTTACCTTCAGAATCTTACCAGTACTTGGTCGCTTTACCTTCAACATAAAGGAAGAACCCGGTTCTCCACGAAGATGATCGCTTACATAGCTCACTTCCTTATTGGTCATATCCTCGTCATCGATACTCAGGATGATATCACCCTTCTTCAATCCCACTTCTGCAGCAGGCATATTGGCATAAGGTTCACTGATACACACACGCTGCAACTGGAAGTTATAGCGCACCACAGCACCCACACCAGCATATTTGCCGGTGAGCATATTCTTCAGTTCGTTGACTTTTTCCTCCGGATAGTAGGTAGTATAAGGGTCGAGGCTTCCCAACATCGCCTTAACGCCATTGCCCACCACCTCTTCGGCATCGAGCGTATCAACGTACATCAAGTCAAGATTCTTATAGATGGCATTGAAGATATCCATATTCTTAGCCATCTTGAAGTCGTGATCTTTATCTGTTTGTGCAATAGATGGCACCACGAGGAGCGCCATCAGCAATGAAACCAATACTTTTTTCATGTTTACCTTAGTTATATGATTATTCGACCACAAAAGTACTCATTTCTTCTCGAAAACTGCCATAATTGATGCAAAAAGTAGTGAAAACCACCGAAAAATGCACTTTTTTAAGGAAAAACAGAAAAAAGTTGCCGAAAAATTTGGCTGAATGAAGAAAAGTTAGTACTTTTGCACACGCAAATAAGGAACGCAACATTCCGCAATGCAAAATGCTTCAATAGCTCAGTTGGTTAGAGCACCTGACTGTTAATCAGGGGGTCGTTGGTTCAAGCCCATCTTGAAGCGCATCAAGCAAAGCCTTGCAAGTCATAAACTTGCGAGGCTTTATTGTTTTCATACATTTCTAAGTTGCGCCCTACTTTGACTTGAAGCCTTATCAAATAAGAATCGATTCCCCCTAAAAAGAAAAAACTTTCGTTTGTGGAAACAGGAGTTTACATCCCAATCTCTCACAAACGAAAGTATGCTAAAACAATAACGATAGTCTATACTAAACACTATCTACAGCTTGCGCTTAATTCCCTTGTCACCGACAACATATACCTTATCCTCATCCATCAGGACAGCCCTGCCACGCTGATGGTTGTAGTTATCCAGATTGTCGACATTCACGGCGATGACCTTTCCCTTATAGAAACGCTTGATGTCCTTGAATATCGTATGACCTACATAGATTCTGTCCACATCGTAACGCTGAAGCACCATGTCAAGAGAATCATTTGCCAATGGCGACCATTTCTTGGTCTTCAGCACCAAGCCACGATACCAAATGGGACCACGGTTGCCATAAAGGAACTTACAGAACTCAGAATGAGCCTTGCGCTGCTTGCTCTTCATAAAAAGCACACTGCTGATAGTGTCGTTGACTACAGGGATTTTCAAATCACGGTCATAGAATTCCTTGCTGATTCCTGCATGGACAAACAGGTTGCGGCCAATGACCTGCATCGCATTACGTGTGGCAAGCCATCGGCCCAGCTCAGTATTCGAACCGAAGAGATGGCGATAAGAAATTCCCAGGGTGTCGGCAAGCATCTTATATTTAGGCTTGGCGTAACGCATATCGCCAGCCAACTCCATAGGCTCGTGATTGCCCAACAACACAGAAACACGACCGCCACACTCGGCAGCCTCGGCCTCAAGTTTGTAGAAGAGCCAGAAAATCTGAGGCACATCATAACCTCGGTCGAAGATGTCACCAATAACCACCAGCTGATTATCGCCATAAGCCCAGCGTAACTGGCTGTCAATAACGCCATTGGCCTTCAGCAGGCTGACAACCAAGTTGAGTCTGCCATGAGGATCGGACATCACAAAGGTTTTCCTTGCCTGACTCTGCTTCCATGGCTGACGAGCTATAGGATGCAGACGTACAGAGAAAGGGTATTTTCCCTCATGGTCAGCCACATGCAGAGTAAAATCCTTTGGCAAGACTGCATAGACAGTATCTTTCACCTCGCCATTCTCAGTTACCGAGATAACTCTTACACTACCGTCAGTCTGATAGACCACATAGGGACCATCGCACGACAACTTCTTGTCGTCGGCATGTTCCTTAGCCGAAATGGTGATGCTGAACATCGTCAGCATCACCATCATCATTACCAATAAAAACTTGTTGTTTTTGTTCATTTCCTTTATTTACTTTTACCTGTTCAAGGATTATTCTCCGTAACCAGGATTATTCTGCAAGTGACTAACATTGCGTTCTGCCAATGGCAGAGGAAGTACTATCTTGTAGAAATTGTCTTCTCCCTCGCCTATGGTCATAAAATCCCTGCCACAAGTATGCTTGGTCTTGCTCAAAGTGCTGTTGCTCTCTTCCACACGCACCACCTTCTTGCCATTTCTCAGCAGGTCGAACATACGATGTCCTTCACCCACCAACTCCTTGCGACGCTCATCAAGCACCTGGTCGACAGTAACCGTAGAAGACGCATCGACCGATTTGGCCGGATTGGCTCTGCTGACGATAGCACCAAGATAGTGTACAGCCTCAGCATTATGGTCGCTGCCTGCTGCTGTCAACTTGGCTGCAGCCTCAGCTGCATTGAGATAGGCTTCAGAGAGACGAATCAAAGGAATGTTGGCATCCTCAACGCCCTCACCTTGCTGTGGCTGATACTTGTTGACATATCCACGTCCATAAACAGATGAAGAATAACCTTGAGCCTTGGTAGCCACATTGATAATCTTCAGACGAACATCATCGTTGTCTTTCTTGAGGAAATTGTAGAACGATTTTGTGACACAACCGTCATAATATCCATTGGGAGAATAGAGATAACCTAAACTTTCCTTTCCTGGAGAATCGGTAGTAAGGTTGACTATCTCGAAGAGCACCTCGCCCTTATTGGTAGAAGCTTCACTCACATCGTTCGACCATGCTGTGGGATACTCTGCGTTGGTCCACAGCTGATATTGATGACTTTCAGCACCCTCTATGGCAGCTTTGGCTGCATTAAGAGCCTTCTCGTTGTCACCATGATAGAGATACACACGACTCAGGAGAGTCAGGGCAGCCCACTTGTTGATCTTACCCTTATTAAAATCCTCGCCCAGCAAGCTGACGCTTGCCTCCAAATCATTAATGATCTGGTCGTAGCATTGAGCCACCGTACTGCGCTGAGGCAAATAGTCCTTCTCGACCACATCAGTTACGATGCTGGCACCCAGAGAGGCACCATTGTCATAGGTATAAGGATAACCATAAAGTTTGGTCAAGTCGAAAAGCGACATACCACGGAGGGCAAGAGCCTGACCCTTATAGTCGTTCATGGTCTGCTTGTCTGCATCAGAAACCACTATATTGTCGATATTGGTCAATATCACATTGCAGTTCTGAATAATACTGTATGGATAAGCCCAATAAGAAGAAGGCACATTGCTCTTGGTAAAGCCATAAAGGTAAGCGGATGCAGTACGCTTGGTAGAGCTGACAGCCTGCATGTCGTCGCCAGTCATATCGCCATAATACACCAAACGACCAGAATAGGCATAAGGAGACTGCATGGTACTATATATACCGTTCAGAGTGGCGTCAACCTCAGACTTTGAGGTAACCTTGGTAGGCACAGATGTTGATGGATCAAGATCGAGCCAGTCATTGCCACACGAAGACATGCTTATAGCAACGATTCCCATCATTACATATTTATATATCTTGTTCATAATCATTCATTTTTAGAAATTAACATTCAAACCGAAAGTAACTGTCTTGAGTGGTGGGGTGGCCTGTGTGGCACTGCCGTTAACCACAGACTCCGGATCATAATAATCCCAGGCTGCCCATGTCCACAGGTTATTGGCAGACATATAGATACGGGCATTGCTCAAGCCTACAGAAGAGAGCCACTGCTTTGGCAAGGTGAAACCAAGAGTGAAGGCCTTCAGACGCAGGAAGTCGGTGCTGTGCAGACGACGGCTGTTGGTAATCTTATGCATTGCCACACGGGAACTCTTCTCATAGAACTGCTCATACTTGGTGACATCGCCAGGCTTCTTCCAACTGTCAGCATAATATGTTGGGATGTTGGCCTCCATATCATAGCCACCATGCTCGGTCTTCTGCGCCCAAGTGTCGTACGACCAACCACCAAACTGATAGTTGAAGAGGAAGCTCAAGTCGAACCACTTATAGCGGAAGCTGTTATAGAGACCACCAGTAACATTAGGCTCTGCATGCTTGTCGAGCATAATCGACTTAGCCTCGCTTGCCTTCTCGGTTATTTCCTTGTTATAAGAGCCATCCTCCAGCAGGTCGTTCTTATAGAACTGAGGATTACCATTCTCTGGATTGATGCCGGCAAATTCTATCATATAGAAGGTACGATAAGAATGACCTATCTTGTGAATCTGAGTACCGCTTACTATCTCTGTCTGATCGCCATCGAGGTTGACTACCTTATTGGTGTTGTGCGAAAGATTGAATGTGGTCTTCCACTCAAAGTCCTTGGTCTTGAAATTGGTAGAGTTGATTTCCAATTCCACACCCTGATTTCTCAACTGTCCTACGTTCATGAGGTAAGAGCTGAAACCTGTGGTCATAGACACCGGACTGTCCATGAGAAGGTTCTTGGTGTTACGCAGATAATACTCCAAGGTAACGTTCACACGATTGAAGAGCGAGAAGTCGAGACCTAAATTCAGGTTATAGTTGGTTTCCCACTTCAGGTTGTCATTGGCAAGCTGCGAGATGATGATGGCAGGCTGCTCGTTGTAGCCGTCGCTCAGACTGCTCAATGCCATATAGCCATAATAATCGGAAGGCAAAGTACCATTCACACCATAAGATGCACGAAGCTTCAGACCGGTAAGCCAGTCTGATACTGGTTTCATGAAGTCCTCGTCGATGATACGCCATGCACCAGATACAGACCAGAAGTTACCCCAGCGATGAGAACGCTGCAAACGAGAGCTGCCGTCTACACGATAGCTGAGTCCGAGGAAGTACTTGTTGTCGTAATCATAGTTCACACGTCCAATATAAGAAACCATACGTGTGCGACTATCAGAACCGCCTACCGACTCCGTCTTCTTACCATTAGAGATGTCGTTCTTATCAGGAGTGGCGAAGTTGGTAGCATACCCTGACAAATAGTCGCGATACTGATCGTCAATCTCATAACCTAAAAGCTCATCGAGATGATGTACGTTTGCAAAAGTCTGCTTATAGGTAAGCTGGTTGCCCCACATCATTTTGCGACGCTCATAGAACTTCTTTGACATACCACCGTTGATATCATCACCATTTGAGGTACGTGGGTCAGCCCAATCTTTTCCCTTTGTCGTGATATAGTCATAACTGAAGGTGGTCTTGAACTTCAAGTCCTTGATAAACTCATACTGACCATAAATGGTATTGAAAGTACGGGTGACATACTCACGCTGGGAATCATATTCATTGGCAAGTGCCGGGTTGCGGTCGCCGATACGAATCAGTGCGCGGTTCCATGTACCATCCTCGTTGTATACAGGATCAGATGGTGTCACAGCACTTCTCGAAGAATAGAAAGGAGAAGTATAGGTGAATCCCTCACTATAAACATCCTGATTGACACTTGAGAAGAGGATATTGGCACCAAGAGTCAACTTGTTGGTGGCCTTGTAGTCCACATTCAGTCTGCCAGAAAGACGCTCCAGACCAGAACGCTGTGTGATACCCTCCTGCTTGAGATAGCTCAGTGAAGAATAATATTTGAACTTGTCTGTTCCGCCCGACAGCGAAGCCTCATACTGCTGATGACTACCTTTCTTGAAAAGCACATCGTCCCAATCTACAAATCCACACCATGGCACGGGTGCATAAGTATCGATGTTCTCGTCGGCATAGGCCTTGGCATCCTCTTCACTCTCACCGTCACGGAGCGCACCCGCATAGAGACCATTATAGATATAGTCGCGTCGCTGCTGGCCACTCATTACCGGGCGATACTCCATGGCGAAGTCAGAGAATCCCCAGTCTGCCTGCAGAGAAACCTTAGGCTTGCCCTGCTGTCCCTGCTTGGTAGTAATAATGATGACACCATTGGCTGCACGCGAACCATAGAGTGATGCAGCTGCAGCATCTTTGATGACAGTAATACTCTGGATATCATTGGTATTGATGGTCGACATAATGTCGAGACCTGAATCAGAATCTAACGAACTGATATTGCCACTAATCATAGGCACACCATCAATTACATAAAGCGGTGTGTTGGCGGCATTGATAGAGCCCATACCTCGAATATTGATACTTGAAGAAGCACCTGGCTGACCAGAGGCTGATGTAAACTGCACACCAGTGGCATTACCCTGGAGCATATCCTGGAAAGATACCGAAGGAACATCGGCTATCTTGTCGGCCTTCACATTTGCCGCAGAACCGGCATAAGCTGATTTCTTAAAAGTACCATAACCTGTGACAATCACTTCGTCCATCATCTGAGTGTCTTCAGTAAGACTGATGGTAAGGGCACCATCCAGAGAGGAAACCTTTACTTCCTTCTTCTGATAACCCACGTATGAAACCACCAATGTTACAGGAAGTTTGCTTACCGACAGCGAGAACTTACCGTCGATGTCTGTTACTGTACCTTGAGAACTACCTTTTAACATAATGCTTGCACCAACAATCGTTTCCTGTGTGTTTGCATCGATAATTACTCCACTAACTGTCTCTCTCTGTTGAACTGAATAGCTTGTTGCTGAATAAATAGCCTGGGGCATTACAATGCCCAACAAACAAAGCAACAGCATTCTGTTAATGAAGGAAGCACTAAGCCTGATGCTTCCAGCAGAATGTAGATACTGCTTCTTCATAAAATACTAATAAAAATTAAACTCTAATACGCTTTATCAAGTGCAAAAGTACAAAAAATGTTATAAATACAACAATATTTATTGAACTATTTTTAAAAACAACAGCAAAAGTCTTTCATTTTATAAGCAAAAATGCCAATAACATGACAAAAAGACACACTTGTAATACTATACTATCTCCTATCATAGCACAGTTTACACAATAGACAGAAAAACAGGGTAAACGCATCAAACTTTTCACCTTTTAACATATAGATATTAATGTTGTATCTTATTGAATATTAACTATTTATATTTGCTTATACCAAAAATATTTTGTATC
>ERZ507057.435-NODE-435-length-12617-cov-5.86085_pt1 | contig 12617 bp, 10 predicted proteins | sample MGYA00512289_ERZ507057 | MGnify/ENA metagenome assembly ERZ507057 | reverse complement strand
CAGAGCATGTGCGGCTGATCTTTCCCTTATAGCCTACGGGTATAGGCTCTGAGGTGCTGTCGAGATGTATGCCGGCGAGCCGATATTCTTCCTTAAGATAGAAATGGCTGTGAACGGTTATCTTATTGTATGTTTCCTCGGGTAAGAGGGAGAGCAATCTTTCTGAATATATTGGGGAGGTATCAGGCTTATAAAGATGCAAGTTGTCTAACCCCTCCTCGAATAAGGTGGCAAGAATCTTGTCCTCTTCCACGAAAAATGTGGATTTAGTCATTATTGCTAACTTCATAGTCTGTATTTTTTAATTGCAAATGTATGAATTTTCTGTCAAACGGACAATTATATTGAGAACAATTTTTAACTATATCGTAATTTGCTGGCTTTTCTCATGTAAGTTTGCCCTCTTTCTGTAGTGCCCGCCATATTGAATAGCGTATTTCGGGGTTGGCTTTCTCCATTTGCTCGTATGTCTGCCTCATGTCTTCACGCTTTGAAGCTTTCTCGTAAGGACACGTCTTGTTCTGCTTATGATAGTCCAAGAGCTGTGCCAACTGGGCGATGTCTGCCTCGTGGACAAGGCATAGTGGACGGATGATGGTAAGGGGCATCTTCTCCATGCGCATGACGGCGGGCATCGTGGAGAACGTGCCTTCATAGAAGAGATTGAGGAGTGTGGTGTGGAGGATGTCATCCATGTGATGGCCAAGAGCTATCTTGTTGAAGCCATTGTCGAGGGCGAAACGGAAGAGGGCTTTGCGGCGATACCATGAGCAGAGGAAGCAGGCAGGCTTGTCGCGGAGTCCTTCCTCATCGAAGCTGGTGGTGATGATGTGCAGAGGGACGCCATGCGAGCGTGCAAACTCCTCAAGATATGACGCATCACTCTCGTACTGTATGTTTTCCATACGTACATGGAGGGCTTCAATGCTGATGTTGGGCTTGAATATACGGGATCTTTCGGCAAGAAACTGCAGAAGGCATAGCGAATCCTTGCCGCCTGAGAGTCCTATAAGGATGCGGTCTCCGTCCTCCAGCATGCCGAAGTCTGTTGTGCCTTTATTGAATTTCTTGCGTATCTTATTAAGGAGAAGCTGTTCTGGCGTTTTCATGTAGGGGAGAAATTTTTACTTGAATACCAGATAAACGGCAGCTATGAGAAAACAGAATGCCAGCAAGTGGTTCCATCGCAATGCTTCGCCCTGAAACATAAAGTGGGCGATGACGGCGAAAACAATAAGGCTGACGCATTCCTGGATGACCTTAAGCTGGACAAGGGAGAATGGACCTCCGTTGCCTACGAAGCCGATACGGTTGGCAGGAACCTGGCAGCAATACTCGAAGAAGGCGATGGCCCATGAGAAGGCGATGACGCCGATGAGAGGCCAATGAAGAGACGTGCCGGTCTGCTGAAGCTTGAGATGACCATACCATGCGAGGGTCATGAAGATGTTGCTTAATATAAGTAGTGCGATGGTGTATGTTCCTGACATTGAAGATTTTGATTTTATTAATTGAATGAAGGGGCTAACTGTTGTTTTAATTATAGAAGGAGGTATGGCTCTGAAGCCATACCTCCCACTGTTTATTGTTTTGTATTTCTAATCAGAATTTTTATTTCTGATCCTTGATGTATTCGTTCATGCTCTTTGCTGCACGTCTGCCGTCGCCCATTGCGAGGATAACGGTTGCGCCGCCACGAACGATATCGCCTCCGGCAAAGATTGTCGGGATGGAGCTTTGCATATTTTCGTTAACGCTGATGGTGTTCTTGCGGCCAAGTTCCAGGCCTTCCACAGACTTGGGTACCAACGGATTGGGCGATACGCCTACTGCTACGATAACCTGGTCTGCCTCCAACTCTACGGTCTTTCCTTCTACAGGAACCGGTGATCGTCTGCCGCTTGCGTCAGGCTCACCAAGCTCCATTACTTGAAGGATGGCAGACTTGACAGCGCCCTTCTCGTCAGCCACATACTCGATGGGGTTGTGGAGAGTGAGGAAGCGGATGCCTTCTTCCTTGGCGTGCTTCACCTCCTCGAGACGTGCCGGCATTTCTGCCTCCGAACGACGATAGACAAGGGTGACGTCGCCACCGAGGCGCTTGGCTGTACGGCATGAGTCCATAGCTGTGTTGCCACCACCAACGACGATAACACGCTTGCCGATGTTGAGCGGTGTGTCGGTATTGGGATTGGCAGCGTCCATGAGGTTCACGCGTGTGAGGTATTCGTTAGACGACATGATGTTGATGGCGTTCTCGCCCTTGATGCCCATGAAGTTAGGCAGACCTGCACCCGAGCCTACGAAGATGCCCTTATAGCCTTCTTTCTCGAGCTGTGCGATGGTGATGGTCTTGCCGACGATGCAGTCAGTATGGAACTCAACGCCCATCTTCTTGAGGTTCTCAATCTCGACGTCAACGATGTGGTTAGGCAGACGGAATTCGGGGATGCCATACTTGAGCACGCCACCAATCTCGTGGAGAGCCTCAAAGACATGCACTTCATATCCGAACTTTGCCATCTCGCCAGCGAAGCTCAGACCTGAAGGACCTGAACCGACGACAGCCACCTTCATGCCGTTCTTCGGCTCCATTTCCGGGATGGCGCTGACGCCGCTCTCACGCTCATAGTCGGCTGCGAAACGCTCCAAATAACCGATGGCAACTGCCGGCTCGTTCATCTTGACGTGTATACACTTGCTCTCGCATTGCTTCTCCTGAGGACAAACACGACCGCAGACAGCGGGAAGTGCGGATGTAGCTTTCAGTACCTTAGAGGCACCGATGAAGTTGCCGCGCTCGATGTTCTTGATGAATGACGGAATGTTGATGTTAACAGGACAGCCTTCCACGCATTGCGGGTTGGGGCAGTCAAGACATCTGTGAGCCTCGTTGATTGCCATTTCTGCTGTCAGGCCGCAGTTTACTTCTTCGGTACGTGATGTGGCACGATACTCAGGATCGAGCTCTGGCATGATGACACGCTTGATGGCTTTTCTTTCCTTCGGCTTCATTGCAGCTCTGAGCTCTTTACGCCATTCTGCGTCACGATCGGTAAGCTGTTGGAGAGTTTCGTCAGCACCCTCTGTCATTCCGCCCGCAGCCTGAGCCTTATGCTCATTCTTGGCAGCAGAATAATTCATGTGCTCCTCGAAGTGCTCCATCTCCTTGCGCTCCTCGTCGCGGAAAGTGCCCATACGCTTGAACATCTCGTTCCAGTCAACGAGTGCTCCGTCAAACTCGGGACCGTCGATGCAGACAAACTTGGTCTTGCCGCCGATGGAGAGACGGCAAGCTCCGCACATACCGGTACCGTCCACCATAATGGTGTTGAGCGATACTTCCACGGGGATGTTGTACTTCTGAGCCATGAGGCAACTGAATTTCATCATGATTGGAGGGCCGATAGCGAACACCTTGTCCACGTGGCCTTCCTGAGTGATGAAGCGCTCGATGCCTGCCGTTACGACACCCTTATCGCCGTAGCTGCCATCGTCGGTCATTATGATGACCTCGTCGCTGCTCTCACGAATTTCGTCCTCGAGGATGATGAGGTCGCGTGAGCGTGCTGCTATGACGGAGAGGATGCGGTTGCCAGCTGCCTTAAGGGCACGGATGATGGGGAGCATAGGAGCTGCGCCGACACCGCCACCGGCACAGATTACCGTACCGTAGTTCTCGATGTGAGTGGGGTTGCCGAGCGGACCAACAACGTCTGTTATATAGTCGCCTTCGTTAAGGTCGCAAAGTTTCGTGGAAGAAAGACCCACCTTCTGCACAACAATAGTGATCGTACCACGCTCGATGCTGGCATCTGCGATGGTCAGAGGCATACGCTCGCCACCTTCACCGACTCTTACGATAACGAAGTTGCCGGCTTTTCTGCTCTTTGCGATAAGCGGGGCTTCAATCTCGAAAAGAAATACCTTTTCAGAAAATTGTTTCTTAAGGATGATTTTGTTCATAGGATAATTGTTGATGGTTGGTAGTGTTTGAATGGATTTTTATGATAATAAATTTGTTTTAAATGCTATTGATAAAGGTTCAGCAGTTTGTAGGAGATGCTGGCTGGAAAAGCCCGCACCGCCTACAGTTTGCCTATGTTCTATACATATTTAAATGTATCGGTCTTTACAATGGTTGGTATCTTCTTAGAAGTTCTTGTCGTCGAGCATGTCGAATCCGCAGTACGGAACGAGAACCTTCGGTACACGGATGCCTTCCGGAGTCTGATTGTTCTCGATAATGGCGGCAACGATACGCGGAAGAGCGAGAGCCGAACCGTTGAGAGTGTGGCAAAGCTCGGTCTTTCTGGTCTCGGCGTTGCGATAACGGCAATGCAGACGGTTGGCCTGATAGCTTTCGAAGTTGCTGACAGACGATACCTCGAGCCAACGCTTCTGAGCGGCGCTCCATACTTCGAAGTCGTAGCAGATGGCTGACGTGAAGCTCATGTCGCCACCGCAGAGACGGAGGATGTGGTAGGGGAGCTCAAGCTTCTGGCAGAGACCCTCCACGTGCTGGAGCATCTCTTCGAGAGACTTGTATGAATGCTCGGGCTTGTCAATGCGTACAAGCTCCACCTTGTCAAACTGATGGAGGCGGTTCAGACCTCTTACGTCCTTGCCGTACGAACCTGCCTCACGACGGAAACAAGCCGAGTAAGCACATCTCTTAATAGGAAGCTCCTTCTCATCGAGGATAACGTCACGGAAGATGTTTGTTACGGGCACCTCAGCAGTAGGGATGAGGTAGAGGTTGTCCAGCTGGCATTGATACATCTGAGCCTCCTTGTCAGGCAGCTGACCTGTGCCGTAGCCAGAAGCCTCGTTCACTACGAACGGCGGCTGTACCTCCAGATATCCGCTCTTGCGAGCCTCGTCAAGGAAGAATGCCTCGAGCGCACGCTGCAGACGAGCCATCTTTCCGATGTATACTGGGAATCCGGCACCTGTAATCTTAACGCCAAGGTCGAAGTCGATAAGATTGAATTTCTTGCAGAGATCCCAATGGCAGAGAGCGTCTTCCGGAAGATCGGGGATTACGCCACCCTCCTTAACCACTACGTTGTCGCTGGCATCCTTGCCTTCGGGTACGTCGTCGTTAGGGATGTTAGGTATGGTGCAGAGCTTTGCTATAAGATCCTTCTCTGCCTGAGCCTTGATTTCCTCCAACTTCTTGTTGGTTTCCTTTATATTGGCCACTTCTGCCTTTATGCTATCAGCCTCTTCTTTCTTGCCTTCCTTCATCAGACCTCCAATCTTTGCTGCCATTTTCTTGGCTTCCGAAAGATTACTGTCCAATTCTTGCTGTGTCTCGCGACGACGAAGGTCGATGGCGAGAACTTCCTTGATGGCTTCTTCGGCATTAGGGAAATGCTTTTTGTTCAATCCCTTGATAACACGTTCAGTTTCCTCACTGATGAGTTTAAGTGTAAGCATATGCTAAATCAATTAATGTATTAAATGCGATATCTATAATGTTTGTCAAATACAAAATTACATAATTTTCGGTTAGCGGCAAAATCGAACAGAAGTTTTTTATGCTTACAGGTATAAAAGCATTAATCCCAACCCTCAAAATGCTATGAGAGTTGGGATTAATATGTTTGTTTGGAATAGTTGTTTTGTTTTGTTAAGCCTCTGCTTCTGGTATTACTGAAACTGTGCTCTTGTCGTTACGACCCTTGCGGAAGTTTACGATACCATCAACGAGTGCGTAAAGGGTGTCGTCCTTACCGATACCCACGTTCAGGCCCGGATTGTGCTTTGTACCGCGCTGGCGAACGATGATGTTGCCTGCGATGCACTTCTGACCGCCCCAAATCTTAACGCCTAATCTCTGAGAAGCTGATTCACGTCCGTTCTTAGAACTACCTACACCTTTTTTATGTGCCATTTCTTGTTCCTCCTAAATTTAAGCGGTTACTTCCTTGATTAATACCTCTGTGAACTGAGCACGGTGACCGTTCTTCTTGCGATAGTCCTTGCGGCGCTTCATCTTGAAGACGATAACCTTCTCGCCCTTAACGAGCGGGTTCACAACCTCACATACGACTTTTGCACCTTCTACGGCAGGTGCACCTACCTGTACTGAACCTTCATTGTCAACAAGCAGTACCTTGTTGAATTCAACAGTCTGGCCTTCCTGGGCGTCCTTGATGTGGTGAACAAAGAGCTTCTTGCCCTGCTCTGCCTTAAACTGCTGACCGTTAATCTCTACGATTGCGTACATTTAATTATTTAATATAAACGGGTTTTTCCGGGAGGCGACCGATAACGTATCGATGCTTTTTCGAGCCCCATCGGATTAAAATCGGCTGCAAAGGTAGTGATATTTCGTTTACGAAAGTAATAAATGTGTGACGTTTTTGTAAAGATTAACAAATAACGCCTCACTTTTAACTATTAACGTATAATACTTGGCTCGTTTATCCATATTTGGCTCTCGCCTTGGGGCAAAGTCAGGGTGCTTCTAAGGGTGCCGTTAAGGCTATAGATGCAGACGGTTCGGGCTGTGTTGAGCCTTATCGTGACATACTGTCTGCCTATGGTCTTTATGGGTAGCATCTCGGAGTGTGGTGTCGTGGCGTTGCCTATGGCTGTAACGTCTGCCGGAAGGTCGTCCGTTACGTTGCTGAAGCGTGTCCAGAAGCCCGTCGTTCGATATAGGTGTTCTGTTCCTGAGGGCACGTGCAACATGACGTTCTGAGGACGGCATTGGGCGAAGGGATAATTGTCTGCCTCACTTCCTGCCGGCGGAACCATTGCATAGCAATATATGTCGGTAAGGAACTGGCAACCGCAGAAGGCGTTGTCGCCAAGTGCCTCAAGGCTTGCCGGAAGGCTTATCTGCGTGAGCATCGGACAGTTGCGGAAACATTCATCCTCGATGTAGCGTAGGGTGGAGGGCAGGCTTAGCGAGGCAAGCTGCGTGCATCCCATAAACTGCATGCGGCGGAGCGTGTCGACGTGGAGCTGAAGGTCCAGCGAGGTAATGAACGGATTGCCTACAAACGGTGATAGTCCGTCTGTCTGGTCAAATCCGCTTACCACGTATTCCACGTCCTGATAAGTGACTGTGGCGGGGATTACGATGGCGCCCGAATACATCTCGCCACTCGGTATTGTCACTTCAGCAAAGTTGCCGTCGCCTTGATAGATGGCACGATATTCTATGCCGTCGCAGACGAATCTCTTTGGCAGGGCGGGAAGGTCGTCAGTTATACGGCTGAACATGCTCCACTTGGCATTGGATCTGAACACGTCGCTCAGTCCCTGCTGAACGTGTATGCAGACCGCTTGAGGATTGGGCAGACCACGGAAAGCGTCCGTAGCCACACAGTCTGGCGACGATGGACGTACGTATATGTCCGTCATTTTCTGGCATCCGCTGAGGATGTCGTTGCCCGTGGCTTGCAGGCTGACGGGTAGCGATATTGTCTTCAGCGATACGCATCCCTTGAACGTCTCGCTTCCTATCTGCTTCAGGGAGCGTGGCAGCTCGCATGTTTCCAGGCGACTGAAGTCCTTGAAGGGAGCGCCGAAGAGTCCTTGCTGTATGGTGGCGTTCTCAAGATTGAGCTTTTTGAGCGTCTGCAGGGTGGAGAGATACGTCAGGTCGTTGTCGTCAAGGCTTCCCGTAATGGTGAGCGACTCCACGGCGTCAGCATCCGGTGTGGCTTTCAGAAGCGTTGCCTCCAGCTGTCCCGGCTTTTCCACATTGACCTGACATTCCTGCACAAGTTGCGAACGCTCGTATGCCTTAGCCTTTATATATAATGTGTCGGCTGTGAGCATTACGCTCTTGTCGGATTTCTGCCAATAAGCCTCGCCGCAGAAACGTTGCTGCACGATGCTTTTCACCGTACTGCTCTTCCATGCTATATTATATGTGTATGTTGATCCGAGCAAAGGCTTGCCTTCGAAGCATACGTTGCCTTGGTTCTGGTCGTTGAGAGTGGCGTTCTCCATGTCGCTTATGATCTCCACCACGGGCACCTTACGTTCGTAAGCATCCATTCTTACTTCCTGTCCCTTGGCATTGAGCACGAATGTCCATTCCTCCTTGCCGTTCTCGCAAGCCATAAGTCGCAGATAGCTGCCCTTGGTGGCTGTAGTTGAGGGAGCGAAACTGAAGTCAATGGGCTGCGAGTTGCCTCCGTTAATGCTTACCGTCTTGCTGTCGAACGCTTCCTTCACATTGCCCTCAGCATCACAAAGCTCCCATCTCAGCTTGCCGTTCCATTGGCGAAGAGCTGTAAGCGAGGAGAGGTTTATGCTTGCTGAGGTGTTGGCTGTTAGTGTGGTAAGGTCAGAATAAAATCCCTCATACTTTCCTTCGCATTCCAGAGTGAGAGGAGCGCAATTGTCCTCTCTGAGTGGCTTGATGCCAATGACAGCCTGCTGCTGGTTGGCAAACTCGAACGCCGTACTTGTGGAGCTAAAGGCAGAAATGGCGAAATATCCGTTTCCGCTACCGTTCCATCCGAAGTTGAAGTGGAAGAGATTGTCGAGATATCCGTCCAGCACGAAGCCGTGCGACCCGCGTCCCATCGTGCTCTCTCCCGTATAGATGACGGGGCGGTCGGCGTCAATCTCGCTACGCATCATCTTTTTCCACGTAGCTGCATCATAGTCGGCTGCCGACACGAGGCGCGTCGTGGCAGCATAACGGAAGTATTGCGTGAGCGCTCCGGGCACCAACGACTGGCGTGCTCCGCTACTTTCAGCCGCATAATACATCTCCACGGCTATTCCGGCATGACGCATCAGCAACGATACAGCCTCGGCTTGAGCTGTCGTGTATGAGTCGTAGCTCATGGGCATGTTGTCCCAGTCGTAACGTGTATGTTCGAAGTCGGCTGTCATCACGGAGTCTTTCCATATATGCGTCTTGCTGCCTTGTCCCATGACTGGCCATTGATGGTAACGCATGACGATGCTCATGGCTGTGGCTGCGCAGCCCGTAGGATAGGAGAGTGGCGTACGCAGATTAAAGGGAGCCCATTGTCCCCAGTCAGGAGTCTTCAACAGTCGTTCTTCCTTGTTTAAGTTTGATTTGCATTCTGTCTGACAATCTGGCGAAAGAGCTGCGTATTGCCTCTTGTACGTAGTGAGCAGTTCGGCAAGTCCGTCTGGCATCATATTGTCCTCTATGGCATTGTCTGTATATCCGAGGATGCTTTGCATGCGCTGGTCGCCTGAGATGACTACCAGTCGGTTGTCCTCCTTGTTCCTGAACATGTAATAGGCGTCTGAAGTATAGTCCATGACCTTCTTCTGCAACCTTCGGCTTCCTTTTTCCTCTTTCATCTGCATGGCGTCCACCTCTTCTGCATGGAAAAACCCGGTTGCCACCTTTGCCGCTTCTGCCAACGAACGCTTCTGTGCATTGGCTGGAAGCCCGATGAACAGCAACGCGAATACCGAAGCTGTAAATAGATTTCTCATAATCTTAGGTTTTGAGTATTGTTTGTTTTTTGTCCTGTTTTCGTAGATTTGTCTGAATAGTTTGCGAAAGTACAAATAATTCTCTGATTATTAGAAGAAAATCCTTATTTTTGCACACAAATTTATAATACCATTTAACATAAACATCTAACTTAAGCATTGATTATGAAAATAGCATTGATCACGGGTGCTACAAGTGGCATCGGAGAAGCCTGTGCAAGACGTTTTGCAGAGGGAGGTTACAGTCTTATTCTTACAGCCCGCCGTGCGGACAAGCTGGCTGCTGTAAAGGCGGAGCTGGAGGCAAAGGGCACGAAGGTGCTCACGCTTGTCTTTGACGTTCGCGACGCTGAAGCTGCAAAGCAGGCTGTCGATTCCATTCCGGCTGAATGGCAGAATATTGACGTGCTCATCAATAACGCTGGTCTGGCGCTTGGACTGGACAAGGAATATGAGGGCGATCCGGAGGACTGGAACACGATGATCGACACCAACATAAAGGGACTCCTCACCATGACCCGCCTCATAGTTCCTGCTATGGTGAAGCGCAATGAGGGACACGTCATCAATGTGGGTAGCGTAGCTGGCGACGCTGCTTATGCTTGCGGCAATGTGTATTGCGCCACAAAGGCAGCCGTAAAGTCTATTTCGGACGGTCTGCGCATCGATGTGGCTGACACGGCTGTACGCGTCACCAACCTCAAGCCGGGACTCGTAGAGACCAACTTCAGCAACGTGCGCTTCCATGGCGACAACGAGCGTGCCGACAAGGTGTATAAAGGCATCAAGCCGCTTACCGGAGCCGACATCGCCGACGTGGCTTTCTATGCCGCTTCGGCTCCAAAGCACGTCCAGATAGCCGAAGTGCTGGTACTTGCCACACATCAAGCCAACGGCAACGTCATTCATAGAGAAGCATAGGCTGAATCATAATTTCTTTTTTTTTGATTATGGATTTTTACGCTCTTGCATCTCCATCCCGAGCAACCCTCTCTTAGCCTCCAATCCTCCCGCATAGCCAGTCAAGGAATGGTTGCTGCCTATTACGCGATGGCAAGGGATTAGGATGCTGATGGCGTTGGCGCCGATGGCTCCAGCTACGGCCCTTACAGCTTTGGGCTTGCCTATGCATTGGGCTATATCCTTATAGCTCTTTGTCGATCCGTACGGAATGCTTCGCAATGCGTTCCACACTTTATGCTGAAAATCAGTACCAACCAGACATAACTGTATGTCGAAAGCCTTGCGCTTGCCTGCAAAGTATTCGTCGAGTTGTCTTTTGGTCTCTTCCAAGACAGAGGTTGTCTCTGTCTTGGAAGTGGCCTTCAAGTATTTCTCAATCCGGCGTCTATTGCGCTCTGCAAAGGGATTGTCGCTCCAATCGCAAAGGCATAGTCTGTCAGCAAAAGATGCCAAGACCAGCCTGCCGCATGGCGAGTCGTAATGTTGAAGGCTGATTGAATTTTCCATTTACTATTTACTTTTTCAACATCCTGCGCGACTTTTCCTTGGCGAACGCCTGCATGTCCACAGCCACGTCGTCCTCGTCCACAATCTCCACGCCGGTCATGGTCTCTATGACGTCTTCCATCGACACCACGCCACGCAGACAGCCGTATTCGTCAAGGATGATTGAGATATGCTCGCGCTTCTCCAGCATCTTCTCCCATATCTGATACACCGAATCGTCCTCGTTGAAGGAAAGGATGGGGCGCATAAGGTCGGAAAGCTTGGTATTGAACTTGTCTTCTGACAATTCCTTCAGCACCATGTCCTTCAGCACGTAGCCGATGACATAATCCTTGCTCTTGTCGTATACCGGAATGCGTGAGAAGTTCCATGTCTGCTGCTCGTAAAACTCCTTGATGGTAAGGTTAACGTTAGCCGTCTCAACCACAATGGAAGGAGTCATCACCTCCCTTGCCTTTACTCCAGCCAGACGGATACAGCTCTTGATGATCTTGCTTTCAGATTCGCGGAAGATGCCCTCCGTGGTGCCTACGTCCACCATTGCCGACACTTCTTCGCGGCTCACAGAAGCCTGGTGCGCCTTCGGGGTGAACACCTTTGTGATTAGCTCGGAGAGCAGCACCAGCGGATAGGTGATGAAGATGAGCACACGGATGATTTTTGTGGACGGCATAGCCAGCGAACGCCAGTATGAAGCACCGATGGTCTTGGGGATGATTTCGGACAACACAAGAATAAGCAGCGTCAATATGGCTGATATCAGTCCGAAGTATTCTTCGCCGAAAAGCTTTATCGACTCCGCTCCCACACCTGCCGAACCGATGGTATGTGCAATGGTGTTGAGCGAAAGAATGGCGCCTACGGGACGGTCCACATTGTTCTTATACTGTTTCATCAAGGAAGCTGTCTTGCTGCCTTGACTCTCCTTCATCGAGATATAAGATACAGGAGTGGATAGGAGTACCGCCTCAAGGACGGAACATAAAAAGGATAGTGACAGAGCACCTAAAAAATATAATATGATTAAGCCCATTAAAAATATGATTCGTTAATAATAAGTTGTCTGAAGGGGGTGCTTTCGGACAACTTACTATAGACGAAGGGCCTTATGGTGTATGTATAGTTGATATGTCATTTACATCACAAAGATATTCAATTCGTAAGTATTTTGATGTTTTGAGCGTCAATTATTGATAATCTTTAACTAAATGCCGTAGATTTTCTGTTTTGTTAGTATTTTTACCCCATTACCACATCGAGCACCATCATCAGTACGAAACCTATGGCGAAGCCGATAGTGCTGAGATTGCTGTGCTGGCCGCTTGAGGCTTCTGGTATCAGTTCTTCCACCACTACGTAGAACATGGCTCCTGCTGCAAAGGCGAGCATGTAGGGGAGGGCGGGCATAATGAGTGAGGCAAGCAGCAGAACGGCAATGGCTCCTATAGGCTCTACCACTCCGCTCAGCGATCCTAACACGAAGGATTTCCATCGGCTGTTGCCTGCCGCACGCATAGGCATGGAGATAATGGCGCCTTCGGGAATGTTCTGAATGGCAATGCCCAACGAAACGGAAATGGCTCCGGCTAAGGAGATGTGCGAAGCGCCGTTTTCGGCTCCCGCAAACACCACGCCTACAGCCATTCCTTCGGGCAGGTTGTGGATGGTTACGGCAAGGGCAAGCATAGCTGTCT
>ERZ507057.427-NODE-427-length-12734-cov-6.01988_pt1 | contig 12734 bp, 10 predicted proteins | sample MGYA00512289_ERZ507057 | MGnify/ENA metagenome assembly ERZ507057 | reverse complement strand
CAGGACAAGTGCATCCCTTCCCACCAGGGACAGGACCGCCTTCCTGAGGGTGGAGAAGAAATAAAAGGGGCCGCCCAAAAGAAGAATCTTCCCGGAAATAGGGCTCCCGTAGGAAAGGCCCCCAATGAACTGCACCGCCAGCGCATGGAAAAGGGACAGCGCCAGATCCGCCCGGTGCGCCCCGTCATTCAGGAGGGCCTGCATGTCGGTTTTCGCATAGACACCACAGCGGGAAGCAATGGGATAAATCCGTTTTCCCTTTTCCGCCAGGCCATCGAGCTCCGTGAGGGGTATCGACAGGATACGGGACGCATGCTGCAGAAAGGCGCCGGTCCCGCCGGCACAGGTCCTGTTCTCCCGCCGGTCATAGGATGGATGGAATCGGGTAAGCTTAGCACTTTCTCCGCCGATTTCCAGCGTAAAATCAGGAGAAATTCCTCGGGAAGTAAGGAAAGAGCGGATCGCCTTCTCCTCCTCCACGTAGGGAAGTCCATAAGCCTTGGCCAGGAACTTTCCAGCGGAGCCTGTAAAGACTACCTGCCCCACGGACTCTCTATAGAGAGAAAGCCACCGCTTCAGGAGAGACAGAGCCGCCTCCCCCGCATTTCCCCGGTGGAGCAGGTAAACCTTCTCCAGGACAGACTGGCCCGCAAGGACAAGGCCTTTCACAGAAGCAGCGCCGGTATCGATGGCAATGGTAATAGTGGGATTCATAATGACTCCTAAAAGAAAAAGAATTGAGATTTGAGGTAAGAGAATTGAGTTCTAGCGGCTTCGCCGAAAATGCACCCCTATTCCCGCTTCGCGGGACTTCCCCCAAAGGGGGAAGCAAGTTTTAAGCCTGCGGCGCTTCCATCAGCTAACCTCCGGTCATATGAGATCGAGACCGAGACCGAGATCGAGGCGAAAAGCGGCTTCGCCGCCGTTGGAGTCCTAATGCCTCTGAACAGATAACGTGCAATTGACTCTACAGTAGGCCCCTTCCTCGGGAAGGGGCTCCCCAACGGGGTGGGGTTAGCTATAGGGAACTGACGAGACGGCCCGCAGGGCCCATCAGAATCCCTCTGTCACTTCGTGACATCTCCCTTTGGAAAAGGGAGACTAACAACCAGCCTGCGGCGCTTCCATCAGCTAACCTCCGTCTGCTTCGCAGCCACCTCCTTCCCAAGGAAGGAGGCTAAAGAACAGCGGCTTTGCCGCGATAGGAATCCTAATGACTCTGCATCAATAACATGCCATTGCCTCTGCACAAGGCTCCTTCCTTGGGAAGGAGCTCCCCACCGGGGTGAGGATAGCTGATGGAAACTGACAGAATTGGCCCAAAGGGCCTAACCTCCTAGACCCAGACCTAGACCTAGACCTAGACCTAGCTCTAGGCCTTCAGCCTCAAAACGTCCGGAATTCTTCTATCAGGTCCCTGGTGTACCCATTCTCCGGCGCATTAAAGAGGGTTTCTGTCTCCTGTATTTCCAGCAGCCGCCCCTCCTTCATGATGCCTATCCGGTGGCAGGCGCAGCGAAGGAGGTCCAAGTCGTGGGAGATGAAGAGGTAGGACAGGCCCCTTTCTTTCTGGATGGCCAGCAGTTCTTCCACGATTTCTGCCTGTACCGATACGTCCAGCATGGACGTAGGCTCGTCGAGGATGAGAAGTTCCGGCTCCACCAGGAGGAGCCGGGCGAGGCAGATGCGCTGCAGTTCTCCTCCCGACAGTTCCGAAGGCATGCGGGGGAGCAGTTCTTCCCGGAGGCTGAAGCGGTCCATGTAACGGGATATGAGGGGCAGTTTGCCTTCCATATGGTACAGGAGGAGCGGCTCTTTCATGGATTCTTCGATGGTCATCCTTGGATTCAGGGAGGCCATGGGATTCTGGAAGAGCATCTGCATGGTTCTTCTCTTCTTTTTCATTTCCGCCGGTCTGAGGGCGCAGAGATTATCCCCATGGAAGAAAACTTCCCCTTCGCTCACTGGGAGGAGCTGCATCACCGCCCGGGCGAGGGTGGATTTCCCGGCGCCGCTGGTACCTGCCAGGCCCAGGGTTTCTCCCTTTTCCAATACGAAATTCACGTCATAGAGGGCGGGCTCTTTCTTCTTGCCCAGAAAGCCTTTATGAAACCACTGGAAAAGATGTCTGACTTCCAGAAGGCTCATGGCTCTTCCTCCCTTCTCACGCATTTCACAAAGTAATCTGCCCCTGTCCTGCCCATGGAAATCGCCTTCCCGCAGCGGTTGGCATCATAGAAGGGACAGCGGGCGCTGAAGATACAGCCATCATCCAGGTCTGTCAGGTCCGGCGGCTTCCCTTTCATGGGGTGGAGACCCCGGTCCGGCTGGGCGGCCAGCAGCCCCCTGGTATAGGGATGGCGGGGGCGGCTGAAAATATCGTAGGTCCTCCCCATCTCCAAGAGTTCCCCGGCATACATGACGGCGGTATAGTCCGAAATCCGCCGGGCAAGACGGAGATCATGGGTAATAAGGAATATGCCGGCCCCCTGATCACGGAGCTGGCAGAACATATCCGCCACCTGGTGACGGACGAAGGCGTCCAGTCCCTTGGTGGGCTCATCGGCGATGAGAAAGGCCGGGTCATCCATGGTCATCATGGCACCCATGACCCGCTGGGCCATGCCGCCGGAGAGCTCATGGGGATAACTGCGGACGATCCGCTCTCCATCGGGAAGGCCGAAGGAAGAGAGCCGAAAAAGCCCCTTCTTTTCGATGTCCTCCCTGTTTTCCCTTTTAAAGAAACGGAGAGCCTCTGTCACCTGCTTTCCCACTTTCCAGAGGGGATCCATGGCGGTCACCGGGTCCTGGGCAATCCAGCTGATTTCCCGGCCCCGGATGCGGTTCATTTCTTCTTCCGAAAGGGACCGCAGGTCCTGCCCTTTATAGAGGATTTCTCCGGAGATTTCTGTTTCCGAAGGGAGGAATCCCATGATGCCGGCACCAAGGATGGATTTCCCACTCCCCGATTCCCCTACCACCGCCGTAATTTTCCCGGCGGGGAAGGAAATGGTCACGTCCCGAAGGACCTTCACAGGCCCCCGGTCAGAGGGAAATGTGACAGACAGGTGTTTCACTTCCAGTTCCATCAAAATCCCTCCCTTCCATTGGTTCTTTCTCTTTTCTTCCAGTGATCCCGAAGACCGTCGCCCAGGAGGTTGATGGCCAGGCAGAAGAGGGTGATGCCCATGCCCGGTGCCAGGATCATGAGAGGATAGGACCTGAAATAGGTGCGGGCATCGCTGATCATGACACCCCAGTCCGCCACCGGCGGCGCCACGCCGAGGCCCAGGTAGGACAGGGCCGATGCTGAGAGGAGGGACGTGCCGATGCGAAGGGTAAGAAGCACAACCACCACCGGCAGTACATTTGGAAATACGTAGCGCCTAAGGATATAGAAATGTCCCCCACCCAGGCTGCGGATACCCTCCATGTAGGTCTCGCCCCGGATACGGATGACTTCACTACGTACAATCCGGGAGAATCCGGTCCAGGAAGTGAGTGTCAATGCGATGAGAATGCGGAAATTGTTTTCCGGCAGGATGGCGGCGATGGCGATCATGAGGCTCATCCCCGGAAGGCCCTGGAAAATGCAGACCAGACACTGGATGGCCTTATCTACAAAGCCACCAAAATAGCCGCCTGCCATGCCCAGGAGGAGCCCCACCACCATGGTGCAGAGGGCGGAGGTCACCGCAAAGGCCACGGAGGTCCTGGCGCCGTAGATGGTGCGGGACAGGATATCCCTGCCCAGGGCGTCGGTACCCAGCCAGTGGGTCAAAGAAGCGGGCTCCAGGATTTCATCGGTATTCACGAGAATAGGATCATAGGGAGAAATAAGGGGCGCAAAAACAGCACAGAACAGGAGAAGAAGAATGATGACCTCCGCTGCCCGGTACGGACCATGGAGTTCCCTGAACAGTTTCATGCTCCCCCTCCCCTCTTTGGACTTAATACATAGTAGCTCAGGTCTACCAGATAATTGAATACTAGAAATACGGTGCCGCTGATGAGGACGTAGCCCTGGATCACGGGGTAGTCCCTCCCCCAGATGGCGGCAAGCACGTAGCTTCCCAGACCGGGAATGGAGAAAAGATTTTCAATGATCACAGAGCCCCCGAGGATGGAGCCGAAGAAAGTACCCACCATGGTAATGACGGGAATCAGAGAATTTGGCAGCACATGACGGGCCATGATCCAGGACGCTGGAAGGCCCTTTGCCCGCTCCGTGAGGACGAAAGGCTTTTCCATGGTTTCCAGCACGCTCGTTTCCTCCAGCCTCAGCGTAGCCGCCGCTGTCCCCGCCGCCAGCACGAAGGAAGGGAGTACCATGTGGATGGCGTCGCCGTAGCCGCTGGAGGGAAGAATCTGCAGCTCCTCGGAAAAAATGAGCATCATCACGATGGCCAGCCAGAAGGAGGGGATGGAAATGAAGAGCAGCGCCACCAGCCGCAGGGCCATTTCCCGGAAGCTGTCCTTCCGGAGCGCCGCCCACACGCCAGCCGGGATTCCCAACGCCAGTACCCAGGCCATGGCCCAGATAGCCAGATGGAGGGTCACCGGAAACCGGCGGATCAGCTCATCCGCCACAGGCTTATGGGTAAGGTAAGACACCCCGAGATTCCCCACCACCGCCGACGACAGCCAGGACAGGTACTGTACCCAGTAGGGACGGTCCAGGCCCATGGAATGCTGCATGGCAAGAATCTCCGCCTCCGTGGGTTCCGAAGTACCGTCCATGGTAAGCGCCGCAATAGCCGGATCCCCCGGCGAAAGCACACCCAGGGCAAAGGCGAGGATGGTGAGACCGATGAGAAAGGGAATCACCATGACAATCCGCCGGAGCGCATAGACCAGGAAATCCTTCATTCCTCTCCCTCCTTCACCCAGTGCACCTTATCCAGGGTCACACCATACACCGCCGCATCGTAACCGGCGATTTTCTTCGAACTGACAGCGATATTTTCGTCTTCTACCAGCGGCACTATAGCCGGATGGTCCAGAAGTTCCTCGATAATATCATCATAATATCCCTTCCGTTCATCCACGGAATAGGCCGTTTCCAAAGCCTTGAAATCTGCATCCACCTGCGGGTTTGAGTACATGAAATGGCTGGCTTTGTTTGTAGCTCCACCGGTTTGGAAGAAATCCTGCAGGAGCAGCGTGGGATCCAGGTTTGCCATCCCTCGGATACCGATGGACAGATCATAGTCACCGGCCTTCATCATCTTTCTGGAAGTCAGGTAATCGGCCATGACGATGTTCATGTTGATTCCCACATCCTTGAGCTCCGCCTGGATAAATTCCGTAACTTCCTTATAGGGATAGCGGCTGGACGTATCCTGGGGCAGCAGGAATTTCACTTCCACCGGCTTTCCACCCGATGCTTCCTGCACCAGCCGCCTGGCTTCTGCCGGATCGTAAATGGGCGCCACTGCACGACCAAAGGGATTCGTGCTGTTCAGGAAACTGCGGGTAGGCGTAGCAAAACCGCAGAAATAGTACCTGGCGATTTTATTCCTGTCAATGGCGAGATTGATGGCTTTCCGCATCCGTTCATCCTGAAAGGGGAAACGGCCTCCATTCACGGAAAGGTAATGGGAAATGGTGGAATGCTCCGCATGAATCCGGAAATCTCCGGTCTTCTTCAGTTCCATCGCCATTTGTGGCGTCAGCCCGCCAAGATCCAGTACTCCCTGGATTTCCCCAGCCCTCATGGCCGAATAACGGGTATCCACAGAGGGAATGGTAATAATACGAATCCTCTCGGCCTTCGCCTTTTCTCCATGGTATCCATCGAACCGTTCAATAACCGCATGGGAATCGGGCACGTATTCCAGTATACGGAAAGGTCCCGTGCCTATGGCCATTCCCGTGAAGTCACCGGTGGACGGATCAAAGCAGGAAGGGCTGTACATGGCACTTCCCCATCCCGCCATACGGTAGATGAGCATGGGAAAGGGCTTTTCGAAATGGAGACGAATCGTAGAATCATCCACCACTTCCACTTTGTCCAGTCCGGGATAGAACCGTCCAAGGGAAAAGATGTAAAAAGAAGAGGATCTCGTACCCATATTCCGGTACCGTTCAAAGTTCAACCGCACCGCTTCCGCATTGAAGGGACTTCCATCCTGGAAAATGACCCCTTTCCTGAGATGAAAGGTCCATTCATCCTTCCGGTCATTGGCCTCCCAGGACTCCGCCAGGCAGGGAGCAGCCTTGCCATCATTGGTGACAGCCACCAGCGGTTCCCATACTTTGAGAATGGAAGAGACAAAGTACCCATCCCCCGGTCCCGGCACCAGATCCCTGCTGGCGGCAAGGACGATTTCGCCATCTTTTGATAAGGAACCATTGTGATTGCAACCTGAGAAAGAAACAGTCAGTGCTACAGATAGAAAGGCAGCTACTATGAACTTGATAATGTTCATCATAATATTTCCACCTCTCCTTGTGAATAAAACAATAAAGAGGGAAAGAGGCAGCCCACAAAAAGGCTGCCTGATTCACTTTATTGGTAAACTATATTAGAATTCGAATTTAGCTGATAACCAGACAGTTCTAGGATCAGACAGATGCAGATCATTGGTATTGTAGAGGACCCAGTAATCCTTGTTAAACAAGTTATCGATCATCAACGTAAATGTGGTCTTTACTCCACCAATCTTTGTGTTATAGCTGGCGCCAAGATCGAACGTGGTGTATGAGGGTACCCTAAATTTGACAGAATTGTCAGTATCCATGAATGGATACATATCACTGCTTCCCGTATATTCAACACGTCCCAGAATAGTCCACTGTTCATTTGGATTATATTCAAGAGCTGCCGTTGCATGCCAGGAAGGCTGGATTTTCTTGCCATTTAAGGAAAGACCATTTGCATCGGAAATTCCTTTTTCACGAGTTGCTTTTTCATACATCAGACCGCCTAATACATTCCATTTTGGAGCAATCTTCCCCTGAATAGTCCATTCAACGCCTCTGTATTTCTGCTGTCCAGCGTTCCACTTGTACCATCCATTGGATTTATCACTCCAAACGTCCAAAGTCTGTGCCTGCTTGGTTTCAAAGAAAGACAGAGTATTTAAAGTTCCATTCTTCAAATACTTGAAACCAATTTCATCCATTTTGGTTTTCGCCGGTGCAATAACATCGCCATCATTCAAGTATGGTTTTCCGTTTCCAGCCATTCCAGATACTGCAGTCCCCTGATCAAAATATTCTGAATGGCCATAGTAAACGGACATATTATCATTGGGTTTGTATGTAAATCCATATGTTGGCATTGTTGCATGCGAATTTACACTCTTATCATAAGATCCATCCTGTTTCTTGGTGTTAACACTTGCATCATGCCTGTGGAAACCTACCATGAATTCCGCCTTACCATAGGATAAGTTATCAATTACAGACCAGCCTTTGTAACGATTTACGGTTCTCCTGTAATATGAATATTCAGGAATAGGAACATTAGGAACTCCGCTAAACCCTGTATTAAGAGTTCCTTCACCGGCTTTATAAGTAATATATTTACCAAGGCGACCATTATCCATATATACATAGGATCTATCAAGAGATACGATAGTATTATTTTTTACATTTCCGATATCGTAATCAAATTTGAATCCGCCCTGGAAATAATAGCAATGCTGTGGTGTTTCGGAATTATAGCCCCCAGCTGTTCCGTTTCCATCACCAAGTAATCCCTGATCATTATAAATCCAGAACCGACTTGAAGCAGGTGCAGCGTTTCTATACATATGGTTGAAATTATATCCACCATTCACAAAAGCAGATACGTGCTCATTAAACTTCTGTTCATGGTTCAAAATCATTTCAAAATCACGATTACGCTTGGACATTCCTTCATATCCATACCCATTAGAGGAGTCAGGTGCTGACGGTAAAAAGCGAATGCCGCTACGATATTTCTTTGACTGGACAAATTTAAACCATCTGCCGCCATTATCTACGCGATACAGCCGTTCACCAATCAGGAAGTTCGTATTGCTTTTATCGCTCTTGTGATCAATATTCACATAGATTCCTCTCGCTCTAATGTGGGCATCATACTGGGTAGGATTTCCATCTTGTACTTCAGTATTTACACGAATACCCCAGGAATTATCTTTACCAAATCTTCTTCCTACATCAAGATATTCGGCGAATCCACTTTTACCTGAGAAAACCTGTTTATATGAAGTAATAGGTGCCTCGGTAGCCTTTTTAGATACCATATTAACTACACCTGCAGCAGGGGTACTTTCATAAGTTGGAGCCGTACCACTAACACCCAAATTTGGACCTTCCAGAACATTAATGTGGTCAATCATAAATGTCGGTGTGCTGAACTGGGTAAACATCAGCGGAACACCATTTAAAGTAAGCGAAGTACCATTTAATTTGATGCCACGAATATAGTAGTCGCTGTGCAGTGCAGTAGCAGTATTTCTGACCCCTGGAACAGTTGAAAGCATAGCAGCAAATGGTTTACCAGCATTTTCGCCAAAAGTTTCCATTGTTTTGCGACTAAGATTTACCTGTGTATAAGGAACATCCATTGTGGACTTCTTCCCGGTATACCCAAAATCCCCTTCTGTTTGGGTATATCCCCCCCGGAAGAGTAGATTTCGCTACATCATCATTAGCATTGTTTCTATATTTATCACTATTAACAACTACTTCATCTAAGGTAGTAACATTGGATGCCTGCACCTCATAGCCACCAAGAATTGAAGCAGCAATTCCGGACATAATAAGAGCAGTTAAAATTTTCCTTTGCATAATGCACCTATTCCTCTCTCATATTCAATTTATTTCTCCCAATGAGCCAAGCTTCATCATTAAATAGGTTTAAAGAAATTTAATGATGAAGCTATGCAACTTGCAGGAGATAACAAAAATTTTACTTTGAGCAATTACTTGCTATTAGAAGTGTGCTGTTGCAGAAAGGACGAAAGTTCTTCCCGGATTTAACATGACCATATACTGGGACCATTTTCCTGTAGTAGAAGACCAATAATGACGATCAAATACGTTATATGCATTCAGAGAGAAAGTGAAAGGAATCTTCATGATATGCGTATCGTAAGTTGCGCCAAGATCAAACCGAGTCCAGGAAGGTACGCGGATCTGATTTTCATGATCTGCATAGGAAGACCCAAAATGAACCATCCGTCCATTTATGACAAGGCCTTTTACCGGAGTCTCCCAGTCGAGACCCATGGTTGCATTAAATTTGGGTGTTCCATAAACCCGCTTTCCTGCAGTGGTTGCTGAAGTATCATCCTTATATTTGGCATTGAGAATCATGAACCCACCGGTTAAAGTTAAATTCTGAGAAACCTTACCGGCAATATTCCATTCAACCCCCTGATTATGGGTTTTGCCTGACCACCCATAATAATGGCTGGAATCTTCCATTGCTACAGGCTGCTTAATGAAGAAATAATCTAAAGCAGTAACCCAATTGCCAAAATCATGTTTAACGCCAAATTCATACTGTTTAGTGCTTACCGGACTAAGAACTGCTCCTTCATTCCGATAATGATTACCGGTTGCTACCGTTCCCCCACTAATGAGACCTTCTGCATAATTGGCATAAACAGAAGTATTGTCGGTGACTTTATATAACAATCCAAAATGTGGAGAGTTCTTTGATTTGCTGTAGCGGGAAGTCTGTTTACCTGTATTTTTATTAAATCCTTTTGTAGTTAACTCCTGATGGCGAACACCAAAAGTAAATTTAAGCTTATCAGACAGAGCACTAATTGTATCACTAATGAGGTAGCTCCGATTAAGTAATGATGATGTCTTTGTGTATTTGCCACCATTATCCACCGGAGAATCACTCCACTTTGACCAATCACCCGTATAAATATTACCAATCATGGAAGAAGACGAATTCCTATTTGTAGGTTTCATATCTTCATAGGATCTGGTAAAAATTTCATAGCCTAAGTTTACTTTATGAGCAAGAGAGCCGGTCTTGAAATCAAAGATGAAGCCTCCATTAAATGATCTGCGTGTACGGATACTCTGCCAGTCACTATCAATAGATCCTAACGTATACGTGCCATCATCATTCCGTAATACCGGCTTTGCATCCCAATAATCCGGCCAGGTGACTTTCTGATATCCACCTTTTACATAAGCAAGGATATGGTCATTGATCTTCTGCTCATGTGTAAACATATACAAATGCCTCTGATGCCCCATCTTGGTCCAAGAAGGCATAAAATTTTCTACTACTTTATCGGCACTTGGAAGATGGGTTACACCCTTATTCCATGTTCCTTTAAAGCTTAATACTTCCGGCATTCCACGGTTTTCTACCTTATCGTAGCCGAATAATAACGAAGTTTTACTTGATTTTGTCTTCTGATCAACATTAATATAGAAATCGTTTCCTTTTACAGTCTCATGGTCAAAGCTCGTAGTCCCATTATAATGCTCAGCATTAATCCTGATTCCCCAACGATTATTATTTCCAAAGCGCTGTCCATAATCTATGGCGTGGGTGAATAAACGATGAGTAGAGAAAGTCTCGCTTACATCAAAGTTTGGAGTATCTTTTGCAATTTTAGGTACAAAATCAATATAACCAGAAACGCTCTGATTTTCACCAACTCCAGCATTGACAACATTAGGGCCTACAATAGTATCAACTCTTTCAACCCAATTTAAAGGGGTAATCCCCATTTCCATCATTCCAGTTAAGCCGTTAATCGTAATATCATGTTCATTAAAGGGGATACCGCGAATCTGAAGTTCTACATTATTATTAGTAGATGCACCGCCTACACTGATGGATGGATTATTTGTCACGACATTGAAGAATGTCCTTGCTGGTAAATAACTCTGTTTAATCGTTTTTTCTGTGTAGGAATTGATATTTGCCGGAACATCCATTACATCGGTATTATCGTAAATTCCTGAATGAATCTTCCTGTCTGTCTTTCCCCCCGGCAAGACGGACGAATCATTGTACCGATCACTGTTAATAACTACCTCATCCAGTGTAGTGACATTGGAATCTGCGGCAGAAGCGATGCCACCTGCTAAAGTTGTGGCAATCCCCGCCAGTACCAGTGCTGCAAGCCTCTTTCTACTCATAACTTAACCTCCCTGAAACAACTATAGAAATAGAAAATTTATTTCATCCCGTTCCGAATCCCTTTGACCGGTTTTCAAGGAGTGTGGCCGTGTTTCCACCCTTATCCGGCAAAAGTATGGGTCCGGGAAAGAAATCCCCAGAATAAAAAATGCCCCTTCCTCCGCAGGAAAGGGCATGAAAAGGGCGCACGAAGAAAAGATGTGCTTCTGACACCTTGCAAACCCATACCCTGTCCATCGCAGGAGGTACTGAACAAAGAACAGGGCAGTTCTTCTGACTTAAGTTCATCGCGCTTCATGCCTTCTCAGGTTTCCCCAATGACATTGTTGAAGCGCTCCCTTTACAGCGGCGGGACCGTTCCGGATTCGCACCGGATTCCCTATTGAGTCTCTTCAGAGACACCCTGTTCCGTATATACAATTAGCAAAAAATGAGCTATTTATCAGTATAATAATATTAAATTTATATAAAATCAATAAAGTCTTGATTAAAAATCAGCTTTTGTACCATACTACCTGCACCACCCGTCGGGAATGGTAGAGGTAGCCATTTTCCCCCTTCTCGGCGGTGTGGAGGAATTTTTCTTCCAGCTGGTTGTTGAAGTTCATATAGGACAATTCCCCCAGGTCCCGGATCATTTCGGCTTCCGCCGTTTTCCAGGTGTCGTAGGTTTTATCCCTGTTGTACTCCATGAACTCCACGTTTGCATGGATGCCCATGTCCCAGAGCATGAGGGGCATGAGCATGTAGTCGTTATTCCTCTTGTAGTTCAGCCCCAGGTCTTCGTAGATGGAGTACATGAGGGGCTTCAGGAGGGTGCGGACGATGACAAAGCCCTTCCGCCCGTAGAGGGCGATTTTCTTCAAGGCCTCTCGCATGTAGCACACCCGGTACAGGGAATTCACCGCCAGTACGTAGTCCGCGTCCCAGGGTTCCGAGAAATCTTCCCACTTTGAGCACACCGTACGCACATTGGAAATATCTTTTTCCCGAAGTTTCAGGGTCAGCTGGTCCAGCATGGCCGGCGAAAAATCCAGAGCCAGGATTTCCCGGCAATGGGAAGTCAGGGGAATAGTGAAATTCCCGCTGCCGCAGCCCAGGTCCAGGACCGAAGAATTTTCTCCGACGAGGGAAAAAATCTTTTCCTTCAGTCCCGGCACATCCCGATACAGGTTGAACTGCTCCGAGTAATGGGGCGCCAGCTTCTCCCAGAATTCCAGTTCCTTCCGGTCATCGAATTTTCTTCCCGATTTCCTTTCCTCGTTCCACCCCTGTTCTTTCTGCCACGCGTCATCGAGATTGATCTTTTTTAACAGATACATGGATGTTTCACCCCTTTTGGATGGGTCTCACAAGTTCTCATGGCTGTACTCTACACCCTATAGTCTTTATAAAGTCAAATAAGAAATCTCATGAAAGTCAAATAATTCATGGGATTTTTTATTATTTAAGCTAAGCTTATATGATAATTTTCAAGTGATTCTACTTAGTGTAAAATTTTACTCGGTAAGGGAATTTTTCCAGAAACAATAAAAGAGGAAAGCCTCCCCTTGAGTGGAAATGTTATAATTTCCGTGCACAAATAAAACAAAGAAAGGGCTTTCCTCATGGATATTAT
>ERZ507057.407-NODE-407-length-13065-cov-5.8598_pt1 | contig 13065 bp, 6 predicted proteins | sample MGYA00512289_ERZ507057 | MGnify/ENA metagenome assembly ERZ507057 | reverse complement strand
CTAAATCAGTACATCTACTTACTGCAATTGTACTCTAAGCACAATGCAGATACTTTACTTTGTCATTAATGTGATGCTAAAGAACGAAGTATATTAGTACTCACAATCGTCCAACCATATGGTTGGACGATTGTGAGTACTATACTCATTGCCATTTGCAATTAGTACTAAGATTCGTCCAACCAATGGTTGGACGAATCTTAGTACCAATATACATAAGTGTTGAGCATGTGCTCAACAACTTTTGAGTACGTAATACCTACTTAACTTAAAAATGGGCCAAGTTTTTTTTCCACTACTAACCTGTTAACTTGTCAACTTGTTTACTTATTCTGCCAACGCATAGCTATAATTGTACGCATTAATTAACGCGAGGATTGTTCGTAATACGTTTTAAACGTATCCCGAACGCAACCCGAACACATCCCGAATACCTGACAGCGATAGAATAGCACCATCCCCTCTGCAAAACAAGAGCATGAACTTCGTTAAGAATTAATAAGTTTTCCTACACAAACCATCCACTATGTGCCAATTTATGCGTAACTTTGACCCCGTAAATTAATACATCCATTCTTTTTTTACAAATTGAATATGAAAAAATCAAAATATAACAAGCAAGGCAAACGCTACGCTACACTCGTCATGGCCTTACCCTTGGCGGTAGCAGGACTCACCTTCGGTGCCGAAGGTGTACAAGCTTTGCCCTTGGTTAATGGATTGTCAAGCACATCAGCACAAGCTGCCGCTACCAACAATCCTATTAAGAGCGTTACAAAGCTCAACCCCACTACGGTTGAAGTAAACTATAACAATGGCAAGCAATTGACCATTGACTTTTATGGCGACAACATTTTCCGCCTTTTCCGCGATGATAATGGTGGTGTTGTACGCGACCCTCAAGCCACACCTCCTGCCAAAATATTAGTTGAGAACGCACGTCGCTCAACCATGGCTGTTGATGTGCGCACCGAGAGTAACGGCTTTGTTGTAGCTACACCTAAAGTAGCTATTCACATTGATAAGCAAAGCGGCCTTATTTCAGTAGTTAACACCCAAACAGGTGATGCCGTTGTTGAAAGCCTCAGTCCCGTTAGCTTTGACAAAAATAGTACAACCCTCACCTTCAAGGCACGTAACAATGAATACTTCTATGGTGGTGGTGTACAGAATGGACGCTTCAGCCATAAGGGCAAAAGCATTGCCATTGAAAACACCAACAACTGGGTAGATGGTGGCGTTGCCTCGCCCACTCCTTTCTATTGGAGTACAGCTGGCTATGGCGTAATGTGGAACACTTTCAAGCCAGGTCGTTATGACTTTGGTGCCACTGAGGAAGGTAAGGTTATTCTGACTCATCAAGAGGACTACCTTGACGCCTTTGTCATGGTTGACCAACAGCCCGTTGACTTGCTCAACGACTTTTACCAACTCACTGGTAACCCCGTGTTGTTGCCTAAGTTTGGCTTTTATGAAGGCCACCTCAATGCTTATAACCGCGACTACTGGACACCAGCCGAAAATGGCTTTATGCTCTACGAAGATGGTAAGCGCTACAACGAAAGCCAAAAGGATAATGGTGGCATAAAAGAGAGCCTCAATGGCGAAAAGAATAATTACCAGTTCTCAGCTCGTGCGGCCATTGATCGTTATTTCAAAAACGATATGCCCTTGGGTTGGTTCTTGCCCAACGATGGTTATGGCGCAGGTTATGGCCAAACCAACTCACTTGATGGCAACATTCAAAACCTAAAGGAGTTTGGCGACTATGCCCGTTCTAAGGGTGTTGAAATAGGTCTTTGGACACAAAGCGACTTACACCCCAAGGAAGGTATTGAACCCTTGCTACAGCGCGACATTGTTAAGGAAGTTCGCGATGCAGGTGTACGTGTGCTCAAAACCGACGTTGCCTGGGTAGGCTATGGCTACTCATTTGGTTTGAATGGTGTGGCCGATGTAGCACAAGTTATGCCCTACTATGGTGCCAACGCTCGTCCCTTCATCATTTCATTAGATGGTTGGGCTGGTACTCAACGTTATGCAGGCATTTGGAGCGGTGACCAAACAGGTGGCGACTGGGAGTACATTCGCTTCCACATTCCTACATTCATCGGTTCTGGTCTGTCAGGACAGCCTAACATCACTTCCGACGTTGATGGCATCTTTGGTGGTAAAAACGTGCCTGTTAATGTACGCGAATTCCAATGGAAGACTTTCACTCCCATGGAACTTAACATGGATGGTTGGGGTTCTAATCCTAAGTATCCTGAAGTGTTGGGCGAACCCGCTACAAGCATCAACCGCTCTTACCTCAAACTGAAGAGTGAGTTGTTGCCCTACACTTACACCATAGCTCGCCAAGCTGTTGATGGCAAGCCTATGATTCGTGCCATGTTCCTCGACTACCCCAACGACTACACATTGGGTAGCGACACGCAATATCAGTTTATGTATGGCCCCTCATTCCTCGTTGCACCTATTTATAAAGACACAAAGATGGATAAGGACGGCAACGACATTCGTAATGGCATTTATCTGCCCGAGGGACGTTGGGTAGACTATTACAATGGCGATGTATATGAAGGTGGCCGCATCATTAACAATTATGAAGCTCCCTTGTGGAAACTGCCCGTGTTTGTAAAGGCTGATGCCATCATTCCTATGGCTAATGCTAACAACAATCCATCGCAAATACGTAAGGATTATCGCGCTTACGAAATCTACGCCACAGCTAATGGCAATGCTGCCTTTAGTGAGTATGACGATGATGGTAACACACAAGCCTACTTAGGTGGCAAGTGTACACGTACCGAGGTACACACCTGGGGCAATGGTAAGGACAAACTCACCATTACCATCAACCGCACCTATGGCAACTTTGATGGCTTTGAAGCAAACAAGGAAACTGAGCTCCGCATTAATGTGAGCAAAGCACCTAAGAGCGTAAGTGCTAAGGTAGGCAAAAAGAGCGTTAAGCTAACTGCCGTTTCTACATGGGCCGACTTTGAAAAGGGTACAGATGTTTACTTCTACAACGAAAAGCCTAACCTCAACCGCTTTGCTACTCCTGGCACCGAAATGGCTAAAAAGGTGATTAACAAGAATGCACAGTTACTGGTTAAGATAGGCAAGACGGATGTAACAGCCAACACTATTGACGTTACAGTAAATGGCTTTGAATTTGCTCCCGCTGACCGCATGCGCACGCATAGCGGTGCCTTGTCAGCTCCCAACGTTAAGTTTACCGAAGCTAACACAGGTGTATTCAGCCTTACACCTTCATGGAACAAACAAGAGAATGCCGACTTCTATGAAATTGAGTATAACGGCATGCTCTACTCTACCATTCGCGACACTGAGTTTACCATTGATGGCTTACAACCCGAAACAGACTATGCCTTTAAGGTGCGTGCTGTGAACAAAGATGGTTACTCTGACTGGGCTTCAGCCTCAGCCACTACTAAGAGCAACCCCTTGGAATTTGCCATAAAGGGTATCAAAGCACAAAATTCTGCTGAAGATCAACCTGGTCAAGGCATTGACAAGTTGTTCGACTTTGACGAGAAGAGTCCTTGGCACACTAAGTGGGGCAAGGGTGAAGGTGTGCCTGCCGATGTTACTATCGATTTGCGATCAGTGAACAAACTTGACCGACTTGAATACATTCCACGCGAAGACGCTGGCAATGGTACTTTGTTGGCTGGCTCGTTCTCATATAGCACCGACCGTCAAACATGGAGCGCTCCCGTTAAATTTGAATGGGCACAGAATGCCGACCACAAGACATTTAGCTTTGAGGGCAACCCCGAGGCTCGTTACGTGAAGATGCACCTCGACAAGGCTGTTGGCAACTTTGCCTCAGGTAGCCAAATGTACATATTTAAGGTAGCTGGCTCTGAAAGCTATTACCAAGGTGACATTAACCACGATAAGCGCATTGACGAAAACGACCTCACCTCATACATGAACTACACTGGTTTGCGTAAGGGTGATAGCGACTTTGACTATGTGAGCGCTGGCGACATCAACAAGAATGGCTTGATTGATGCTTACGACATTTCATGTGTTACTACCGAATTAGATGGTGGCGTACGCAACTCTAATGATAAGGTAGCAGGTTCACTTGTACTCACGCCTAACAAAAAGACATTTGCCGCAGGCGACATGGTTGAAATTACCGTGAGCGGCAAGGGCTTACACTATGTGAATGGTTTGAGCTTTGCGTTGCCTTACAACACAAGCGAGTTAGAATATGTTGGCACCGAGTTGCTTAACATGAAGGATATGGTGAACCTTACATATGATCGTTTGCACACAAATGGTCAGAAGGAATTGTTCCCCACATTCGTTAACCGCGGCAATAACTTCTTGCTTGATGAAGGCAATCATAACTTGTTCATCATTAAGTTCAAAGCTAAGAAGGCGGGTAAGTTCAACCTTAAGGCCAAAGATGGTATGTTAGTTGATCGCAACTTAGGCACCGTGAAATTCTGACTTTATTAATAAGTAAAAGACCCCGAAGCAAATACTTCAAATTTGCTTCTGGGCCTTTTGCTATATATATTAGGGTTGACGGGGTAACGGGTTGACAGGTTAACAGGTTAACGAGTTGACAGGTTAACAGGTTAACAGGTTAACGAGTTGACAGGTTAACAAGTTAACGAGTTGACGGGTTAACAGGTAACCACTTATAATATTAAAGCCTGAAAAGTAAGTAGCAAAAGAAATTGGCAAACTCACCCTATAACTCCACTAAGTTGTCAACTTACTTGCTAAATCTGCCAACACGTGTGCATAAAGCAGTAAACCTACACACTTTTGAAACAACAACGCGCTAACTTTGCAGCGTAAACAATATTGATTTATACTATCATATGTTACTTAAAAAGTTTTACATCTTACTCTTATTCGTTAGTCTGCTTCCATTCAGCAGTTGGGCTAAGCACTACACAGTAATGGTATCGCTCGATGGATTTCGCGAAGAATACACCCGAGCCTACAACACACCATTTCTGAACCAAATGGCACAACAAGGTGTAGCTGCCATAATGCAGCCATCGTTCCCATCGAAAACCTTTCCGAACCATTACACTTTGGTTACGGGTCTTGTACCTGCTCACCACGGCATCATAGCCAACACTTTTATGGATCAAAAGACGGGACGCACCTTTTCATTAGGCAACAACGAAACACGTCAAGATCCCTACTTTTGGCATGGTGAACCCATTTGGAACACTGCTACACGCCAAGGAGTTAAAACGGGCGTGGTGTATTGGCCAGGGTCGGATGTTAAAATAGGTGGACACTTCCCCACTTATTACCACAATTACTTACAAAAGCCATTGCTCACCTTTGCCGAACGTGTGGCCGAAGTTACACGCTACTTACGTTTGCCCGAGGCCGAACGTCCTGAACTTGTATTGGCTTACTTTGAAGAGCCCGATCATAGCGGTCACACCTATGGCCCCATGGCTCCCGAAACACGCCATGCTGTTGAACGAATGGATCACATCATTGAGTCACTCTACGAAAGTTTACAAACTCTACCTAACCGCGACAGCATCAACCTCATTGTGTTGGCCGACCACGGCATGGTGCGCGTTGATAACGACCATGTAGTAAACCCCTATGACTACATTAAACGCGAATGGGTGAATCGCGTACATTGCGACCTACCCACACACGTGTGGCCTAAAAAGGGATGTGAAAAGAAGGTGTACGAAGCCTTGCTTAAAATGCCACACGTAAAAGTATGGCGCAAAGCTGACATTCCAGCCTACTTGCACTACAATGACAATGAGAATATTGGCGACATTGTAGTAAGCCCTGATTGTGGTTGGATGATTACTGAAACCAAGGTGCGTGCATGTGGCATGCACGGATTTGATAACACCAGTTTCGACATGCAAGTACCCTTTCGTGCCATGGGACCCGATTTTAAACAAGGATACACCAAGGAACACGTGTTTAGCAACACAAACATTTACCCCTTGCTCTGTCATTTACTGCACATACAGCCAGCACAAAATGATGGCAGTTTGCAACAAGTGAACGACATGTTGCGCTAAGCGTTTTATATGCGTTAGAGAATTTTGTAAACTCACTAACCCGTTAATACTCAACAAAGAATATACCACTTCAACATAATATTTATGTCACATTTTACAAAACTCATGTTGGCGGCACTCACCGCTCCTACGTTTGCTGTAGTAGCCAGTGCCCAGGTAACAACCTCTGCCATCAACGGCTCTGTAGTTGACGAAAAGAATGAACCCGTAATTGGTGCTACAATTACGGCAGTACACAACCCTTCAGGTTCACGCTATCGTGCTGTAACCAACAAAGATGGTCGCTATACCATTCAAGGTATGCGTACGGGTGGTCCCTACACCGTAACGGTTTCGTATCTTGGCTATGGCACCAAGCAGTATGAGAAACTCTACCTTGAGTTAGGAAACTCGCTCCCCATCAATGTGCAGTTGAAGCCCAAAGACAACGATTTGGCTGAAGCAACCGTAACAGTTGAACGCAAGCAAAAGGGAGGTGCTGCAAAGAACTTCTCATTGCAAAACATCACCTCTACTCCTACCATTGACCGTTCGGTGCAGGATATTGTAAAAAATAGCCCAATGGTTACTCCTAACAAGGTAGGTGGTATTACCATTGCTGGTGTTAACAACCGCTACAATAGTTTCCAAATTGATGGTACAGTAGCTAACGATGTGTTTGGCCTTACTGCCAATGGTATGAATGGTGGTCAAGCTGGCGCTAACCCCATCTCAATGGATGCTATTCAAGAGTTACAGGTTGTTGTAGCCCCCTTCGATGTTCGCCAAAGCGGCTTCACAGGTGGCGCCATTAACGCTGTTACCAAACAGGGTACCAACGAGTTCCATGGTTCAGCTTATGCTTACTACAACAACCAAAAGATGTACGGCAAATATGATGCTTCACGCGATTACAAAAAGTCGCCTATGACCGACCAGTATAATCGCACATTTGGTGGTACATTCGGTGGCGCATTTATCAAGGACAAATTATTCTTCTTTGTTAGCGCTGAAGGTCGTAAAGAATCTTACCCTTCAAGCTATGGTCCTGGTTATAGCAACAAGTACATTACTACTGAAACTGCCCAGCAAATTGCCGACAAATATGCCCAATACACAGGCGTTACTGATAACTTTGGCTCACGCAACATTGACACCAAGTCATTTGGCTTATTGGCTCGCATTGACTGGAACATTAACGAAAACAATAAGTTTGCCATTCGTTACCAGCTCAACAATGCCAACAAAGACACTTGGGCTACTGGTAGCAAAAAGTATTACTTTAACAACTCTGGCTATCGCTTCTTTGACAAGACGAACTCAATTGTTGCTGAATTGAACTCACGCATTGGCGATAAGTTCTACAATGAGTTCCGTGCTTCGGCCACTTATGTGCGCGACCACCGCGAAGCTGGCAATGAAGGACCTTCCATCATCATTAAAAATGTAAAGGCTGCAGACGAAGTAACCAACATCTCGGCCTACATTGGTACAGAGCAATACTCAGGTGCCAACCGCTTGGATCAAGATGTTTACACTATCGAAAACAACTTGTCATACTACACAGGTCAGCACACACTCACCTTTGGTACGCACAATGAGTTCTACAAAATAGCCAACTTGTTTATGGCCAACGCTACAGGTTACTATGGTTTTAACACCTTAGATGACTTTATGAACGATAAGCCCAATGCATTTGGTTATACTTACTCTGACAAGGATTTGACAGGAAGCCTTCGCTACGCTCCTGCCATGAAAACAGGGCAGCTCGGCTTTTATGCACAAGACAAGTGGACGCTCAATTCTGCCTTCAACCTAACTTATGGTTTGCGCATTGACTTGCCCATGTTCTTTAACAAGCCTACCACTAATGTTGACTTCAACCGCTTTGCTGCCCAAAACAATTTGGGTGTAAAGGTGGGCGAGACTCCTTCAGTTAAAGTACTTGTTTCACCTCGTGTAGGCTTTAATTGGTATGCTGATAGCGAGCACAAAACACTCATTCGCGGTGGCTTAGGTATCTTTACAGGTCGTGTTCCTTTTGTTTGGATGTCAAATGCTTACAACAACAATGGTATTGAGGTTAAGCACTACAACTTGAGCAAGGGTAACTTACCCACCATCGGCAATAGTCTGAATAATCTTGAAGAAACTACCAAGACATTAACAGCGGCTTCTGAAGAGATCAACACCATTGCTAAGAACTTTAAGTTTCCACAAGTGCTCCGTGCCAACTTGGCTGTTGAACAAAAGTTGCCAGGTGATGTAAAGATGACTTTAGAGGGTGTTTATTCTAAAAACATCAACCAAGCTTTCTTTGAAAACCTTGCCGTAACACGTAATGAGAATGATTACGTTTACGCCATTCCTGGTGTTGAAACCTCAGCTGCTCCTTACTACCACTACATTACTGGTAGTGCTTACAGCAACATCATCAACATTAAGAACACTAATAAGGGCTACTCATATGCTTTGACCGCAAGTTTGCAAAAGGACTTTGAGTTTGGCCTTGGCATCAATGCCAGCTACACCTTTGGTCATTCTAAGTCAGTTAACGATTGTACTTCATCACAAGCTTACTCTAACTGGAAGTACAACTACTCAATTGACACCAACGCCAAGAATGAGTTGGGATGGTCTAAGTTCGACATTCCTCACCGCATCATGATTGCGCTGAACTACAACTCACCCAAGTATTTGAATGGATTAATGAGCACCTCGTTCTCAATTATTTATAATGGTACTTCAGGTGGTCGTTATAGCTTGACCATGAACGAGTCAAAGGACTTCAATGGTGACGGATATCGTGGCAACTCATTGCTTTACATTCCTACTGATGCCGAGTTGGCTTTAATGAACTTTGCTGATGTGAAGGATAAGAATGGCAACGTTACTATGACTGCTGCTGAAAACCGCGAAAGCTTTAAGCAATGGATTGAGGCTGACGACTATGCCAAGAATCACCGCGGACAGTACGCTGAACGTAACTCTAACCGCACTCCTTGGGAAAATGAGGTAAACCTTCACTTTGGTCAGAGCTTCTATGCTAAGAATCTTGGTAAACTCGAATTCACCTTCGACATTACCAACTTTGCCAATATGCTCAACAAAAAGTGGGGTACACAGTATGGCAATGCCTACAACGTATCACCCGTTTCTGTTACAGGCATCAGCACTACCCAAGGTGCCAATGGCAACACCATTGCTACTCCTACCTACACTTACAATGCCAACAGCAACCCCAGTGCAGCTCCTATTCTTTCACGTTGGCACTGCCAAGTGGGCTTGCGCTTGACGTTCTAACACTTGCGCAACACATAGTTTTTTACTTGTGAGCAAGTTTTAGCTACACAAGTAAACAAGCCAAAAGCCCATTTTTTTAGGGCCACATAATTAAAGCCACCGATTATGATTCACTTTTTCATAATCGGTGGCTTTTGTTGTAGACCATTTGCTTTTCAAAAGCGAAATTGTGCCGAATTTTCGGTTTATGGGGCAACTTTACAGGTTAACAGGTAAGTTTGTCAAGCATTTTAGTTTCTTACCATTCTAACTTTAACATAATAAGTGGTGTATGCATACTTACTTGTTAAACTGTCTACTTGTTAAGCCGTTACCCCATTAACCTGTTAATCTGTTAACCCGTAAACCCGTCAACTTGTTAACCCGTTAAACCAATATGCTTAGATTAGCCCACCATTGCTCAACATACCCCATACATCTTTGCCGGCATAGCTCGGAATGAGTTATTTGTACTGACAAAAGTTCTTTTCCATTGAAAATGTGTAACTTTGCAGCCAACAATAGTGCAGAGCTATGAATAAAAGGACTAAAGAAGATATCTTTTCAAATGTCAACCTAACATTTGAATCATTAGCTTAAGGAGGGATGCCTATTGTTACTTTAAAAAGATTGACTAATTATGCAAGGTTTTATACAGACAGAAGAAATAAAGGCCGAAACCGCTATTCTTGTGGGCTTAATTACTAAGACACAAAATGAGCGAAAGACACAAGAATATCTTGATGAATTGGAATTTTTGGCCGAAACAGCTGGAGCCGTTACAGTGAAACGCTTTACACAGAAGATGGATGGTCCATCGTCTGTTTCATACGTGGGTAAAGGTAAATTAGAGGAAATAAAGGCTTACATTGACGCTGAGGAGGAGAATGAGCGCGAAATCGGTATGGTCATTTTCGATGACGAACTCTCTGCCAAACAATTGCGCAACATAGGACAGGTGTTGGGGGTTAAGATTCTTGACCGCACCAACCTCATTCTCGACATCTTTGCCATGCGCGCCCAAACGGCCAATGCTAAAACACAAGTTGAACTAGCTCAATATCGTTATATGCTACCCCGACTGCAACGCTTATGGACTCACCTTGAACGTCAAGGTGGTGGCTCGGGTTCAGGTGGTGGCAAAGGTTCTGTAGGCTTGCGTGGACCTGGTGAAACGCAGCTTGAAATGGACCGTCGTATCATTTTGAATCGTATGTCGTTGCTCAAACAACGCTTAGCTGACATTGACCGACAAAAAACAACTCAGCGCAAAAATCGCGGACGACTCATACGTGTGGCCTTAGTAGGATACACCAATGTGGGTAAATCTACACTTATCAATTTGTTGGCTAAAACTGAGGTCTTTGCCGAAAACAAACTGTTTGCCACACTCGACACTACGGTGCGCAAGGTTATTATTGACAACTTACCTTTCCTATTGGCCGACACGGTTGGGTTTATTCGCAAGCTACCTACCGACTTGGTTGACTCATTTAAAAGTACAATTGATGAAGTGCGCGAAGCCGACTTGTTGGTACATGTGGTGGATGTGTCACACCCTGACTTTATGGAGCAAATTGAGGTAGTAAACAAAACGTTACAAGACTTGGGGTGCGCTGAAAAGCCACAAATCATCATCTTTAACAAAATGGATGCCTACACTTGGACTGAAAAGGATCCTGACGATTTGACACCTGCTACTAAAGAGAATGTATCACTTGACGAACTGAAGCAAACGTGGATGGCCAAGATGGGTGATGACTGCATCTTCATTTCGGCTCGTGAACGACAAAACATTGACGAGTTAAAACAGTTACTTTATAGTCGCGTCAAGCAGTTGCACGTGCAAAAGTATCCTTATAACGACTTTTTGTTTGAACATTATGAATAAAATGTTCTGAAATATATTTACCCTAAAAGTACATTGAAGTCGTCTAAACTTTTATGAAGTTTAAGATTTGCCTTTATTTATGAAGCGACTTTTGTATAAGATAGGCTGCACCTCAGCAAAAATCTCAAGCAAGCTTGGCTTTTTGCATTCGGTTTGCACTATCTTTGGCATTGAAGAGGGAGTGTAGCGAGCTACACGACCGATGAGATGTCAAAAAACGGTCAATAAGAAAGGTAAAGATTAAATGTAGAAGAGGTAAAAGTTTAAATATAATCTTCGTCAGAAAAGTTTAGACGACTTCGTTAATAGGGGAAAGTCATTTCCACACATAACCAACCCTTAACAACCCAACCCTTAAAAGTTTTGAAAGCATTAGTTAAACGACAGTATATACTGCCCTTTGTACTCATCACCTCCTTATTTTTTCTGTGGGGAGCCGCACATTCCATTCTCGATGTACTCAATAAGCACTTTCAGTTAGTTATCCCAGGCATGAACCATGCACATTCATCCATGGTGCAAGTAATGTTTTATTTGGGATACTTTGTTATGGCCATTCCCGCAGGCCTTATTACTGACCGACGTGGCTATCGTATAGGCGTAGTTATCGGACTCATACTTTACGGCATCGGAGCTTTACTCTTTTGGCCTGGCGCACAAATCATGTCGTTTGAGTTCTTTTTAGGTTCACTATTTGTCATTGCTTGTGGACTGGTGTTTCTTGAAACAGCGGCCAACCCCTATGTCACCGAACTAGGCGATGTTGAAACCGCAGCTTCACGTCTCAACTTAGCACAATCGCTCAATGGCTTAGGCTGCATCTGCGGTCCTTTGTTGGGTGGTTTACTCTTATTCTCTAATGGCGGAAGCGAACGCATTGCCTTACCTTATATTGTTATGGGCATAATGGCATTGCTCGTAGCACTGGTGTTTACACGCGTAAAGTTGCCCGAAATTAAAACTACCAACACAGAACACACTATTCACAACAAAGCCCAACATCACACACTCCGTTCATTGTTTAAAAACAAGGCATTCATGTTTGGTGTGTTTGCCTTGTTGAGTTATGAAGTTTCTGAGATTTCAATTAATAGTTTCTTTATTAACTATGTGAGTGATAGCGGACTGATGGATGCTCGCGATGCAAGCGTGGCATTGTCATTCGGAGGACTATCGTTATTTATGTTGGGCCGCGTGTTAGGTAGCATTATCATGCAACACATCGACAGCGAAAAGGTGTTGCGCATCTGTGCATTAGGCACCTTCCTCACCACACTCATTGTAGTACTCGACTTAGGCACCTTCTCATTTGGGGCTTTAGTACTTATCTATGTGTTCGAAAGCATTATGTTCCCCACCATTTTTGCACTTTCATTGCGCGGCCTCGGTCCGCTCACAAAACGCGCTTCATCACTACTCATGATGACCCCCGTGGGTGGTGCCATTGGTCCTCTTTTTATGGGACTTGTAGCTGATGCCAGCAGCATGTCTGTGGCTTTTATTGTACCCTTAGTAGGCTTCGCTAATGTAGCTGCTTATGCATTTTCTGATAAAAAAGTTCAAGAATAATTTGGTAGTTTAAAATAAAAGCCATACCTTTGCACTCGCAAAAACGATAAAACACTATCGTGCAAGTGCAACGCGGAAATAGCTCAGTTGGTAGAGCACAACCTTGCCAAGGTTGGGGTCGCGAGTTCGAGTCTCGTTTTCCGCTCTATAAAACAATCGAAGCATGTCTTCCATTGCAGGATAACTTCTTCGAGCGAAACATATTAGATACTGAAACATCTTGGAGAGGTGGCGGAATTGGTAGACGCGCTACTTTGAGGGGGTAGTGACAATTGT
>ERZ507057.406-NODE-406-length-13106-cov-7.16696_pt1 | contig 13106 bp, 8 predicted proteins | sample MGYA00512289_ERZ507057 | MGnify/ENA metagenome assembly ERZ507057 | reverse complement strand
TTTTAAGTTTCTTGTCATTCTGGCTTTAACATAATAAGTGGTGTAAAGCATACTTTAACCCATAAAACGCACATCGGAAAAGTATAAATACCTAAAAAAGTAAACAAATGATAGATTGATAGCCGAAAACAGCGTGAATAATAGGTCTAATGAATGAGTAGTACTTAAAATAATTGGTGGTATCAAAAAAAATGTCGAAATTAGCACCATTATTGAAGAAAGAATAAAACTTCGCAAACAATAAAATAAGTAATGACCATATCCATTATTACCGCCACATACAATAGTGCATCCACCGTTCGTGACACATTTGAGAGCATATTGTCTCAAACGTACCACGACATAGAATATATAGTAGTGGATGGTGCTTCGACCGACGGGACGGTAGATATAATTCGTGCTTATGAGCCACGTTTTAAAGGACGTATGCACTGGTCGAGTGAGTCAGACCGAGGCCTTTATGACGCTATGAACAAGGGCATAAGTATGGCAACAGGTGACGTCATAGGTATTCTTAACTCAGACGATTTTTACACATCAAATGATGTGCTGCAAACGGTAGCCGACACATTTCAGCATTCTCCCATGTTGGATGCAGTGTATGGCGATGTACATTATGTGTCGCCCCATGATTTAAATAAATGTGTGCGCTATTATTCATCGCGTGTATTCCGTCGCGGCTTAATGCGTTTAGGTTTTATGCCCGCTCACCCTTCGTTTTATTGTAGGCGCCAAGTGTATGAGCAATGTGGCACATTCGACTTGTCGTTTAAGGTGGCAGCAGATTTTGAAAATTTGTTGCGTATTATTTATTTAAATCACACACGTACTGTTTATTTACCTAAGGACTTCGTGACTATGCGTACTGGTGGCACGTCAACATCGGGGTGGCGCAGTCATTATCAAATAACCATGGACCACTTGCGTGCGCTGCGTAAAAATCATGTTTACTCTAATGTGTTATTATTGAGCTTACGCTATGTATATAAGGTGTGGGAAATGCTCATTCCACAAAAAGTAAATAAATAACTAGGGGGTTCAAAATCGGTATTAAAAGCGAGACCACTTTTGGGGGGCTTATTCATTGCAATTGCTGTTCGGCGATACTCTAAAACGCACATTTAATGCTTTTGCCCTTTCAGGGCGCGACTGCTCCAACACGTGGGACCCAGGGTGTCGCTACGCTTGCCCTGGGCTGAGTGTTCCATTGGGCCTTCAGCCCGCACTTGTAAGTAGGGTTTTGTTAGTTGTAATAGGTCGATATCTGCTACTATACTCAAGTGCCAATGAGTACTATACTCAAGTGCCATTGAGTACTATACTCAAGTGCCAATGAGTACTATACTCAAGTGCCAATGAGTACTGTACTCATGTGCCATTGAAAACTATTGAACAGAATGCTATCTATTGGTTAGAATATGGGTATATGAGATATTTTTTTTACTGATACAAGATATTTTATAGCCTCCAAAAATGATGTTGCAATATAAAATAGACGCATTTTTTATAAACTATATAACATTAATTTGTATTACTTATACAAATCTATACCATTTACCCCCCTGCATTATCTTCTTTACACCCCAACAGCCCATCCTTTACTCCCATTATATTACTATCAAATTGCGTCATTACGTCTATTCAATAAGTCAATATTTCCGAAAAAGCAGCATTTAATGTCCCGTCACATATTGACACCCATTGATGGATTTCTTGTTAACCTGTCAACTTGTTAACCCGTTAGCCAAAAATTCCGCCATCGGGTATAAGAAAGGACATTACTATGCTTACATACGCATTGAATATTGTGTGCTAAATGCTAACGCATCGCAACAAGTTCATGGAAAAACGTCATGAAAAATGCGGTAGAACATGAAATGCATCATGCTCTACCGCATTAAGTGTTTTAAGTAATATCAGTGTTTATTACGTATTGGCGGAATTAGCAAACAAGTTAACAAGTTAACGGGTTAACAGGTAAGTTAGTCAAGTTTTTAACTCCTTATCATTCAGACATTAACATAATAAGTAGTTGCATGCTTACTTGTTAGCTTGTCAACTTGTTAACCCGTTCACCAAGATTTCCGCCAACGGGTTGTTTATTATCAGCCGATAGCTTATTTTTTGCTAATGCGCACTTTGTACTGCATAACCTTTTCGGGCACACAGTATTTGCGCAGCGTGCCAACGTCTTGTCCACATGAAGCATTACCAATGCCACGCATAGCGGCGTCAAGGTGAAGCACCGTGTAGGGACGTTTCTTCATTTCCCAATAATGGTTCGCATTCATCAAGTCATCGTCGGTGTAAGGCAATGCTGAGAAGTTCACCTTGCCTTCCGTCTCGAATTTTACCCCGAAGCCCGACTTGTCAGTAAGCACTAATTCGTGCAATTGCTCACGATTACCAGTGCTTTGTGGCTTCATGTTAGGTTCAACCATGTCGGTCACAGTGGTAGTGTAGCGTCCAATGGTCACTCCGTCGCAGCGGTCAACCGCATTTTCCCACGGACCTAAAGCGTAGTAGTTAACTTTTGAAAGTGAAGAGTCAAGCATACAAACCAATCCTGCACGGCGTAATTCGCTTGTGTGAGGAGTTAAGCGTACAGCAACATCTACCACCCCTTGTGGATAAATGGTGTAGTCAATCTCTGTGTCACAGAGAGAACCTTTGCGTGAAGTCTTCACTACCGTGTTACCATCAATGGTGGTAACTTGTAATTGGCCTTTGGCTTGCAAACCATTTTGTGTGTTACCAAAGCGGTCATTTTCAATCCAGCGGTGGTTGCTGTATTCAAATCCCAGCTCATTAGCAATGATGTTGCGACCATTGAGAGCAAGTGCCGTAAGACGTGCAGTGGCATTGTCAAAGGTTAGTTGCACGTGGTCATTGCCAATGATAGTTTTGTCAAGCGATAAAGTTTGCAACATTTCAGGAGCTTTGGCATCAGCTTTGATAGTAGGCAGTGCACCACGTTCGTTAAGGGTGTATTGCTTCAGAGCCACCTCATGATGTGCGGCAGCATAGCGTTGTTCTTTGATAAAGTCAACGTGCAAGGTCAACATTACCTCGGTACCCGCCTTTTGTGCCTTGAGCAAGTTAGCTTTGTTGAGTTTAAGCGTGAGTTGTGTGCTATCGCCAGGAGCTACAGCAGGGAGTTTCACACACTTAGTACTAACCACATTGCCATTGCTTACAATGTCATAGCGTAGACGCAGGTCGCGCAAATTTTGGAAGGCATAAGCATTGCGCAGCGTAATGGTAGCCGTGTTGTTTGTCTTATCAACACTATTGAGCGTAAACTTTATAAACTGGTGAGCCGCCTTCACTTCTTTGAGTTTGGCACTCTCTTGGCGCAAACCATTGATGATACCATTGCAGCAGAAATTGCCTTGATGCGGACCTGGGTAGTCGTAGCCAGTGGTAAGGCGGTAAATACCCTTCTTCATCAGTTGAGGGTTGAATATAGACTGGTCCACCCAGTCCCAAATGCAGCCACCTATGGTAGCGTTCGATTGTTCCATCACCTCCCAGTATTCGCTCAAGTTACCAATAGCATTACCCATGGCGTGAGCATACTCGCAAAGGAACATAGGCTTGTCAAGGTTTGACGTGTGTTCGTGCATCCAGTTCATGCCAGGATACATTTTTGAGTAAAAGTCAGAGTAGCGTTCGCCACCATAAGGCAAGCTGATGCGAGTGCCTTCATAATGAACAGGTCGCGTGTCAAGTTGTTTGGCAGCCTCGTAGCAGTCTTTAAAGTTAGCACCTGCGCCAGCCTCGTTGCCCAAACTCCACATGATAACACAAGGGTGGTTGCGGTCGCGCAAAATCATGCGGTCAATGCGGTCAACAAAGGCAGGAATCCACGACTTACGGTCAGAGATGCTTTGGTTAGCATGGTCCTCTAAGTCGGCCTCGTCAACAGTGTAGAGTCCGTAGTAGTCATACATAGCATACATACGGGCATCATTGGGGTAGTGTGAGGTTCGAATGGTGTTAATGTTGTTTTGCTTCATCAGTGTAACATCACGTAGCATTTCGTCCACTGTTACTGCACGTCCATGCTTAGCAGATGTGTCATGACGATTCACACCCTTCAGAAAAACACGTTGGTTATTAACGTATAGCAAAGAATTTTTCACTTCCACTTTGCGCAAGCCCACTTTAGTGGCAAAGGCCATTTCGTCTTCGCCCTTATCATTTTGCTGTATAATGCGCAGAGTGTAGAGGTTGGGAATTTCTGCACTCCAAAGAGCCGCATTAGGCACGTCCAACTGAATGTTAGCTTTCGTACCATTAGCCCCACTCATGTCAACGCGTTCCTCTTGAATTTCAATACCTTCGGGGTTGAATATTTTAGCCACGATGGTCTTTTTACCTTTCAAGTGGTCGCGGTTGTCAAGGGTCAGTTGCACATTTACTTTAGCCATAGCCATTTGCTCTGGGTCAATGTCAATGGTCGATGTGATGTAGTGGTCGCGTACGGCCATTTTAGGTGTGCTATAAAGGTAAACCTCGCGGAAGATACCGCTCATGCGGAACATGTCTTGACATTCAAGGTATGAGCCATCGCTCCATCTGAACACTTGTACAGCTAATCGATTCTCATGTCCCTTGTTCAAATATTTAGTAATGTCAAACTCTGACACATTATTAGAGCCTTGCGTGTAGCCCACATACTGACCATTCACCCACACAAAGGCAGCAGAGTAAATGCCTCCAAAGTGAATAAAGGTGCGTTGGCCATCCCAACTATCGGGTATACTAAAGGTGCGAACATAAGAGCCCACGGGGTCGATGCCATAGTTTTTGCCACCATCGTTAAAGCCCGGACGCGCTTTGATAAAGGGAGGCGTGTTAGCATGTGGATACTCCACATTGCAGTACAGGGGCTTGTCGTAGCCCAACATTTCCCAGTTAGAAGGCACAGGGATGCTGTCCCATTGGCTCACATCATAATCGTTTTTGAAAAAATCAAGCGGACGTTGTGAGGGCTCAGGCACAAAGTGAAACTTCCAAGTGCCGTTAAGCGAAAGGTAACGACTGCTTTGAGGTGTAGTCCATGGTGTGTTGTAATAAGCCTTGTCAGCCAACATCTCCTTTTCGTTAGCATAGGGCAAGTAGGTAGCTACTCCAGCCTCTTTGTTTTCAGCAAAAATGGTTTCATCCTCCCAATAGGGCGATTGAATTTTTGGCTTTTCAACTTGTTCAAAACAGAACCACGCAGCTGCGTTCTTAGCATCATAAGGAGCCAGTTTGAGTTGACCATTTTGTAAGGCGTACATGCGTGCGGCCTTGTCTTTGTTACCTGCCGAACGAATAATGTAAGTGCCCGCGTGACCTGCTACAGGTTCAAACTTAAATTGGGCATTGTTCCACACACCCTCTTGTGCAGGCCACTGTAGCAAATAGTCAATAGAAACGTTATCGCCACCATCGTCAAAGTTTTGCGTATAGAAGGCATTGTTAATAACACGGCGTGTGAGGTCAAGCATTTTGATGTTCCAATACTGGCCGCGGTTTTGGGCATCAGCCTTTTCAGCTACAATGTGTGCATTGTTTTCGCCAGAGTCGCCATTGCCCAATACCCACTCGGGGTGCTGTAATGAACGTATGCGGTAGGTAAGGTCAGCATCAAAGCCCGCCTGAGCAGCCTCGCTTATGCTAAATTGTGCAGCTTTGTTGTCTGTAGCCTTAGCGCGTGCAATGAGCACCAACTTGTTGCCTTGCACGGCGGCAGCCATGTTGGGACGGTTGGTAGGTATGAGGTTAACATATTGTCCATCAGTTTGCACCTTCCACAGTTGCGCTTCGTCAGAGCCATTGTTTTCGCCTAAAGCCAAAGCCTCGCCTTGAGTACGCACGGCTTGGTTGGTAAAGGGGTTGATTATGCGCCATGAACCTGATAGCTCGTTCATGGTAAAGTGCTGATTAGGAACATTGTTATTGAGCTTTGAAAGTGTTAGGTTGCCCTGCTTGTCAAAATCAACAACTTGCCCTTTTAGCGCAGATACCACGTGGTATAAGACCCCTTGTTTGAAACTTTGCGCCTGTAAACCCAGTGTGCTGAAGCATAACAAAAGGGCTAATGTCAACCAGTGTTGTGCGATTGATTTTTTAACCATAATGTAAATAAGGAACGATAAAAATGAAATAACCTTGCGACCACATACACTACATGTGGTCGCAAGGATGGGTTAACTTAAGAAAAGTATGATAGCTTGTGCTACTAAAATGCGTAGGAACATGGCCAACGGGTAAACCGTAGAGTAACCTACCGAAGCAGCATCGTTGTTAGCTGTTTGGTTAGCATAGCCCAATGCAGGAGGGTCGGTGTTTGAACCAGCTATAATGCCCATTAGTGTGAAATAGTTGAGCTTAAAGCGCCAGCGCCCCACAACCCCCATAATGAGAATGGGAATGATGGTGACAAGGAAACCTACCCATACGTAGGTAAGTCCATCGCCTGCTACTACCGTGTCCCAGAAGTTGCTGCCGGCCTTAATGCCTACAGCCGCGAGGAACAAAATGAGTCCGATTTCGCGCAAAAGCAAGTTGGCTGATGTGGTGGTGTAAGTTACCAAGTGGAACTTGTAGCCATAGGCACCTGCTAAAATGGCAATGATGAGCGGTCCACCAGCTAAACCTAACTTGAGCGGTGTGGCCATGCCAGGAAATTGGAAAGGAATGCTACCGAACACAATACCTACTAAAATGCCTAAGAAGATGGCACCCACATTGGGGTGGTCAAGGCGTTTCACTGAGTTTCCTAATAGGCGCTCAACGCGGTTAACATTGTCTTCAGGTCCTGCTACCATCAGTCGGTCGCCAATTTGAATGCGGAGCGAACGGTCGGCAAAGAGGTTCATGCCCTGACGTGTGATACGTGTAACGTTAACGCCATACATTGAACTAAAGTGCATTTCGCCAAAGGTTTTACCATTCACTTCGGCCTGTGTAACCAAAATGCGCTTTGACACAATAGGTGCCTTTTCAGCTTGCCAGTCCACTTCAATTTCCTTACCAATAAATGCGGTAGCGGCTTCAGCATCATCCATGGCGCACACAGCGTTCATTTCATCACCTACATGCAGAATCGTGTCTCTGGTGGGCGAAATGATGTTGTCGTCGTGTTTGTAGTGTGTACACACAAAGGTTCGACCCAAGAATTGGGTGAGTTGTGAGAATGTTTTACCCTCCAAAGCCTTGTTTTCAACACGCAGCGAAATGTGGTGTGGTTTGGCATGAGGGTTATCCTCCTGCGAAAGTTTAATTTGCTCTTCTTCCTTTTCAAGTTTAATGCGGCAAATGTAGCGAATGGCTATGGTGGCACCAATAATGCCCACAACACCTAAGGGGTAGGCACATGCATAACCAGCGGCAATGTTTTGCCCATGCATGTCAATGCCTAAGGTGTTAATAGCCTCTTGCGCGGCACCCAAACCAGGCGTGTTTGTAACGGCACCATAAAGCACACCTACTGCCATAGGCAAACTGGTGGGGTCGTTGGTGTCGAACACTAAATAGTAAAGGCCTAATAGCACAGCTACGTTGAGCAGTACAATGCCTATGGCCATAAGGTTCATTTGCACACCATCCTTTTTGAATGATTGAAAGAAACTGGGGCCTACTTGCAAACCGATGCAGTAAACGAAGAGAATCAGTCCGAAGTCCTGAATAAAGTTCAGCACCTTGGCAGGACAAGCGTATCCTCCGTCAGGGTCGGTTATACCCATGTGGTGGTAAATGTGTCCCACCACAATGCCCGCAAACAACACAAAGGTAACACCAAGTGACACACTTCCCACTTTGATCTTGCCCAGCACAACGCCTATGGCTATGACCAACGAGAAGAGTAGCACAATGTGCGCCACCGAGTCGGTTGTTGAGAATAGAGATGAAAACCAATCCATGGTTGTTAGTAAAAAAAGATAAGTATTTAGGTTTGTAATTTTCGTAGCACGATGACACCTTATTCAAGGGGGTGTAATTTAAGGTGTAGGCGTTAACTAACCTCTGCAAATATAGGCAATGTTTTGCTTTTGGCAAAATTATTTGCTCATGTTGAACCGCGAAAAGGTGAAAGACTCTACAACAGGCGGATGTTCATAAGGGCGTGAATAATGGAGGGACAATTGAGTCCACACCACTCATCTATTCACTTCATGCGTTGGCGTTAACCCAAAATTGTGCCAACAGGTTCACTTAACAACAGTAGCGCGTGTAATGCGTATGTCATCAAAGGGACGATTATTTTCATCACGTCCAGCCCATTGTATGATGTCGGTAACGTCAAAGCCTTCTACTACCTCGCCAAATACGGTGTATTGCCCATCTAAATGAGGCGAACCGCCAAAGGTACGATACACCTCTTTAATTTTAGGCGTAAGTTTTACTTGGTGGTGAGTAACAGAGTCCAGGCGCTCTTGCATTATATCTAATTGGTCATCGGTGAAGATGCTACCTGTAACGATGTAAAATTGTGAGGCTGATGAAGCTCGTTGCGGATTTACCTCATCGCCCTCGCGTGCTGCAGCTAATGCACCGCGACGATGAAAGTGTTGCGGGTAGTGAATTTCGGCAGGTAAGGTGTAAGGCTCAGGCGAGTCGCCCAATAGCTGGCCTGGCTGTGCATGGCGGCTGGCAGAGTCACCCGCTTGTATCATAAAGTCGGGAATGATGCGGTGAAAAAGTAATCCGTCATAGAATCCTTCTTTCACCAACTTTAAAAAGTTATCGCGATGTATAGGCGTGTCGTTGTAAAGTTTTACACGAATGTTGCCTTTAGTTGTTTCAAGTAAAACCTCATGCTCAATGCTGTCGGGTGTAGCGTTTTGAGCAGAAAGGGGTAGGGCGCTGATAATGAGCGTTATGATAATAGCAAACAGTTGTTTCATGTTCGATGATAATACGTGTTGACGGAGTTGGTAAATGTGTTGATAAGTTGACAAGTTAACGGGTAAGTTTGTCAAGTTTTTTAAGCTTTATGCCATTCTGATTTTAACATGATAAGTAAAGTCTGGCATACTTGCTTGTTAACCCGTCAACCTGTTACCCCGTCAACCCATTAACCATGAAGTCCGCCAACGGGTTGATGAATTTAAATTTTATCCAATCCTTTGGTATACTTCAACCAATAGTATTTCAGTGGATTTTTATATTTCAATTGCTTCCACGGACGACTTTGGTGTGGACGATGAATAACGGGCAATGTGCAGAATAAGTAGTTGTGAAAGCCCTGTTGGCGTGATTCGTGCGAAATCGTAACATCGAACCAATTCTTTTCAGGATTCAGTTCGGTAAAAGGGTAAGCAGCTAACAATGAAGGTGTGAGCAGTGAACAGCAAAAGCTGCAATGCTTTTTGGTGTCAACCACTTTCCCCTCTTGCCCCTTGGCAAATAAGTAAGGGTAATTAATGTGCTCGTCATCGTCAACGGTAACAGCAGCGGCAATGCCACAGTCGGGGCGTGCTTGTGCGCCATCGAATAAACTTTGTAGTGTGTTAGGACGTACCACAACGTCGCTCTCGACAATGCATAAGCCCGCATCGGCAGCCAAAGCCTCACGTTGTGCCGTTTGCAACACTAACAAGTAGTTAGGCGAAGGGTGTGAGGTTAGGTCACTCAAGTTAACCAATCGAAATCCGTATTTGTCAGCAGCTTGTTGCAGACGTTGAGTGTTCTCGGGAGTCGAAAAATCGTTGTATATAGTATATGTGTGGGGCACTGTTAATAAACTGGCTTTGACGGCACGAATGGTGATAAGTGTAGAGTCAATAGAGTCCTTAACAGGAGTGATAATATGTAGTTGTTTCATGAATCAATAGGGGCAGAAATAATGTTTGATGGCGCAAATGTAAGTATTTTTGGCTGAAAACAACTTGACAGTTTCCTTTAAAGTGTGGTTTAGCCCCGAATGTTTGTGCTAATTCTGTAAAAAAGAAGTAACTTTGCTGCTGAATAGCGTAAACGATAACGCTGAAGAATATACATAGAAAATACAAATGACTGAAAATTATAGTTTGAGCCACTTAAAGGAACTCGAAGCAGAGTCTATTCACATCATTCGCGAAGTGGCAGCGGAATTTGAAAATCCTGTAATGCTTTATAGCATAGGTAAGGACTCAAGCGTAATGGTGCGCTTGGCAGAGAAAGCTTTTGCACCAGGTCGCCCACCTTTCCCCTTGATGCATATTGACTCAAAGTGGAAGTTTAAAGAAATGTTGGCCTTTCGCGATTGGTATGCCAAAGAGCATGGATGGAACTTGATAGTTGAAAGCAACATGGAGGCATTCAAGGCAGGTGTTGGCCCCTTTACGCATGGTTCGAAGGTTCACACCGACTTGATGAAGACACAAGCCTTGAAGGCAGGACTTGATAAGCACCACTTTGATGCTGCCTTTGGTGGCGCACGACGCGATGAGGAAAAAAGCCGTGCAAAGGAACGTATCTTCTCATTCCGTGATCAATTTCATCAATGGGATCCTAAAAACCAACGTCCTGAATTGTGGGACATCTATAATGCACGCATACACAAAGGCGAAAGCATACGTGTGTTCCCTTTGAGCAACTGGACAGAGTTGGACATTTGGCAATACATTCGCTTAGAGAATATACCCATCGTACCGCTTTATTTTGCCAAGGAACGTCCTGTGGTAGAAATTGATGGTCAGCTCATTATGCCTGATGATGATCGCTTGCCAGCTGAATATCGCGACAAGATTGAAATGCGCAAAATACGTTTCCGCACGTTAGGTTGTTGGCCATTGACAGGTGCTATTGAGAGTGAAGCCGACACCATTGAAAAGATTGTGGAGGAAATGATGACCACTACAAAGAGCGAACGCACCACACGTGTGATAGACTTTGACCAAGATGCTTCAATGGAACAGAAAAAGCGTGAAGGTTACTTCTAAAAACAAACTTGGTACATCCCGATGATTGATATATTTATTATCGTAGTGTTACTTTGGGCTTTGTTCAGCGGTTGGCGTTCGGGCTTTGTTAAGGAAGTAACATCATTGATAGGCGCCTTAGTGGGTTTGCTGATAGCGGCAACCTGCTATTCGGCCTTTGGCGAATATTTGGCAGTTAATGGTAGCGAAACAAACATGGTGACAAGCGTCATAGCTTTCTTTTTGCTATGGATTATCGTACCCATTGTGTTAGGATTCGCGGCCAATGTGCTAACCAAGTCGCTCAAAGGACTGCATTTGGGTATGCCCAACTCTATACTGGGTGCAGTGGTGAGTGCACTCAAGTATATCATTTTGCTGAGTTGTGTGCTCAATGTGATGCAGAGCTTGCACATATTAAATCAAGACAAGGCAAAAGATTCTACCTTGCTCGCTCCCGTAACAGACGCATTGCGCATGTGTTTTCCTAATGACTCAACAGAGCAAGCTAAATATGCTGCTGACACCGCTACTGTAAACGAACAACCTGATACGGTGTGGGTGGATATGCATAAAGAGCCTGTGAAGAAAAAAGAGTGAGCTCACTGATTTAAAATCATCACGACAAACTAAAGCTATGGCTAACGAAAATGAACTTGTAAAAGAGTTCACTGACAAAAAATATGAATATGGTTTCACAACCGACATTCACACCGAGGTAATTGAACGCGGACTGAATGAGGAGGTGATACGTCTTATTTCAGCTAAAAAAGGAGAACCCGAGTGGTTGCTCGACTTCCGCCTTAAAGCTTACCGCTATTGGCTAACGTTGGAACAACCTGATTGGGGACATGTGAACTTACCACAGATTGACTACCAAGCCATATCCTACTATGCCGACCCTACTAAAAAACAAAAAGAGGAAGGTAGCAAGGAAATTGACCCAGAACTGATGAAAACGTTCGACAAGTTGGGCATTCCTCTTGAAGAGCGTATGCAGTTGGCTGGCGTAGCTGTAGATGCGGTGATGGACTCCGTTAGCGTAAAAACTACCTTTAAAGACAAGTTACAAGAAAAAGGTATCATATTCAGCTCTATATCAGAGGCTGTACGTGAGAATCCCGAACTTGTGCGCAAGTACTTAGGTTCGGTAGTGCCTTATCGTGACAACTACTTTGCTGCACTCAATAGTGCTGTGTTCTCTGACGGCTCGTTTGTTTACATTCCTAAAGGGGTGCGTTGCCCTATGGAACTGTCAACCTACTTCCGTATTAATGCCAAGAACACAGGGCAATTTGAGCGCACACTCATTGTGTGCGATGATGGTGGCTATGTGAGCTACCTTGAAGGTTGTACGGCTCCTATGCGCGATGAGAATCAACTGCATGCAGCGATTGTTGAAATAGTAGTAAACGAAGATGCCGAGGTGAAGTACTCCACAGTGCAAAATTGGTATCCTGGTGACAAAGAAGGACGCGGTGGTGTGTATAACTTAGTAACTAAGCGTGGTCAACTGCGTGGTGCCAATTCCAAACTTTCATGGACGCAGGTTGAAACGGGTTCGGCCATCACTTGGAAGTATCCATCGTGTGTACTCATGGGTGATAACTCACAAGCCGAATTCTACTCAGTAGCTGTAACCAACAACCATCAAGAGGCTGACACGGGTACTAAAATGATACATATTGGTAAAAACACTCGTAGCACGATCATATCAAAGGGTATTTCGGCTGGCAAGAGTCAAAATTCCTATCGCGGCCTTGTAAAGGTGGGTAGCAAAGCGAGTGGGGCACGCAACTATTCATCGTGCGACTCATTATTGTTAGGCTCAGAATGTGGTGCTCACACCTTCCCCTACATCGATGTGGCTAACCCTGATGCTACCGTAGAGCATGAAGCTACTACTTCAAAAATTTCTGAAGACCAACTCCTTTATTGTAATCAACGAGGCATTCCTACTGAAGACGCTGTTTCGCTTATTGTGGGCGGATATGCCAAAGAGGTAATCAACAAGCTCCCCATGGAGTTTGCCGTTGAGGCTACCAAATTATTGAGCGTGTCGCTTGAAGGAAGCGTAGGTTAAGTTGCATGAAAAAGTGTAGTACTGCGCTGAGTGTTTTTTTGTGGCAATATGCTTCACCTCTATATACGCGTTGGCGGAATTAGTAAACAAGTTGACAAGTTAACGGGTTAACAGGTAAGTTTGCC
>ERZ507057.387-NODE-387-length-13693-cov-7.17019_pt1 | contig 13693 bp, 10 predicted proteins | sample MGYA00512289_ERZ507057 | MGnify/ENA metagenome assembly ERZ507057 | reverse complement strand
GTGCTCTTCCGATCTACAACATGCTCTTCATGTCTAAAAAACATGTTCTTCATGTCTTCTTGTCTAAAAAACATGTCTTCATGTCTAAAAACCGGCATTCTGCTTCTTCTTTCCCTTCCACAGTCTGTTGACGATGACAGCGAGGGCGCCGTCACCCGTCACGTTGCAGGCTGTGCCGAAGCTGTCCATGGCGATGTAGAGCGCTATCATCAGGGCGAGCGCTTTCTCGTCGAAGCCAAGCATTGACGACAGGACGCCGAGGGCTGCCATGATGGCTCCACCCGGAACGCCCGGAGCTGCCACCATCGTCACGCCGAGCATGAGGATGAAGCCCGTAATCATCTGGAAGTCGTAGGGAATGTTCTGCATCATCATCAGAGCCAAGGCGCAAGCCACAATCTTCATGGTGCTGCCCGAAAGGTGGATGGTGGCGCAGAGAGGAATGACGAAGCCGGCGATGTCGCTGTCCACGCCATTCTTGATGGTCTGGCGCAACGTCACGGGAATGGTGGCGGCAGACGACTGCGTGCCGAGCGCCGTGAAATACGCCGGAAGCATGGTGCCAAGCATGCGCAACGGATTCTTACGACCGAAGAGAGCCGCCACACAATACTGGAAGACAAGGAGGAAGATGTGCATGACGAATATCACGCCGATGATCTTGACGAACACCGAGAGCACGCGGAACACCTCGCCGGAATGAGTCATATTGAAGAAGATGCCGAAGATGTAGATGGGAAGGAGCGGAAGCACCACCACCTGAATGGTCTTCGTAATGATGTCGCGGAACTCAGAGAAGCCGTTGCGCAGCGACTTCGACTCGAGATGGGCGATGCCAAGGCCGAGCGTGAACGCCAATATGAGGGACGTCATCACATTCAGCGGCGCCGGAATGCTGATGGTGAAGAACGGCTTGACGCCCTGCGCCTCGCTGACCTGCGACAGCTGGACGTTCTCCGAAATCATCGACGGGAAGAAGGTCTGCCCCACTCCGTACGACATGAAGCCGGACAACACCGTGGCGCCGTACGCCAGAAGAGCCGTGACGAGGAGCAGCTTGCCCGCGCCCTTGCCGATGTCGGCGATGGCAGGTGTGACAAGCCCGACGATAATCAGCGGGATAAGGAATCCGAGGAACTCGCTGAAGAGCGAATTGAACGTAACGAATATGCGAACCGGCATTTCCGGGGTTTCTATGCCAAGAGCTATACCGAGAGCTATGGCAATGATAATCTTAGGCAACAAGCCAATCTTGGGGATTCTCATGTCTGTAAGAACTGATGATGAGGTTAATGGTTAATAGTTTATGTTTTTTTGTTATACAAAAAGACAATCGCAAAGGTAGTGTTTTTGCGATACGTAGACGAATGTTAGAAGAAGAAAATGCTGCGAAAGGAGGAAATTCTCTTCGTAAGCTTGGAGGAGGCACCAAAAGCTTCCGCCCTTGGACAATGCCGCCCTCTGCTTACGTAAGTTGTGTGCTGATCTGAAGCACGGTCTAAAAATCTTTTAACTCTCATTTAATGACTGATTGTGATAACATTTCGGCTACGCTTTAGCCGCTTACAGTTGTCCTGAAACACTGAAATTATAAACTATTATTTCCGGATGCAAATATATAACTATTAATTAGAACAAACAAATATTTCGTTAGAAATTATTAGCAATAATATGTTTTTTGTTATAGTCTATAACAAAATCAAGATTTGAGAGTTGAGAATTGACAGTTTTGATTTGTAGACTACTCCAAGTAATCACAACTCTCAATTCTCAACTCTCAACCCTCAACTTAAATAAAAAATCGTGGCTTTCATTTTGCAGTTAAAGGCGAATATTGTAACTTTGCATAACAATATAGTATACATTATTATAATATAAAATATACACACATTATGGCAAAGAAAGCTTTATTGATGATCCTCGACGGATGGGGCATCGGACAGCATGGCAAGGGAGACGTAATCTATAACACTCCGACTCCTTATCTTGACTATCTCACAGCGGTGAGCGCTCACTCACAGCTCCTCACATGCGGTGAGGACGTAGGTCTGCCTGCGGGCCAGATGGGTAACTCAGAGGTTGGCCACTTGAACATCGGTGCAGGTCGCATCGTTTATCAGGACCTCGTTAAGATCAACCGTGCATGCAATGACGGATCTATCCTCAAGAACAAGGAAATCATCAAGGCTTACAGCTACGCTAAGGAGAACGGCAAGAAGCTCCACCTCATGGGTCTTACCTCTACCGGCGGTGTTCACTCATCACTCGACCACCTCTTCAAGTTCATCGAGATCGGTAAGGAGTATGGTCTGAACGACGTTTACGTACACTGCTTCATGGACGGTCGCGACACCGACCCGAAGTCAGGTAAGGGATTCATCGAGCAGGTGCAGGAGTGCTGCGACAAGAACGGCGCACACATCGCCAGCATCGTCGGTCGTTTCTACGCAATGGACCGCGACAAGCGCTGGGAGCGCGTCAAGGAGGCTTACGACCTGCTCGTTGAGGGCAAGGGCAAGCAGGCTGACGACATGGTGAAGGCAATGCAGGAGAGCTATGACGACGGCGTGACAGACGAGTTTATCCTTCCTATCAACAACTCTACCGTTAACGGCAAGATTGAGGAGGGCGACGTTGTCATCTTCATCAACTATCGTAATGACCGTGCCAAGGAGCTTACAGAGGTGCTCACACAGAAGGAGCACGAGGAGGCTGGCATGCACACCATCAAGGACCTGCAGTATTTCTGCATGACTCCGTACGACGCTTCATTCACCGGCGTAAACATCCTCTTCCCGAAGGAGAACGTAATGAACACTCTCGGCGAGTATCTCTCGGCTAACGGCAAGCGTCAGCTCCACACAGCAGAGACAGAGAAGTATGCTCACGTGACATTCTTCTTCAACGGTGGCCGCGAGACTCCGTACGAAGGTGAGGACCGCATCCTCGTTCCCTCTCCGAAGGTTGCCACATACGACCTCAAGCCGGAGATGAGCGCATACGAGGTAAAGGACAAGCTCGTAGGTGCAATCAAGACACAGGAGTATGACTTCATCGTCGTAAACTTCGCCAACGGTGACATGGTTGGTCACACCGGCATCTACAACGCCATCGCAAAGGCTGTTCACGCCATCGACAACTGCGTGAAGGAAGTGGTGGAGACAGCTAAGGCCAACGACTACGAGACCATCATCATCGCTGACCACGGCAACGCTGACCACGCTCTCAACGAGGACGGCACACCGAACACCGCTCACTCATTGAACCCGGTTCCGTTCATCTACGTTACTGACAACAACTCGGCTACTGTAAAGGACGGACGCCTCGCTGACGTGGCTCCCTCTATCCTCCACATCCTCGGAATGGAGCAGCCCGCTGACATGACCGGTGAGAACCTCATCGAGGACAACAAGTAAAAACAGAGAATACATCTGATGATATCCTGATTAGGATACATCTGATATAGACATAAAAAAAGTTAGGGAAGCACATTTGTAGTGCTTCCCTAACTTTTTTGTTTTATAATAAACTTAATAAAGCAGCATAAGTCCTGCGAACGCTGCCCAACAAATCATCTTTATAGGATTTACCTTCATTATCTTTGTGCCAAAGAATGTGGCAGCGAAAATTATGATGCTTATCCAGAACTGCCAAGGATTGACGCTCGGAGCGGAGAAGTTTTCGGGAGTCATAAGCATAAGGGCGGCTGCGGCTATAAGACCAACGACGGCTGGACGCAAGCCAGCCATCACGCTCTGAACGACGAGCGTGTCCATGTAGCGCAAGAATACGCGGCAGATAAGCACCATTATGATGAACGACGGGAAGACGAGTGCCAACGTGGCAATAGCGCTGCCGAGGACGGCATACCACTCTCCCATGCCCGCATTCTGCACGGCCACGTATCCGCAGTAAGTGGCAGAATTGATGCCGACGGGACCAGGAGTCATCTGGCTGACCGCCACGATATTGGTAAACTCTGCCGATGTGAGCCACGCATGATGCGTTACGGTCTGCGTCTGAATGAGCGACAGCATGCCGTAGCCTCCACCGAATCCGAAGAGTCCTATCTGGAAAAACGTAATGAAGAGTTGTAGGAATATCATTGCTATATATTATTATTCTGTCGGCTTGATCATCGTGCCGTAAAGATATCCGCATGCTCCTGCTGCAACAAGCACGTATATCGGATTCACCTTTATTATCCAAATCAGAAGAGCACATACGAACGGAATCCAGCAGTTGGTCCATGTTATGCGAGCCGAACGCGCCATTGAGAAAACGGGGACGGCTATGAGCGCCACTACTGCGGGACGGATGCCGTTGAATATGGATCCGACAACGGCGTTGTCCTGAAACTGGCGGAAGAACATGGCTATGAGAAGGATGATGAGGAAGGAGGGAAGGGCTGCGCCGATGGTGGTGCAGATGGCTCCCGGCAGCTTCTTCAGTCTGTATCCCACGAAGACGCTGATGTTTATGGCGAGGGCGCCGGGGCAACTTTGCGCCACGGCAATGAGGTCAAGAAACTCCTCACGGCTCATCCATTTCTTCCTGTCCACCACTTCTGCCTCTATAGCAGGTATCATGGCATATCCACCACCGAGTGTGAACAGTCCTATCTTTGAGAAAACACGGAACGCGTCTATATAGAAATTGGTCATGGGTGTTGCGTTGTAGATAAATGTAAGATGTGTAAGAGAAAAGACTAATGACAGCTTTTCACGGCTGTCATTAGTCTTTTTGGGTTATATTAAAATATATACTTGCGGCTTAAATAAACTTACTTGCCGAAGTTCTCAATCCACTTGCGAGCGTTGACGAACGCCTCAATCCACGGAGTAACCTCGTCCTGACGACGGTCTGCGAGGTACCAAGCGTTCTGCCACGGGAAGATGGCACGCTCAAGGTGAGGCATCATAGCGAGGTGACGGCCGTCTGCAGAGCAGATACCAGCTACGTTATAGTCAGAGCCGTTCGGGTTGCCCGGATACTCTGAGTAGTTGTAGCGTGCCACAACGTTGTACTTGTCCTCTGCCTCAGGCAATGAGAACTTGCCCTCTCCGTGTGCCACCCAGATGCCGAGCTTGTCGCCGCTGAGTGAAGAGAACATCACGCTGTCGTTCTGCGGAATCTCAACACCGAGGAAGTTGCTCTCGAACTTGTGCGAGTCGTTGTGGAGCATGCGTGTGCGCTTTTCGTGATCCGGGTTGATAAGGTTGAGCTCAACCATCAGCTGACAACCGTTGCAGATACCGAGTGAGAGGGTGTCCTTGCGTGCATAGAACTTGTCGAGTGCCTCCTTAGCCTTCGGATTGAAGAGGAACGCACCTGCCCATCCCTTTGCAGAGCCGAGCACGTCAGAGTTGGAGAAGCCACCGCAGAAGACAATCATGTTGACATCCTCAAGTGTCTCGCGTCCGCTGATAAGGTCGGTCATCATCACGTCCTTAACGTCGAAGCCAGCAAGATAGAGTGAGTAAGCCATCTCGCGCTCACCGTTGGTACCCTTCTCACGGATAATGGCAGCCTTCACACCCGACGGAGTGCGGCGGTCTGCAGAGATGCCGTAGCTCTCGAGAGTGCCCTTGAACGAGTCGTGGAACTTCATCTCCACCGGCTGGTTCTTATAGTTGTCGCGGCGCTTGCGTGCGCAACCGTTGAAGCTCTGGTCGCGGTCGAGGAGGTAAGAAGTCTTATACCATGTCTCGCGGAGTGCGTCGATGTCGAAAGCGTGTGTGTATTCGTCCTTCTTGATGACGATGGTGCGCTCTGCCGGAGTGGGATAACCGATCTTTGCATAGCCGATGCCATTGTCCTCCATATATGTGCGGAACTCCTCCTTATACTTATCGCTAACCTGGATAACCACACCCGGGTTCTCAGCGAGGAGCATCTTGATGATGTCGTCACCTGCGAGGTCGTGAAGGTTGACGTGCATACCGCCCTCACGGTTGGCGAAGCACATCTCGAGAAGAGTGGTGATAAGGCCACCAGCCGAGATGTCGTGACCTGCCATAATCCATCCCTTCTCAATCATCTCCTGAACAGCGTTGAAGCAGTCTGCGAAGTATTCAGGATTCTTCACTGTAGGAACGTCGTCGCCAACGAAGCCGAGGCTCTGTGCGAAGGCGCTACCGCCGAGGCGCTGCTCGTCAAATGAGAAGTCAATATGATAGATAGATGAGTTCTTGTCGTTAACGAGTACGGGCGAAACCACCTTGCGGATGTCGCTCACCTCGCCACCAGCGCTTACGATAACGGTTCCCGGAGAGATAATCTTCTCGCCGTTAGGATACTGCTGACTGAGCGAGAGCGAGTCCTTACCGGTCGGAACGTTGATCTTAAGGTCGCGGCAGAATTCGCTAAGAGCCTTAACTGCGCTGTAGAGACGAGCGTCCTCACCCTTCTGTGAGCGGCAGGGCCACATCCAGTTGGCAGAGAGCGAGAGGCTGTTAAGTCCGTCAGCGAGCGGAGCCCATACGATGTTTGTGAGAGCCTCAGCAACTGAAAGCACTGATCCAGCCTCAGGAGAAGCAAGTCCTGCCTGCGGTGCATGACCGAGAGCAGTGGCTATACCCTTGCGTCCACGATAGTCGAGAGCCACGACGCCGCAGTCAGAAAGCGGCAGCTGAATCTCGCCCTGGCACTGCTGGCGGGCAATCTTACCAGTAACGGAGCGGTCCACCTTGTTGGTCAACCAGTCCTTACAAGCCACAGCCTCAAGCTGAAGCACGCGGCTTACATACTTGTCGAGTACGTCGTCCTTGCCGTTCTCCGACTTCTCCTCATGTGTATATTCAGCGTCACGATAGTGGCGTTCCACTGTCTCGTCGCGCATAATGGTCTTCGGAGAGTGACCGAACATCTGGGCTACGTCGAGGTCGAAAGGCTTAACGCCGTCACCCTGCTTGAATGAGAAGTGAGCGTCGCCTGTTGTCTCGCCGACAACATACAGCGGAGCACGCTCGCGCTCAGCGATACGACGTACGTGTTCGATGTGCTTCTCGTCGATGAGCAGGCCCATACGCTCCTGGCTCTCGTTAGCGATAATCTCCTTAGACGAAAGTGTCTTGTCGCCGATAGGCAGCTTTGTCATGTCTATCTCGCCACCGCACTCCTCAACAAGCTCTGAGAGACAGTTGAGGTGACCGGCTGAACCGTGGTCGTGGATGGAAACTACAGGATTGACATCCTCCTCGCAGAGTGCGCGAACAAGGTTGTAAGCACGCTTCTGCATCTCAGGATTGGCACGCTGAACGGCGTTCAGCTCGATACCATTAGAATAGCGACCGGTGTCAACTGACGATACCGAACCGCCACCAAGACCGATGCGATAGTTATCGCCACCGACTACGACAACCTTGTTGCCCTTCTGCGGTTCCTTCTTCAGACAGTCACGCTTTGTGCCGTAACCGACACCACCGGCAAGCATAATAACCTTGTCGTATGCGTATTTCTCTGCACCTTCCTGGTGCTCGAATGTCAGAACAGAGCCGGTAATCAGCGGCTGACCGAACTTGTTGCCGAAGTCAGAAGCACCGTTAGAGGCCTTGATAAGAATCTGCTCCGGTGTCTGATAGAGCCAGTTGCGGACGGGCATGATGTTCTCCCAGTCGCGAGCCACGCCCTCGTCGTCCTTCAGACGCGGATAAGCGGTCATATAGACAGCTGTTCCGGCGATAGGCCATGAGCCTACACCACCACCCATACGGTCGCGGATCTCACCGCCAGTACCGGTAGCGGCACCGTTAAACGGCTCCACTGTTGTCGGGAAGTTGTGAGTCTCAGCCTTGAGCGAGATAACGCTCTCGATGTCCTTCACCTGGAAATAGTCGCTTGTAGACTGATCCTTCGGTGCGAACTGCTCCACAACCGGACCCTGTGCGAAAGCCACGTTGTCCTTGTAAGCAGAGAGAATCTTGTTGGGGTTCTCCTTAGTTGTCTGCTTGATCATAGCGAAAAGCGACGACTCCATCTCCTTACCGTCAATGATGAACGTACCGCCGAAAATCTTGTGACGGCAGTGCTCAGAGTTGATCTGTGCGAAACCGAAGATCTCAGAGTCGGTAAGTGGGCGTCCGAGCTGCTTCTCAATCTTGTGGAGGTACTCAATCTCCTCGGATGAGAGCGCCAGACCTTCCTGCTCATTGTATTCTTCTATGTTCTCAACATGCTTGATAGGCTCCGGCTGGTGATTAACGGTGAAAATCTCCTGGTCGAGTCCTTCGTACATACGCTGGAGCATAGGGTCGTGATCAGCGTCCTTGGAGCTTACTGGGAAGTATTCCTCAATACGTGAAATGCCGTGGAGACTCATGTTCTGAGTTATCTCTACGGCATTCGTACTCCATGGAGTAATCATTTCACGGCGCGGGCCCACGAAGAAACCCTCGACAGTCTCGCCCTCGATGAGGGTTGCACCGCCGTAAAGCCAACACAGTTCATTGATCTCGTCTTGTGAGAGCTGGTGATCCACGCCTGTGGCAATCACGCTCTTGCTTGGAGTCATGAAAAATAGAATCATACTGCTTGTATAGTTTTTTGGAAATTATTTCTACTTTGCAAAGTTACGATTTTTTTTTCATGCCTTGGCTTCTTTTCTATGCAAAAGTGTATATTAATGAAGTTTTAGGCAAAAAAAACTCACTGCCTCATCACGAGGAAGTGAGCCGAAAAAAACTTATAATGATAATTAATAGGTTCTTATATGGTAGATTATTGAGGGGCTTGATGATATTGTGGTATATTGCCATCGCTGACGACGGGAATGCCGACAGTGCCCAATCCACTTTAGCAGACGGGGTTTTATGACGTTATCTGAATTGTTCTGAATGTATATTTATGCTCTTCTTACGAATGTTGTCTAGTCATGAGCATGTCGTTTTTGTGTTCTGTGTGTAAATATATTGCAAAGTTAATGTTTTAAAACGGTTAAAACAAACGTTCAACCGTTTTATTCTCATGGATTTAATATTATTTTGCAGTTGCTTTCATAGTGTGCCTTAACAGCGGCGAGAGCGGAAGAAGTCAGTCATAAGCTGACGGCACTCTTCCTCCAGCACTCCCGTAGTGACCGTACACTTGGGATGGAGCGCCTTGGGGGCGAACTTCATGAAGCCTCGTTTCTCGTCCGAAGCGCCATACACCACGCGCCTCAGCTGCGACCATCCTATCGCTCCTGCACACATCACGCAAGGCTCCAGCGTCACGTAAAGTGTGCAGTCGGTGAGGTATTTGCCTCCGAGCAGATTGGCAGCGGAGGTGATGGCTTGCATTTCGGCATGAGCCGTAACGTCCGAAAGCGTCTCCGTAAGGTTATGGGCACGCGCAATGATGCGGTCGCCAGCCACGATAACGGCTCCCACGGGTATCTCTCCGGCGTCTCTTGCCGCCTCTGCTTCCTGAAGTGCACGGCGCATGAAGCGCTCGTCCTTCTGCTGTATGGTTTCCTGTTCTTGCATATTAAGATGTATGGATGGATTGTGATGGGGCTTACTTGGTGCGAGTGAGCGAGAATCCTACGTCGCTTATTCCGGGCAGTATCTCGCGCTTCATGTCATGTCGAATGCTGACAAAGAGTGAGTCGCCGTCTTGGAGCATCAGTTCCGTGACCGGAAACTGATACTGGTGATAGCTGATTCCCTTTCCTGCCGCATTGCCTTTTCTGTCGGTCAACTGGCACGCCACAGTATCCGTAACGACGGTCACGGCCTTGTCGGCAGCCACCTTACGCTGCTCCACAATGAGCGTCAGCGACGTAAAGGGATAAGAGTCGGTGGTGCGCAGACCAAGGTTGGCAGCGTATGTGCCACCTGACTTTACCGCGGGAACGCAGTAATAGAGCGTGTCGTTCTTCTCCCATCCTGACACGGGAGTGTTGGTGTAACGGTCATACACCATTCCACCATTGCAGGCAGCCATGACAACTACTGCTGTCATGGCTGCCATATATGCTAAAAGTCGTGTTATCTTAACCTTCATTTCCGGTTGTGTTTTGCTGCTTCGGCTGCTGTGGAGCAGGCTGTTGCTTAGATTGCTGGGGAGCAGACGGCTTGGCCTCAGCATTGTTTCGCGGCTGGCGGTTCTCACCACGCGGTCCGTTATTGTTGCGGCGCTGACCTTCCGGTCTTGGGCGCTGACGGTTGTTGTTGCGGTTGTTACGGTTATTGTCGCGTCTCGGCTGCTGACCGTTCTCGCCCTTTGGCTGCTGACCATTCTCTGCCTTTGGCTGAGCATTGCCCTCTGCTGTCGGCTGCTGAGCGTTCTCGTTGGCAGGGCGTGCGGCTTCGTTAGCGGGCTGGCGCTGCTTCTTGTTCTTTTTCTTCTTATTCTTCTTGCTCTTGTCGAAGCGACAGAGATCGGCATCAGCAAGGAGGTCTGAGTGCTGATTGCCTTCTCTCTGCTTTCCGTCCTCTGCAAGCGACTCCGGCTTTTCGCCACGCTTGTTCATCTCGATGATGGCGCGTGCACGTTCTGCCGTGATGGTCACAAGGTTGGCAGCCACGCCCTTACCCGTAGAGTAAGTGACAAGACCAGCGAGGATGTCCGACTTAAACAGATAGTAGTCGCTGTCCAATGTCTCGAGCACCACGTCGCGTGCCGGCATCTTGCGTCCTGCCTCCACATAGTCGTCCACCTCGTAATTGAGGCAGCACTTCAGCTTGGCGCACATTCCGGCAAGCTTCTGCGGATTGAGCGAGATGTCCTGAATGCGTGCTGCATTGGTGCTGACGCTTACAAAGTTCTTCATCCATGTGGCGCAGCAAAGCTCGCGTCCGCAAGGTCCGGTTCCTCCGATGCGACCTGCCTCCTGACGTGCACCAATCTGCTTCATCTCGATGCGCACGTGGAAGGTGTCGGCAAGCACCTTGATGAGCTGGCGGAAGTCCACACGCTCGTCTGCGATATAGTAGAAGATGGCCTTGTTGCCGTCGCCCTGATATTCAACGTCACCAATCTTCATCTGCAGTCCGAGGTTCTTGGCTATCTCACGACTCTGAATCATCGTGGCGTGTTCGCGGTCCTTTGCCTCGTAATACTTGTCCATGTCCACCGGCTTGGCGATGCGATAGATACGCTTGATGTCGTCAGCCGACTTGAGGTTGGCCTTCTTCACCTGCAGCTTCACAAGTCTGCCTGTGAGCGAAACCACTCCGATGTCGTGACCCGGACTTGCCTCCACAGCTACGATGTCGCCCTTACGGAGGTCCAGGTGGTTGACGTTATGATAATATCCCTTGCGCGTATTCTTGAACTGCACCTCCACGAGGTCCGTGTCCTCCTCATTACCCGGCACATCATACAGATAGTCGTAGGTATTGAGCTGCTTGTCCTGCCTGCCGCAGGCGCAATGGCAGAGACCGCGGTCGGTATCGCGGGATATCTCGAATTGCATGTCCTTAAAGTCCTTCATATATTATATATGTGTATATGGGTGTAGTATAGTATGATATATATGTATATATTATGTATATGTGTATGTTTATTTTTTCCTTGTTATGAAGATGATGGTCTGCATGGCGATGTCGAAGAACACCATCTTGGAGTTGGCGTTCTGCGATATGTCGCGCACCGCCTTACCTATCATCTCGGACAGTTCGATGATGTTGCGCTCGTGTATGAACGGCGCAAACTTCTGCGCGAACTGTTCTTCCTCCGCCGTCATATAGTTAAGCTCCGGCTCATGGAAGTTATAGACGAAGCTTTCGCGAACCATGCGGTGCATGTAGTTGAGGAATCGCTTCTGCTTCTCTCGTCCGAAGGCTGCGATGCTCTCGCTCCATTTCTTGAGTTCCTTCACGCGCTTGGTGTAGGCGAGGCGCATGAGCATGGTGAAGAGGTCGAAGAACATGCGGTTCTCGTTGCCCGTACTGAGGGCAGCGAGTGCGTTGGTCCACGATCCGTTGGCAAGTCTTGCCAGACTTCGTGCGTCGGCATGCTCCAGCCCGCGCTTCTCCACGAGCGCCTCTTCTATGTCAGCGTCCGCTATGCGCTTGAAGTCGAAGCGCTGCGTACGGCTGCGTATGGTGTCGAGCAGCTTCTCCGGTTCCTCGCTGACGAGGATAAACACGGTCTGCGAAGGCGGCTCCTCAAGCAGCTTGAGCAGCTTGTTGGCGCTCGTCAGATTCATGCGCTCCGGCAGCCAGATTATCGCCACCTTATATCCGCCCTGACTCGACTTCAAGCTCAGCTTCCTTGAGAGGGCGTCGCTTTCGGCTCCTGTGATGAGCGCCTGCTTGTTCTCCGCTCCTGCCACGTTTATGGACGCGAGCCATTGCTCCAGCGTGAAGTAAGGGCCTGACATTATCATCTCGTGCCACTCACTGAAGAAGTCGTCGCTGACGGGCTGGTGTTCCGAACCCATGCTCGGGAGCTTTATGGTCGGGAATGTGAAGTGGAGGTCAGGATGTCCCCAGTTGTCGAGCAGACGACTGTGGCGCAGCAGCTCCGAAGCCACCGCCATAGCCATCGCCATCTTTCCGCATCCCGAAGGTCCGCAGAAGAGCAGGGCGTGGGGCACACGTCCCTCAGCCACCAGCTTTTGCATCTGTAGCTTGGTGCCTGACTGTCCTATTACTTCATTGAATTGCATTCGATGTTATGTTTTTTTATTTGGTTTGTCTTACTGAAAGTTACAGCAGTCGCTTCGCCACCTCACGTACGGAGTCGACGGCAGACACCGTATAGAAGTGGATGTTGCGGATGCCGGCACGGTAAAGTTGGCGGCATTGCTCCGTCGACCACTCTATGCCCAGCTGCTTGGCGTCCTCGTCGGTCTTGCATTTCACCACCTCCTCTGCCAGTTCCAGCGGGAGGTCGCAATGGAATGTCTTGGGCACGACGGTCAGCTGCGACAGCTTGGCGAAGGGCTTGATGCCCGGTATGAGGGGCATCGTGACACCTGCCTCGCGACACTTCTCCACAAAATCGAAATACTTCGCATTGTCGTAGAAGAGCTGCGTGACGGCATACTCCGCTCCCATGTCCTGCTTCATCTTCAGGTACTGTATGTCCATCTCCAGGTTGGGCGCCTCTTCGTGTTTCTCGGGATAGCACGCCACGCCGAAGCTGAACGGCTGTCCGGGATGCTTCATCTGCGTTCCGTCCACGAAGAAGCCGCGGTTGAAGTCGTTCACCTGCTGGATGAGGTCAGTCGTATGTGTATGTCCGCCCGGTGTGGCGGTGTACATACGGTCCTCCTTGGCCTTGTCGCCACGGAGAAGCAGCAGATTCTCTATCTCAAGAAACTGCATGTCAATGAGTTCGTATTCGATGTCTTCGGCTGTCGCTCCGCTACAGATAATGTGCGGAATAACGGGTATGCCGAAATTCTTCTGTATGGTGGCTGCGATGGCAACCGTTCCTGGACGGCGGCGCACACGCAGACGCTCAAACTGCCCATTGTCGAGTTCTCGATAGACGTACTCGCTGTGATGGGTAGTTATGTTAATATAGGCAGGATCGAAATCCCTGAACTTCTCTATTGTGGAAAACAATCTGTCTGTGCCAGCTCCTTTGAGTGGCGGGAGCACCTCAAAGGAGAAGTGCTTGGCGCCGTCCTGGCTGTTAAGTATTTCTGTTACACTCATCTTAATGTTTCTGCTCTTTCTAATTATCCTTATTCCGTACAAAGTTACAAAAAAAGCGGGCAAAACACTAAATACTTATACATTCTTTTATAGGAAACGCA